>Ga0307278_10000734_pt1 | contig 16083 bp, 16 predicted proteins | sample ER_DNA_117_FD_194482 | JGI IMG/M metagenome (GOLD analysis project Ga0307278, IMG submission 194482) | Bulk soil microbial communities from the East River watershed near Crested Butte, Colorado, United States - ER_DNA_117 | ecosystem: Environmental > Terrestrial > Soil > Floodplain | place... | reverse complement strand
GCGCCCCGCTACCCGTCGGCGGACAGCATGCCCGGGTCGCCCCCGGCCCGGCTGGCCGCCTTGCCACCCTGGCCGTTGGCCGTGGCGTCGGGCTCGGCCCGTGTCTCGGCCGAGGCCCGTGTCTCCGCCTCGGCCTCGGCGGCCGGGACGACCTCTGCCTCGCCGCTGTCGCCGGTGCCGGTGACCATGCGCGAGGAGACCAGCGACTCGAACGCCTCCTGGGCGGCGTGCTGCTCGGCCTCCTTCTTGGAACGGCCCTGGCCGGTGCCGTAGGCGGTGCCGGCGACCGAGACGGTGGCCGTGAACTGCTTCGCGTGGTCGGGGCCTTCCTCCTGGATCGAGTACGAGGGCATGCCACCGAGGCTGGACGCCGCCAGCTCCTGCAGCGAGGTCTTGTAGTCGAGGGCGGCGCCGCGGCCGGCCGCCTCCATGACCCGCCCCTCGAACAGGCGCCGGATCAGGTTGGCGGCGCGGGCCAGGCCCTTGTCCAGGTAGACCGCGCCAAGGATCGCCTCGAGGGTGTCGGCCAGGATCGACGACTTGTCACGGCCGCCCGACAGCTCCTCGCCCCGTCCGAGGCGCACCGCCGCACCAACTCCGAGCCCCCTGGCCACGTCGGCGAGCACGTTCATGTTGACCGTGGCCGCCCGCAGCTTGGCCAGCTGGCCTTCGGGGAGGTTGGGGAAGGCGCGGTAGATGATGTCGGTGACCACGAGGCCGAGCACGGCGTCGCCGAGGAACTCGAGCCGCTCGTTGGTGGGCAGACCGCCGTTCTCGTAGGCGTAGGAGCGGTGCGTGAAAGCCCAGACGTAGAGCTCCTCGTTGCCGAAGCGGACGCCGAGCGCCCTCTCGATCGGCAGCCGCTTATTCAACCTCGACGACCTGGCGCCCACCGTAGTACCCACAGTTCTTGCAGACGGCGTGGGGCAGCTTGGCGTACCGGCACTGGGGGCAGGCGGCGTAGGTCGGCGCGTTGCTCTTCCACTTCGAGCGCCGCGCGCGGGTGGTGGAGCGCGGCGTCTTGCGCTTAGGGACGGGCATCGTCTTCCTCCTCGGTGTGAACGGTGGAGCTGGCCGGCGGGACCGGATCGTCGGGGACCAGCCGGGCGCCCAGCCCGGCCAGGGCGGCCCAGCGGGGGTCGCCCGCGCCGGCCTGGTGGCCGCAGTCGACGACGTTCCGGTCGGCCCCGCAGACCGGGCAGAGCCCGGCGCAGTCGGGGCTGTGGAGCGGGGCGGACGGGAAGGCCAGTACCAAGGCGTCCCTGATCATCGTGTCCATGGGCAGCCGGTCGTCGGGCAGCAGCGCGTAGCCCTCCTCCTCGGCGCTCCTGGAGTCGAGGGCGAACAGCTCCCGCACGCGGACCTGGAGGTCCTGCTCGAACTCGCGCAGGCAGCGGACGCACTGGAGCGTCACCCTGGTGGTCACCTCGCCGCTGACGAGCAGGCCCTCGACGACGCTCTCGACCTCGGCGTCGACGTGGATGGGAGCGTCGTCGGCGACCCGGGCGACCGGCGTGGCCAGCCCGGGCAGGGTGCCGTCCAGGATCACGTGCCGGTGCGCTCCGGGATGCCTGATGAGCGCGCGGACACCTACGACGAACTCGGGTGCTGCGGTTTGCTTGGACATGACGAACAGGTGGATCGTGCGGGGTGGCGGGCGCGCCCGGACCGGGAATGCCGACGAGCGCATCGACCTGCCGGCGGCAGGCCGCCCGGCGAAGGGTAGCAGAGGGCCGGCGCCTGGGCGAGTACGGGCCCCGGGTCAGACCGGGGCCACCGCTCCACCAGGCTGCCGCTCCACCACCTGAGCCCCGGACCCCCGGGGCCAGACCGGGGCCACCGCTCACCACCTGAGCGCTGCACCACCTGAGCCCCGGGCCTCGCGCGCTTCAGGCGAGCGGGCCTCGCGCGCTTCAGGCGAGCGCGCCCCCGGCGGCACGCTCACGCAGCCTGGCCAGCACGAAGTCTGGCACCAGGCCGCTGACGTCGCCCCCGTGGCGGGCGACCTCCTTGACCAGGCTCGAGCTGAGGTAGGAGTACGACGGGTTGGTGGTCATGAACAGCGTCTCGACCCCGGCCAGCCGGTAGTTCATCTGCGCCATCTGCAGCTCGTAGTCGAAGTCGCTGATCGCCCGGAGCCCCTTGACGATCGCGGTGACCGACCGGTCGCGGGCGTAGTCGACGAGCAGGCCGGAGAACGAGTCGACCTCGACCCCCGGGATCGCGGCGGTCGCCTCCTTGAGCATGGCCAGGCGCTCGTCGAGCGAGAACAGCGGCGTCTTGGAGGGGTTGGTGAGCACCGCCACGATGACCCGGTCGAAGCAGGCCGCCGCTCTGGTCACGATGTCGAGGTGACCGTTGGTCACCGGGTCGTAGGTGCCTGGGCAGCATGCGGTCCCCACGGGCGCCTCCTGCGTTCCATGGTCCAGGGTCACGGGCCTCCTCGGTCTCGCCCCGCCGGCCGGCGGCAGGGGGGCCAGGGTATCGGGTCCGGCAGGTCACGGCCCGGCCGCCGGCGGGACGAAGGTGGCCAGGTGCAGCGCGGTGTCGCCGTAGCGGCGCGGCCGCTCCGGCTCGAACCCGGCGGGCCAGGGCGGCGGCTCGGCGCGGGCGGCCGTCTCGAGCACGACCACGGCCCCAGGGGCCAGCGCGCCGACCAGGCCCAGGCGGGCGAGCAGGCCGGCCACCAGGCCGACCCCGTGCGCGTAGGGCGGGTCGAGGAAGACCAGGTCGAAGGGTCCGACGCGCTCGCCTCGGAGGTAGGTCTCGGCCCTGGTGCGCCGCACCGAGGCCACCCCGGTCAGCTCCAGGGCCTCCAGGTTGGCGCGGATGACCGCCGCGGCCGGCGCGGCCTGCTCGACCAGGACCGCCGAGCGGGCGCCCCGGGACAGCGCCTCGATGGCGAGCGCGCCGGTGCCGGCGAACAGGTCGAGCACGCGGGCGCCCACGACCCGGTCGCCGAGCACCCCGAACAGCGCCTCCCGGACCCGGTCGCTGGTCGGGCGGGTCGCCGTGCCGGGCACGGCCCGCAGCCGGCGACCCCCGAGCCGGCCCGCCACGACACGCACGGCACCCTCCCTCAGGTCGCCACCTGCGCCCCTGGACAGCTTGGCAGAGCCGGGGTCGGGCAGTCGGCTACCCGAACCCCTACCCGAACCCCGGACTGGTCGGACTCCAGCGCCTCGGCCCGGCCCGGGAGGCGGTGGGCGCGGCGCAGCTCCTCGGGCGGGAAGTCGGGCACCCGGCCGTGGCGGTCGAGGCACCCGGCTGTAGCGGTCGAGCATGGCGGCGTCTCGGCCGGGGCGGGAGACGGCCGGCGGCGGCGCTCGGGGGGGCCGAAGCGCCGCCACCCGCCGGTTGGTGGTTGGAGGCGGGGGTCGAGCCCGGGGGGGCCAAGGCCGTTCCCCCGCCTTCCAACCGGCTCAGCCGGGTCCCCGGGTGGGGAACCGGCCATCGTCGGCATGCGGCGCCGGTTGGGCGGCGTCCCGTGGGTCCGGCCAGGTGCCCGCGAGGCCAGGGATCCCGGCCTCGCGGAGGGCCTGGTCAAACGGCACGCCGCGCTCCCAGAGGCGCTCGAACGCCTGATACAGGACGAACGCCAGCCCGGTATGCCGGATCAGCAGCGACTCGAGCTGGGCGCCAGGGCCCTCGCCGCCGGGGCTGTACAGGTTGAGGACCATCGAGCGGCGGTCGAACAGGGTGAAATGGACCCCGACCTCGTCGACCACCCGGCACTGCTCGCCCCGGCTGGCGTAGAAGCCGACGTACTCCCGGTGCGGGGCGCTCGCGCAGACCGCGCGCTCGTGCACGGTCCGGAAGCGAACGCCGGCGGCGGCGAGGCGCTCGAGCATGGCCGGGCTGTCGACCGCGTCCCAGGGCATCGCGGCCAGGCAGACGACCTCCTCCCCGGCCTCGGCCATCGCCTGCTCGTAGCAGTCGAGGACCTGGTCACGGCGGCGCAGCAGCTCGACCGGCTCGTGCGGCGAGCCTCGGCGGCGACCGCCGGGGAGCTCCTCGAGCGCGTGGAGGATGCCTGACAGGGCCGCGTTCCGCTTGCGTGCCTGCTCGTTGGCGTACGCCTCGAGCCGGCCAATGGCCTCGTTGGGCGGCACCACCCGGAACCGCGCCATCGTGGCGCCGGCGACCTCGGTGCAGAGCCCGGCCCGGACGAGCGAGCGGATCAGCTCGTAGGCCCGGGAGCGCGGCAGCCCGGCCTGCTGGGCGACCTCGGCGACCCGGTAGGCGCGGGGCGCCAGCATGACGACGTAGCAGCGCGCCTCCCCCTGGCCCAAGCCATACCGTACGAGGCGATCGATGAGACCGGTCTCGTCGACTGGCTGGGCGGTCATTCGGAACTCCCCCCCGGGGACAACACGGCGACGGGAACAGTAGGGAGATGGACGGTGTACGTCAAGGCGGGTCATCGCGAATCGAGCACTCAATTGCACCCGCAAATTATCCGCCCGGTTCCTCGGCGGACCGGGCACCCGCCCAGGAGATGTCGAACGCCTCGGTCAGCAGGCTCGAGAGCCCGGGGTGCTCGAGCACGATCCAGGTGCCGGGACCGCTCAGCAAGCCCGACTGGTTCAGGCTGATCACGCTCGTGCGCCGGTCGACGACGCACATGCCGACGGTGACCAGCTCCACGAAGCGGACCTCCTCGCCGCGGCCCTGCCGTTCGGCCAGCCGCGAGCGGAAATCGTCGTCATCGAGGAAGCCGCACTCGTAGAGCGAACGGTAGCGAACGCCTGGGCGCAGCCCCAGCTGGTCGGCGGTTGGCGGGTCGACCCCCTCGGGCGCGAGCCGGCGGGCGCGCACCACCTCCGACCGCGCCCCAGCGGCCAGCGCCTCGCGGCGGGCCGAGGCCGCCTCGGAGTTGCGGACCAGCTCGACGAAGTCGAACGGGTCGTCGCCGTGGGGTGCGGAGTAGTAGCGGGCGAACAGGTCGGCGACCAGCCGGCCGGTGTCCTCCACCAGCGACGCCTGCTCGACCACGATCTGCTGGCGCAGGCGCTGCACGACCAGTTTGGGGTCGGCCGCGCGGAAGCGGGCCACCCGGCCGGCCTCCTCGGTGAACATGCCCTTGTCGACCAGCTGGCGGAGCGCGTCGTACGCCTTGGTCCGGGTCACGCCCGCCTGCTCGGCCAGCTCGGCCGCACGCATGGCGGCCTGGCCGTACGCGGCCAGGTAGAGCCGAGCCTCGTTGCGGGTGAGGCCGAGCTCGGTCAGCGCAGCGACCAGCTCGCCCTCGTCCTCCCATCCCGGTTCGCGAATGGCCATGGCAGGCGGTCGTGCTCTCGAAGGCACCGACGGGGCAGACGAACGATACGTGACTTGCGAAGAAGTTTCACCGTGCCTCGCGGGCCTCAGGTGGTGGTCAGCCCCGGGAGAGCCACTCGGCCCGGTCGGGGCCGAGACGGGTGAGCACCTCCTGGTACAAGGCCCGGTGATCCGGGCTGGCGAGCTCCGGGTCGGCCTCGACCAGCGCGAACGCGTCCCCCCTGGCCTTGCGCACCCAGCCGAAGTCCTCGATCAGGCGGGCCAGCTTGAGGTCGGACAGGCCCGACTGCCTGGCGTCGAACACGGTCCCCTCGCCCCGGATGCGGAGATCCTCGTTGGCCAGCTCGAAGCCGTCGTTGGTGCGCGTGATCGCCTCCATGCGGGCGCGCCCCTCGTCGGTGACCGGGTCGGCGAACAGGATGCACAGGCCGGGCGCCTCGCCCCGGCCGACCCGCCCGCGGAGCTGGTGGAGCTGGGAGAGCCCGAAGCGGTCGGCGTCCTCGATGAGCATGACGGTGGCGTTGGGCACGTCCACGCCGACCTCGATCACGGTGGTGGAGACCAGCACGTCGACCGCGCCGGCGCGGAACGCGTCCATGGTGGCTTCCTTCTCGCGGGCCGGCATGTCGCCGTAGACGAGACCCACCCGCAGCCCGGGGAACACCTCGGCGCGCAGCCGCTCGGCCTCCGCCTTGGCCGCCCGGACCTCGAGCTTGTCGGAGTCGTCCTTGAGCGCGCACACCACGTACGCCTGGTGGCCGCCGGCGACCTCCTCGCGGACCCGCTCGTAGGCCCGGTCGCGCAGGGCCTGGTCGCTCACCAGGTGGGTGGCGACCGGGGTACGGCCCGGTGGCAGCTCGTCGAGGGTGGAGACGTCGAGGTCGCCGTACAGGGTGAGCGCGATCGTGCGCGGGATCGGGGTCGCGGTCATGATCAGCACGTGCGGGCTGTCGCCCTTCTCGCGCAGCCGCACCCGCTGGTGCACGCCGAAGCGGTGCTGCTCGTCGACGACCACCGCGCCGAGCCGGTGGAACTCGACCCCCTCCGAGAGCAGCGCGTGGGTGCCGACCAGGATGTCGACCTCCCCGGCGGCCACCGCCGCGAGCAGCCGCTCGCGGCTCCCGCCGGTGGTCGCCGCGGTCAGCACCTCGACCCGCGGCCCGCCGAACAGCCCGCCCCCCTCCCCCAGCGGCCCGAGCAGCCCACGCAGGTTGATGAAGTGCTGGTCGGCCAGCACCTCGGTGGGCGCCATGAGCGCCCCCTGGAAGCCCGACTGCACCGCGCAGAGCAGGGCCCAGAGGGACAGGAGCGTCTTGCCCGATCCGACGTCCCCCTGGAGGAGGCGGTGCATGGGCACCGGGCGGGCGAGGTCGGCGCCGATCTCGGTCATGGCGCGGGTCTGGGCGCCAGTGGGGGTGAACGGCAGGGTGGCCAGGAGCTGCTTGGTGAGGTGGCCGTCGGGGGCCAGGGCGTGACCGCTCTCGCCGGTGGCCAGAGCACGGCGGCGCAGGGCGAGGCCGACCTGGAGCACCAGCAGCTCGTCGTAGACAAGCCGGTCGCGGGCGCGCCCCTTGGCCGCCATGTCGGGCGGGCGGTGGACCGCCTCCAGCGCCTCGGCCCGGCCCGGGAGGCGGTGGGCGCGGCGCAGCTCCTCGGGCAGGAAGTCGGGCACCCGGCCGTAGCGGTCGAGCAGGGCGGCGATGGCCCGGCGGAGCCGCCCGGAGGAGACGTCCTTGGTCGCCGGGTAGACCGAGATGATCTCGCTGGCGAACCCCTCGGCGTCGTCGCTCTCACGCAGCACCTCGTAGCCGGGGTTGGCCATGCCGAGGCGGCCGGCCTTCCACTCGAGCTTGCCCGAGAACGCGGCCAGGGTGCCGACCGGCAGCTTCTGGGCGTGCCAGGGCTGGTTGAACCAGGTGCAGGTCCACACGCCGCTGCGGTTCTCGTCGGCGACCCGCACCTCGAGGATGCGCAGGTTGCGACGCGGCTGCTTCTTGGCCAGGTTCTTGACCGTGCCGACCACGGTGATCACCGCGCCCTTCTTGGCGTGGGCCAGGTCGGTCAGCTCGCCGCGGGTGAGGTAGCGGCGGGGGTAGTGCTCGAGCAGGTCGCGGACGGTGCGGTAGCCGAACGCCTCCTCGACCGCCCGGGCGAGGGCCTTGGGCACCTCGGGCACGGCGCCCAGCCGGGCGCCGAGCGGGTCGGCCGTCGTGCTGTCCACTACGCGGGCAGTATAGGGGCGTCGCGGGACACCCTCTCGCGGGACACCCTCTGCCGTGCGGGCAGAGGGACATACCTCAGACGGCCTTGCGAACCTTGTTCGCCTTGATGCACGAAGTGCACACGTTCCGCCGCACCGGCGTCCGACCCTCGATCACCCGGATCCGCTGAATGTTCGGGTTCCAGCGCCGAGGGTGGCGTTTGTGGGAGAAGCTGACGCGCATGCCGAACCCCGGGCGCTTGCCACACACGTCACAGACCGCAGCCATGGGTGAACCTTTCACGGTGGAGGGGATCGTCCTTCCTCGAAGGACGCGTCGGCTACGGTAGCACCGCGCTCCACCACCAGGCACATCCGTGCAAGCTAAGGAGCCGATGCAGATGCCGACCTCGCCGCCCGCGGGCTCGGCGTGCTCGCGGTCGCCACCCTGACCCGCCGGTAGCCCCCTCTGCGGGGCAGGGGCGGCGGCAGGCCGGAGTTCCAGCATGACCCCGGCCAGGCAGCTCCCTCAGGCGGCAGAGGACGTCAAGCCCCGACCTCAGCCAGCGCGACCCTCAGCTGCTCGTCGAGCTGGCGTACCGGCCGCGTGTCCTTCCACGGCTCGAGACGGGCGCGCAGGTCCCGGAGCCGCCGCAGCCCGACCGCCGACTGGGTCTGCTCCACGACGGCCAGGGCCAGGCCGGCGAGCCGGCATGCCTCCTCGATCTCACCCTGGTGGACGTGCGCGGACGCGAGGTCGGCCAGGATGATCGAGCGCTTCTTGGTCATGGACGGCCGCAGCGACGCCAGCGCCTCCTTGGAGATCTTCTGCGCCGCCCGGGGCTCGATCCCTATGAGGCTGTTCACCTTCATGCCGTCGAGGCGGGCGCGGTCGAAGAACCCGATCCAGCTCGGGTCGGCCCCGGGTTCCGCCTTCTCGAGCGCGGCGTCGGCGCGGGCCAGGGCGGCGCGGGTGGCGCGGGCGTCGCCCATGCCGGCGTGCGCCTCGGCCTCCAGACCGGCGAGCCAGGCGCGGGTCGTCGCCGTGGTGCTCCGCGCGCCGGCGCGCTGCGCGTCGCGCACCAGCGCGAGCGCGGTGCGCTGGTCGCCCACGGCGCTGGGCCGGAAGCTCATCATGCCGAGCACCCAGGCGCAGAGGGCACGGTCGTCGGTCTCCTTGGCCGCGTCCAGGGCCGCGTCGTAGTAGCCGCGGGTCGCGTTCGCGTCGCCCAGCTCGAACGACAGCCAGCCGGCGAGCGCCGCGGTCTCGCCGGCAGAGCGGCTCAGCCGCCGGCGCATCGGGCCGGACGTCGAGCCCTGGAGGTAGTAGACCAGCCGTCCGAGGTGCTGGGTGACGCCGCCGAGCAGCTCGCGGGCGGGGACCTTCTCCTCGCTCCGGTAGAACTCCGCGGTCAGCTCCTCCATGCGCTCGACCATGGCGGGGCCGATCGCGGCCGTCCGCTTCAGCGCGACCGACAGTTGCTCCCAGGGCTGCTGCTCGAACAGGTCGAGCGGCTTCGCCACCGCCGCGGCGCCGGCGACCACGGCGGCCTGGCGGAGGAACGCGCGTCGGGCCACGTCCATGACCGAGCTCCAGAGGTCGTACAGGATGGGGGGGTCGTCCTGCGTCGATGGTAACAACGACTCCCCGGGCACCGGCTCGGGGTCGTCGACGAACCCGAGCTCGTGTGCTTGCTTCCCGTACAGCAGGCAGAGGTATCTCCGGTAGCGCGGCTCCGGCTTGCGCGCCCCCCGCTCCCACCGGCCGACGGTGTTCTCGTCCACGCCGACCTGGGTCTCGCCGTGGCTCGTCATGAGGCGTTGTAGCTGGTCAGCAGCCTCTCGCTGCGACCAGCCGCGCGAGTCGCGCGCTCGTCGCAGCCGCGAGTTGGCGCTCCGCCCCGTGGCCGTCATCGCCCGTTCCCTCCGAGGAACCCGGACGCTTCCTCTCCCGCCGGCGCCTGCTTCTGGCCTGTTGCTGGCCTGCTCATGGCCTCTTCAGACGCTGTGCTCGATGTACCCATGCTACTGCTCTCTTGCTTGAAGTTGCGAGATGGACCATCCGAGGGGTTCGTCACGGCGTCAGTCGGTCGCAACGTGCTTCAACGGAGGGAGCACCTGTGAGAAGACGCTGGAACGAGAACGGTCTGCTCGCCGCCGCGCTCGAGTACGCGGCGCTCGGCATCCCGGTGGTCCCCGGCCACTACCCGGGGGTCACGTCGCGGACCGGCCGCCGGCCGGGCACGGTCTGCTCATGCGCCAGGCTCGGCTGCCTGCACCCCAGCGAGCACCCCTTCGTCGGGCTCGAGCAGGCGACCACCGATCCGGCCCAGCTCGAGCAGTGGTGGCTGGAAGCGCCGCGAGCGAACGTGATCCTGGCCACCGGGGTGGCCTTTGACGTGCTCGACGCCGGCGCGGTCCCCGGCGAGGCGATCACCCGCCGGCTCGACGGGACGGGCTGGGCGGGGCCGCTCGCCCGGACGGGCGGCGGGCGCTGGCACCTCTACCTGCCGCCCTCACTGGCCGGGACCACCCTGCTCCGGCCGACCGAGCGCAACCCCGGCCGCCAGCTCTACCTCCACGGCACTGGCGGGTACGTGACCGCACCGCCGAGCCGCCACGTCACCGGGGTCGCCGGCCGCTGGGTCCGCCCCCCGCGCCTCCCGGTCCCGGAGCTCCCGGTGCCGCTGGGCGCGCTGCTCGGCGACCCTCCCGGCCCGGGCCGCCAGGGGTTCGACCCCATGCTTGGGCACCTGGCCACGGGGCGGGTGGCGGGTTGACCCGCTGCCACCCCATCCCGGCCCCGCCCGACGACGAGCCCACACCATCCATGCAAGGCGGAGCGCCGGCACCGGGGGGACCGTGGCCCGGGACGGCGCTGCCCGCGGGGCCGGAGCCAGAGGCGCCGCAGCGGTAGGGAGCGGCGCCCGCCGCTGCGGCCCCCCCCCTTCGGGCTCGTGGGGGTTGCGCGCGCAAGTGTTGCATGATCTCTTCCCGGTTGCGGCAGCGCCCCCAGCGGGTCACGGCCGGGCTCGCGAGGTCGCACCATGTCGGCCGGCGCTCCCGGAGCATCGTCCCGGGCCGCGCCGGGCCGCGCCCGCTCACGATCCCCGGAGACGATGCGACATGACCGAGCAGCCAACCCCGCCCGGGACCCCCGGTGCGGCACCGGCACCAGGACCACCACCGGCCTCCCCGACCGTTGGCGACTGGGTCGACCTGGTCCACCGCCGCTGGCCCACGGCCACCGCCGAGCCCTGGGACAACGTCGGGCTGCAGGTCGGCGATCCGGCCGCGGCGGCCCCCACGGTGCTCGTCACGCTCGACGTGACCGCGGCCGTCCTGGCCGAGGCGGCCGAGGCCGGAGCCGGCCTGGTCGTCGCCCACCACCCGCTGGTGTTCCGGCCGCTCTCGTCGGTCCAGGCTGGCGACCCGGTCAGCAGCCTGGTGCTGCGGGCCGCCCGGCAGGGCGCGGCGGTGCTCGCCGTCCACACCAACTTCGACGTGGCCGCCGCCGGGTCGCCGTCGGACGTGGTCGCCGACCTCCTCGACCTCGCCGACCGGCGACCGCTGCGGCCTGCCCGCGCCGTATCGGACGCCGCCTACAAGTACGTCGTGTTCTGCCCGGTTGAGGCGACCGCCAAGGTACTCGACGCCGCCGCGCGGGCGGGCGCCGGCGTGATCGGCAACTACTCCCACTGCTCGTTCCGCACCCCGGGCACGGGCACGTTCCTGCCCGAGGAGGGCGCCCACCCGGCCGTCGGCGAGGTCGCCACGCTCAACCAGGTCTCCGAGGAGCGCCTCGAGCTGCTCGTGCCGGCCGGCCGGCTGGCGGACGTGCAGGCCGCCGTGGTCGCCGCCCATCCCTACGAGGAGGTGGCCGCCGACACCTACCCGCTGCATACCGGCGCCGGCCTCGGCCTCGGCCGGGTCGGGCGCCTGCGGGCGCCTGCGCCGCTCGCCACCCTGGCCGGGCGGCTGCGGGACAGCCTGCCCGCCCCCGGCCTGCGGATGGCTGGCGACCCCGACCGGCGGGTGGAGCGGGTGGCCGTGCTCGGCGGGTCCGGTGGCGACGAGGTGGCCACCGCCGCCGCGGCCGGCGCCGACTGCTACGTGACCGGCGACTTGAAGCACCACCAGGTGCTGACCGCGCTCGCTGCGGGCATGGCCTGCATCGACGCCACCCACGCGGCCACCGAACAGGCCGCCCTGCCTGGCCTGGCAGACCAGCTCCGGGCCGACGCGGCCACTCGCGGCTGGGCCGTCGAGGTGCGCCTCTCCGCGGTCCCGCCCCACCCGTTCGCGGGCTGACCGCGCTGCGTTCCGAGCCGCTGTGGGGCAAGATGTGGCCCCGGGGACGAGCAGGGTCGGGACGCCGGCCCCGGGCCGGAGGAGGCCGACGCTGTACCAGAGGGACTACATCCTCCGCCAGGTCGAGATGGCCGCGCAGATGCTCGCGCGCATCCTCGGGCTGGCCAAGGGCGGGCGCCGCGACGAGGCGATCGGGCTGTTCGAGCAGGCCTACCAGCCGCTGGTGGGGGTGAGCGGGCGGGTCGTGGCCGCCCTGAGCGAGGAGCAGCTGCTGACCCTGCTCACCTCGGGATCGAGCCCCGACCCCCGCCGGGTCACGGTCGCCGTCGAGCTGCTGGTGACCGAGGCCGACCTGCTGGCCGAGGCGGGCCGGTCGGCCGACGCCACCACCCGGTACCGGCGTGCCCTGGGCCTGGCCGCCTACCTGGCCAGCCACACGGGGAGCCTGCCGGACCCGGCCCTGGCCGCGCGGCTGGTCACCCGGGCCGGGCACCTCGACCTCTCCCCGCGGCAGCGCCTGCACCTGTGCCGCCTGCAGGAGGCGCTGGGACGCTACGCCGACGCCGAGGACTCGCTGTTCGAGGTGATCGACGACGACCCGGACGACACCGCCGCGGTCGACGAGGGGATCACCTTCTACCAGCGCCTGCTGGCCAGGGAGGACGCCGAGCTGGAGGCCGGCGGCCTGCCCCGCGACGAGGTGCGGGCCGCCCTGTCCGAGCTGCTGCGCAGGCAGGTCGGCTAGCAGGGCGCCGGCCAGCGGGCCTGTGATCACCATTCATGCAGCTCAGAGCCATGCTCGCTCGAGGGTGCGGCCGGCAAGGCCGATCTCTGCCCCAACGGCCACAAGCTTGGAAGGCACATCCGGGTTCTCCCCGCGCGGAGGCGGGTACCGGGGGAGCGAGTGTCACGACGGCAACGAGCGGGAGACTGGGCTATGGCGCTGGTTCGCTGCGACCGCCGCGCCACCGAACGCGACGAGGCCGCGATCGCCCGCTGGCGCGCCGAGGAATGGCCCAGGATCAAGGGGGCGCTCGAGCGCGGCGCGTGGCTCTGCTTCCCGACGAGTCCGGCGTCTCGCTGATCCCACCGGTGCGGCGCACCTGGGCGCCACGCGGGCAGACGCCGATCCTGCGGCACCGGGGCCGCTGGAAGCGCGCCTCTTCCGTCCGCGGATCGGGATCCGCGGCGTACCTTCTTCCGCCGATAACGGGAGGATTGGTCAGCGCGGCGCCGGCTGCCAGGCGGGCCGGGAGACGACCGCCTTGCCGGTGGGCAGGCAGGCCGCCCCAGTTCCGTCGGCGCGCGCGACGAAGATGCTCCCGTCGCGGACGAAGGCGAGGCGGTCGCCCGTGGGCGACCAGGACGGGGCGGCGTCCCGCCGGCCGTTGGTGAGCTGGCGGTCGCCGGTCCCGTCGGCGTTCATGACATGGATCGCGCCGTCCTTGACGTAGGCGATGCGACCGCCGTCAGGGGACCAGGCGGGGGCGTACTCGTAGCCTGGGGCGGTGGTCAACCGGTGGAGCCCGGACCCGTCGGCGTCCACGACGGCGACGTCCTCGTTGCTGGCGCCGGCGTCGGCGTAGGTCGCGAACGCCAAGCGGCGGCCGTCCGGGGACCACGAAGGGCCGGAGTCGGCACCGGCGGTGGTGGTGAGCTGCCGGAAGCCCGACCCGTCGGCGTTCAGGACGGCGAGGTCGCTGATGTCACCGCTGTCGCCCGCCGTGACCACGACGAGGCGGTGGCCGTCCGGGGACCAGGCCGGCTCGCCCGCGGGCCTGTCGGGGGCGATGTCCCTGCGGCCCTTGCCGTCGGCCCCGATCACGTTGACCGTCGGAGGCTGCTGGTCGTCGCCGGGCACCGAGCGGGTGTACGCGATGTGGGCGCTGTCGGGCGACCAGGCCGGCTCGGCCTGGCTCGCGTCGTCGCCGCCGACCCGGCGCAGCCCGCTGCCGTCCGCGCCCACCACCCACAGCTGCGTGGTGTCACCGCCGGCCGCGAACAGCAGGCGCCCGCCGCCTCCCGGCAGCGGCCGGCCACCGCGGCACGGCGGAGACTGGGGTCCGAACGGGTCGCCACCGGGCACGGGCACCGTCGGGTGGTGCTGGAGGGTGCTCCCCGCGACCGCCGGCTGGGCGCCCTTGCGGGTCAGGGTCAGCTCGAGCTCGACCACGCCCCGGTCGGCGATCCGGAAGCCGAGCAGGCTGGGCACCTGCAGGCCGAAGTCGGCCCGGCGGATCTCGAAGCTGCCGGCGACCTGGATCGTTGGGCCGTCCCAGCGGGCCTCGAGCGGGACGGTGACCCGCCGGGTGACGCCGTGGAGGGTGAGGTCGCCGGGGAGCTGGACGTGGACGACCTGGCCGCCGCCGACAGTGCCGAGCGGTACCTGCCCGCCCAGCTTGAAGCGGGCGGTCGGGAAGCGGTTGAGTTCCAGGCCGCGGTCGTGCATGGCGCCGTCGCGGGGTGGCTGGTCGGTGTGGAGCTCGCTCAGGTCGGCGGTGACCTCCGCGGCGGTCACCGTCCCGCGCGCGATCGTGACGGTCCCCGTGACCGCCGTCGAGCGGCCGACCACGTCGCTCGGGGCGGTGACGACCGTGAGCCGCTCGCGGATGCGGTAGCCGACGAACCCGCCCGCGTCGGCGGCGACTACCCACTCGCCGTCGGCGGTGCCCGTCGCCGGTGCCCGGTCGGGGGCCGGCCGCAGCCGCGCCGTGCCGGGCGTGTCCGCGGTCCGCGCCGCCAGCACCAGCCATCCACCGCCGAGGAGCAGCGCGACCGCGACTGCCGCCACAAGGCCGACCTTCAGTAGTCTGGGCATGCGCCCTCCTTCGGGGCCAACCGGGCATCCGCCTGTCTACACCGACGTGCCCCGGGTGGTTCCCGAGCGGGCGGCACGTCCACGCCAGCGCTGCCCCGACCCGAACGACGCTAGCCGAGGACAATGTCGAGGACGGCGCGGAGGCGGCCGCCGCGCTCCACCAGATGGAGCACTGGTCCGCCGCCCGCTCCCGAGAAGGGGTCGTCGGCGAACTCCACCTCGGTCTCCAGGCCCCGGCTGTCCGGCGCGCGAACGACGACATGCAGGTGGGGCGTGCCGGAGTAGTTGCCTGGCTTGACCGACTCGAACTCGTAGCGTCCTTTCGCGTCGGTCGTCATCGTGCCTTGGACGTAGCAGCACTGGATCTCGCTGGTGCCCTGGCCGGGGCCGTAGCTGCCGTCGCCGTTGGTCTGCCAGACCCGGACGGCCGCGCCGGGGACCGGCGCGCAGCCGGACCTCAGGACCCGGCCCGAGATGACCATCGGCCGCCCCCGCCGGCTGGCGGCGAGATTGGCGGGGGTGGGCCGCAGCGTGAGGCCGGGACCGAGGCGCAGCCGCGACGGGCCGTGGGTCGGCCCGTCCCATCCCTGCGGTGCCTGCCCCACCGTCGGCGGGCAGGCCCCCCCGCCCGGCGCGGTGGCAGCCGGGCTGTCGCCGCCGGTGGAGGGCGCGGTGGCCGCCGGCCGGGCCACGGCCGCAGCCGCCGGGCGGCCTGCCGGGCGGTGGGCCGCGACCGCGATCAGAGCCCCTGCCACGACGACGACCGCGGCCACGACGATCCAGCCTCGACGGCCCATGGTGAGCTCCTCCCGACCCGGAACGCTGACGCCCCTACTACACCGGCCGCGAGTGCGGAGTTCCGGGTCGGGAGACCGCTACGCCCGGGGGGGTACCGCCGGGTGAGATCCGGCCCGTCCGCGGTCAGCGGGAGCAGGTGGACACCCCACTCCCGGCGGCGAGCCCTTCCTCGCGCGGATGCCGACCGACACCGTGGCGGTGATGGTGTCCGTGGTGTAGCGGGGTAGGGACGCAACGGCAGCCGCACTTGCGAAGTGGCGTCGGTGAAGTGCGCTGACCAGCAGCTCGCAGCCAGCGTCGAGCGGCAAGTGCGGCTGTCGTGTTAACCCCTGCATCGTGCGCGCCAAGGCGAAGATCCGGGCCGCGCGCATCCCGTACGAGGTGCCGCCGCGCGCCGAGCTGGCGGGACGCCTGGAGACGGTGTTGCACGTCGTCTACTTCGTCTTCACCCAGGGGTACGCGCCCGCATCGGGGGACTGGGTGGTGCGCACCGATCTGGCCGACGAGGCGATCCACCTTGGCCGGCTCCTTTGTCGAGCTCCTCCCGGAGCCGGAGCCGGAGGCGCTGGGCCTGCTGGCGCTGATGCTGCTGCAGGACTCCCGCCGCGCTGCGCGCACCTCCGCCGACGGCGAACTGATCCTCCTGCCCGACCAGGACCGCTCGCTGTGGGATCGT
>Ga0307278_10000733_pt1 | contig 16083 bp, 12 predicted proteins | sample ER_DNA_117_FD_194482 | JGI IMG/M metagenome (GOLD analysis project Ga0307278, IMG submission 194482) | Bulk soil microbial communities from the East River watershed near Crested Butte, Colorado, United States - ER_DNA_117 | ecosystem: Environmental > Terrestrial > Soil > Floodplain | place... | reverse complement strand
GGCGTGGGGTACCGGCTGTGACGCCGCCGCGCGGCCTCGAGCGCGCGTGGCCGGCCCGTCTCACGCAGGCCTGGCCCGCCGTGCGGGTCACGTTCCGTCCCAGCGTGCGGCTGCGGCTCACCCTCCTCTACGGGGGGCTGTTCCTGGCCGCCGGGGCCGGGCTGCTCGCCCTGACCTACACGATCGTACGGGCCAACTTCACGCCCCTGCCCCGGCAGATCGCGTTCCAGGCCGAGCAGTCCTCGCCGGGCACGTCCGCGGAAGGTGTGGTCCAGTTCCTGCCGTCGGCCCTCGGGGAGAAGGTCACCCCCGACGGCCGCCCGCTGGCCGAGGCGCTGAAAGAGCTCCAGCAGCAGGCTCAGGTGGCCGCGGAGCGGCGGCTGCTGTACGGGTCCGGGGTGGCCCTGGCCTGCATGGCGCTCGTGTCAGTGGGGCTCGGCTGGGTGGTGGCCGGGCGGGTGCTCCGGCCCCTGCAGGAGATCACCGCCACGGCCAAGCGGCTCTCCGGCCAGAACCTGCACGAGCGGATCGACCTGGACCGTCCCGGGGACGAGCTGAAGGAGCTGGCCGACACCTTCGACGCGATGCTCGCGCGCTTGGACGCCGCCTTCGAGAGCCAGCGCCGGTTCGTGGCCAACGCCTCCCACGAGCTGCGCACCCCCCTCACCATCGCCCGCACCGAGGTCGACGTGGCCCTGGCCAACCCCAGGTCGACCCCGGCCGAGCTGCGGGCCATGGCCGAGCGGGTGCGCGACGCGACCGCCCGCAGCGAGCGCCTGATCGAGAGCCTGCTCACCCTGGCCCGCAGCGAGCGCGAGCTGCGGGCCAGGGACGCGGCCGACCTCGCCGAGGCCGCCGGCGACGCGCTCTCCCTGGCCCGGCGCGACGCCGGGCCGCTCGGGATCGAGGTCACCACCCATCTCGCGCCCGCACCGGTGGCCGGCGACCGGGTCCTGCTCGACCGTCTGGTCGCCAACCTGGTCGAGAACGCCGTGCGCCACAACCAGCCCGGCGGCTGGCTCGAGGTCGCCACCGGAAGGGAGCGGAGCGCCTGGCCGGGCTCCCGGGGCGCGGCGTTCGTGCAGGTCGCCAACGGGGGCGTGCCCATCCCCACGGAGCAGGTGACCTCGTTGTTCGAGCCGTTCCAGCGGCTGGCCGGCCGCACCGCCTCGGCCGACGGCGCCGGCCTCGGCCTGTCGATCGTCCGCTCGGTCGCCAAGGCCCACGGTGGGGAGGCGCTGGCTCGCGCCCTCCCGCACGGCGGCCTCGAGGTGACCGTGCGCCTGCCCGCCTCGGGCTGACCCCAGAATCCGGGAAGCTCCTGGCAGCAGAATCCAGGAAGCTCCTGGCAGCAGGCCCGACCCCGGATCAGGAAGCCCCTGGCAGCAGGCCCGACCCCGGATCAGGAAGCCCCTGGCAGCAGAGCTGACCCCTGGATCCAGGAACCTCCTGGCAGCGGGCCTGCCGCCCACGGCGTGGCCTTGTCGATCGGGGCCGGAACCCCTACGTTGAGGTTCGAGGCCCGCGGGGCCGGGCTGCCCGGGCCCGCCTCCTGGCCCGAAGGGAAGCGTGCACCAGTGGCCGACGAGGTCGCGATCGTCACAGGGGGAGGCCGCGGGATCGGGGCGGCCGTGGCCCGGCGGCTCGGGCGTGACGGTTTCGCCGTGGTGGTGGCCGACTCGGGCGCGGCCCTTGACGGCAGCGGCACCGACCCGGAGCCGGCCGCCCGCGTGGCCGGGAAGATCGGCGCGGAGGGCGGCACCGCGCGGGCGCTGCCCGTGGACGTCACCGACCCCTCGGGCGTGGAGGCGATCGCGACCGCAGCCGCCGAGCTGGGCCGGGCCGCCGCGCTGGTCCACGCGGCCGGCAACCTGGCCGACCGCTCGCTGGCCAAGCTCACGCCCCAGGCGTGGCGCTCGGTGCTTGCGGTGCACCTGGACGCCGCGTTCGCGTGCGTGCGGGCCGTGTGGCCGGCGCTCAAGGACTCGGGCCGGGGCCGCGTGGTGCTGGTCGGCGGGGCGGCCGGCCTGGTGGGCGCGGTCGGCCAGGCCAACTACGCGACGGCCAAGGCCGGGCTGCTCGGCCTCATGCGCGTGCTCGCCCTGGAGGGGGCCAGGTCCGGGGTCACCGCCAACCTCGTGCTGCCGTTCGCCTACACCCGCATGACCGAGTCGATCCCGCCGGCCACGCCCAGGCTCGAGGCCTACCTGCGCGACGCCCACCGCGCCAGGCCCGAGGACGCCGCCCCGCTGCTGGCCTGGCTCTGCTCGCCCGACGGCGGCCGGGTCACCGGGCAGGTGCTCGGCATCCGCGGCGGCGAGCTGCTCGTCTGGTCGCAGCCGCGGCCGGTCGCCCGGCTTGTGGCCGAGGGCGGCTGGACCCGGGAGACGCTCGACAGCCTGGCCGAGCCGCCGCTGGCCGCGCACTTCACCCCGCTCGAGGACGAGTTCGACCTGTTCGGCGGCCCGCCCGTGCCGGTGCGTTCCCTTGACGACACGACCGGTACGTTCCCTTGACGACACGACCGCCGCGCCCCTGATGACACGACCGCCGGCCGCGCCCCCCGACGACACGACCGCCGCGGTCCCCGCGACACGACCGCCGCGGTCCCCGCGACACGACCGCCGCGACCCTGACGATACGAAAGGATCCAGGCGATGGGCACGACCGACGTGGCCAGCCCGTTCCAGGGCATGGTCACCGGTCCCGACGAGGCCAGGCAGCTCCCTGCCGAGTACATCACCGCGGTCGGCAAGGTGATCCTCAGCCACTGCCGCAACGAGCTGGCCGGGGCCGAGCTGTTCGACGAGCCCGCCATCGCCCTGGCCGGGCAGCCCAACGAGAAGTACCTGGCTTGCCGCATCGCCATGGAGGAGTACGGCCACCACCTCAAGTTCACCGCCCTGGCCCGGGCCCTGGGCCTGCCCGAGCAGGAGGGGGCCAGGCACCTGTCGATCTTCGACCTGCCCATGACGAACTGGACCGACTTCCTGGTCATCAAGGGGCTGGCCGACCTGGCTGAGGTCGTGCAGATGGAGGACCTGCTGGCCTGCACCTACACCCCGCTGCGGGACCTGGCCGCGGCGCTGATGCCCGAGGAGCGGTTCCACACCAGCTTCGGGCAGTCCCGGCTGCGGCAGGCGGTCAAGACCGAGGCGGGCCGGGCCGAGGTGCAGGCGTCGATCGACCGGATCTTCCCGGGGCTGCCGGCGTTCTTCGGGCGCTCCAAGTCGGCCAACAACCAGCTGTTCCGGCGCTGGGGAGTCAAGCAGCGGACCAACGACGAGGTGCGCGCGGACTGGCTGGAGCGCTCCCGGGCGTTCGTCGAGGGCGACCTCGGGTTGCGGCTGCCCGAGGTCGCGACCACCTACCCGGCCGAGAACTGAGCATCCGCACCGATTGGGGCGGGGGCTCAGGAGCCGGAGGCGGCCGCCCCCGCTGGACAGGAGTTCACCATGACCGAGCACGTCGATCCCGCGCTCCTCGCCGGCGGCGACAACAGCGCGCTGGAGCACTTCTACGCCGAGTTGCACGCCGAGCACCTGGAAGCCCTCTGGCGGATCAACGCCAAGATCATGCCGTTCGAGCCCAGGCCGCGGCCCAAGGCGTGGCTGTGGCGCTTCGACAGCCTGGCCCGCCTGGCCGAGCAGGCCGGCAAGCTGGTGCCGATCCACCGGGGTGGGGACCGGCGGGTGCTCGGCTGCATGAACCCGGGCCTGCCCGGCGTCTACGGCGCGACCGCGACGCTCTGGGCGGCGGTGCAGTACCTCGGCCCGCGCGAGTCCGCGCCCGGCCACCGCCACAGCCCCTCGGCGCTGCGGTTCGTGGTCGAGGGCACCGGGGCGTGGACGACCGTGGACGGCGACCGCTGCAACATGGCAGCCGGCGACCTGGTGCTCACCCCCTCCTACACCTGGCACGACCACCAGAACGAGTCCGACCAGCCGATGATGTGGTTCGACGGGCTCGACCTGCCCCTGGCCGGCTACCTGGACGCCGTGTTCTTCGAGCTCTACCCGGTCGACGAGCTGCAGCCGGTCCTCGACCGGCACGGCTCGGCGCGCGCCTTCGGCTCCCCCGGCCTGCTGCCGGCAGCGGCGGTCCTGCCCCCGGTCGCGGCCGGCCAGGGCGCGGCCGAGCCGCCCGTGGGCACCCGGCCGGCGCCCCGCTCGCCGCTGCTCCACTACCCGTGGGCGGCGACCGCGGCCGCGCTCGGCGCGCGCCGGGACGACCCCGGCGACCCCTTCGACGACGTGCTGCTGCGCTTCACCAACCCGCGCACGGGCGGGCCGGTGCTGCCCACCATCGCCGCCACCGTGCAGCTGCTGCGGGCCGGCACCCGCACGCGCGCCCACCGGCACGTCCACTCCACCGTCTACCAGGTGTTCCGTGGCAAGGGCGAGACCGTGATCGACGGGGTGCGGTTCTCCTGGCGGCGAGGCGACATCCTGGCGCTGCCGCCCTGGGCCGTGCACGAGCACCACGCTCCCGGCGGCGACGCGATCCTGTTCGCCATCACCGACGAGCCGGTGCTGGAGGCGCTCGGCCTCGAGCGGGTCCTGCCCGTGGACGGGCCTCAAGCGGTCACAGGCGACTTCTGACCGGCGTGGGCGCCGTCAACCAGGTCCAGCGGGCGGCGTGGCTGGCCCAGGCCGAGCGGCACCAGCTCGACCTCGACCGGCCCTCCGGTCCACGCTTCTGGTCGGAGCGCCTGGAGACCATGTCCCCGGACGAGCTCCGCGCGGTGCAGGACGCCAAGCTGCGCGCGGCCGTGCGCTTCGCCTACGAGTGCGTGCCGTTCTACCGCCGCAGGCTCGACCGGGCCGGCATCGACCCGGGCGACGTCCGCTCGGTCGACGACCTCGCCCACCTGCCGGTCACCACCAGGCAGGAGATGGCCGAGGACGTGGCGGCCCACCCGCCGTGGGGCACCTACACCTCGGTGGACGACGCCGTCTGGGCCGAGCGCGGCTGGCAGGTCTTTGCCACCTCGGGCACCACCGGCCTGCCCCGGGTGTTCCGCTACACCGCGTTCGACCGCGTCGCCTGGTCGTGGATCGGCGCCCGGGCCATGTGGGCGATGGGCTTCCGGCCCGGCCGGGACTCGGCCATGCTCGCCTTCGGCTACGGGCCGCACGTGTGGCTCTGGGGCGTGCACTACGCCCTGAACCGCATGGGCGTGCCGATCGTGACCGCGGGCGGGCTCGACACCCGCACGCGGGCCCGCTTCATCGACAGCTACCGGCCGACGGTCCTGGCCTGCACGCCCTCGTACGCCTTGTACCTTGCCGCGGTGGCCGAGGAGCTCGGCATCGACCCGGCCTCCACCTCGGTCCGCTTCCTGTTCTGCGCCGGCGAGCCGGGCATCAGCGTGCCGTCCACCCGCGCCAGGCTCGAGGCCCGCTGGGGCGCGGAGCTGCACGAGTTCTACGGCTGCACCGAGGCGGCGCCCTCGGCCGGCGCCCACACCTGCGCCGCCGTGGCCCAGCTCGGGCCAGGCGCCGAGCCGGGCCTGCACCTGTCCGAGGACACCCACCTGTGGGAGGTGGTCGACCCGGTCACCCACGCCCCGGTACCCGACGGGGAGCGGGGCGTCTCGGTGGTGACCAGCCTGCACTCGGAGGCGTCACCGCAGCTGCGCTTCCTGGTCGGCGACTGGACCCGGCTGGTCCGCGACCGCTGCGCCTGCGACCGCACCTCGGCCCGGGCCCTGGGCGGCTTCGCCGGCCGGGCCGACGACATGCTCAACGTGCGGGGCGTGACCCTGTTCCCGAGCGCGGTCGAGGACGCGGTGCGCCGGGTGCCCGAGGTCGGCGAGGAGTTCGAGGTGGTCGTCGACCGCCGACGCGACCTCGACGTGCTGACCGTGCGCGTCGAGGTCCGCCGCGACGTCGACGCCCGCCGCCACCCCGCCGTCGCCCGCCTGGTCGAAAGCGAGATCGTCTCCCGCTGCGAGCTCCGCCCGGTGGTGGAGGTCCTCCCCCACGGCGTCCTTCCCCGCACCGAACGCAAGGCCCGCCGGGTCCGTGACCTGCGCCAGTGACCCGGGAGTGACCTGCCGGTCGTAGTGCCGGCTGCAGGTCAGCATGAGCTTCCGGCCTGGCAGGCGCGCGAACGTCATGCGGAGCGCAGCAGAGGCTGAGGCCGACCAGTTCCCGGCCAGGTCGCCGAGGCGCTGGCGCTACGCTGGGTCTGAACGACGGTCCCGGGGCTCGCTCAGGCCCCGGCCGCCGCCTGCCTGGCCAGGCGGGTCACCTCGGCGTGGAGGGTGTCCACGTACAGCTCGTGCTCGGGCTTCATCAGCACGCTGCGCAGGACGCGGGCGGCCGGGGCGTCGGGGACGAGGTCGGGGTCGCGCTGGCGCAGGCGCGCGGCCGGCATCCGCAGCGTCGACAGGAACACCGGGGACGGGTCGGTCATGGCGGCCCGGAGCAGCCGGGCCGAGGCGGCGTCGACCGCGGTGCACGACCGCTCCCGGGTGGCCGGGTAGAAGGTGACGATGTCAAGCTGCGGGTCGTTGCCGAGCAGCAGCTCGTCGCTGGCGTCGATGCGGGCGGCCCAGGCCCGGGCGGCCAGGGCCCCGGCGGCCAGCACCGGCCCGAGGCCCTTGCCGGCCCGCAGCGGGAGCACCCGCAGGGTGAGCCAGAGCGCCCCGGCGGCCGCCCCGGCCCGCGAGCACTCCAGGCTGATCTCGCCCAGGTGCAGCTCGTCGGAGGTGAAATAGGTGTAGGGCGAGTCGTGCTTGTAGAGCCGGCCCACGGACGCGTCCCGGAACAGCACCGCCCCACACCCGTAGGGCTGCAGGCCGTGCTTGTGCGGGTCGACCACCACCGAGTCGCACTCGGCGACGGCCCGCAGCGCCCGGGCCGCGGGCGCACCGATCACCCTGCCCTCCTCGCCGGCCCAGGCCAGCAGCGCGTAGAAGCCGCCGTAGGCGGCGTCGACGTGGAGGCGGCAGCCGTAGCGGTCGCGCAGGGCGAGCACCTCGTCGACCGGGTCGACCGCGCCCAGGCCGGTCGTGCCGGTGGTGAGCACGACCGTGCCCACGGAGCCGGTCTCAAGCACCCGCTCGAGGGCGTCGGCGTCCATCCGGCCCGACCCGTCGGCCGGCACCTTGACCGTGTCGACCCCGAGCACGCCGCACATCCGCTCGTGGGTGTAGTGGGCCTCCTCGCTGAAGGCGACCGCCTTGCCCGGGTGGAGCTGCCTGGCCACCCAGAGGGCCTCGAGGTTGGCGATCGTGCCGCTCGAGGTGAGGTGGCCGAGCGCGCCGGCCGGGAGCCGGAACATCGCCGCCAGGTCGGCCACGACCTCCTTCTCCATCGCGCCGGTGGCCGGGCCGCCGTCGAGGGCGTGGTTGTTGGGGTTGATGAGCATCGCGGCCAGGTAGCCGGCCACGGCCACCGGGTGCGCGGGCTTCAGCATCTGCCCGGCGTACCTGGGGTGGAAGAACGGGTAGTTGTCCTCGAGCCGCCGGGTGTACTCCTCCCAGGCGGCGCCCAGGCGGGCGGCGTCGACGGCCAGGGCGGGATGGCGCTCGAAGGACTCGAAGCTCCCCTCCCACGACTCCCCGAACCGGAGCGCGGCGGCCACCGCGTCGTTCAGGTCCATGCGCCGCGAGGCGTCGTTCAGGTCCATGCGCCGCGGAGTGTCGTTCAGGTCCATGCGCCGCGAGGTCAGGAGCGGGCCTCGGCCAGCCAGTCGGCCAGGGTGCGGCCGGCCAGGCGCTCGTAGGCCTCGCGGTACCTGGCCGCGGTGCCCGCGATCACGTCGGGGGGCAGGGGCGGTCCGGGCGGGGTCTTGTCCCACGGCTGGACCTCGAGCCAGTCGCGCACGTACTGCTTGTCGAACGAGGGCGGCGACTGCCCCGGCTCCCAGGCCCCGGCCGGCCAGAAGCGCGACGAGTCGGGGGTGAGCACCTCGTCGGCCAGCACCACCTCGCCGTCGGCCAGGCCGAACTCGAGCTTGGTGTCGGCCAGCAGGATGCCCCGGCGGGCTGCGTGCTCGGCCCCGCGCCGGTAGACCTCGACGGTGAGCTGGTGGAGCCGGCTGGTCAGCTCGGCGCCGACCAGCGCGGCCATGCGGGCCTCCGAGATGTTCTCGTCGTGGCCGGTGACCGCCTTGGTCGCCGGGGTGAACAGCGGGCTGGGCAGCCGCTCGGACTCGCGCAGGCCCGTGGGGAGCGGGATGCCGCAGACGGTGCCACCCGCCTGGTAGTCCTTCCAGCCCGACCCGGCCAGGTAGCCGCGGGCCACGCACTCGATCGGGACCATCTCGAGCTGTCGCACCAGCATCGCCCGGCCGGCCAGGTGCCTCGCGCCGGGGGGCAGCTCGGAGGCGCGCCAGCCGACCAGGTGGTTGCCGACCAGGTCGGCGAGCTGCTCGAGCCAGAACTGGGTGAGCGCGGTGAGCACCACCCCCTTGCCGGGCACCGGGTCGTCGAGCACGACGTCGAACGCGGAGATGCGGTCGGAGGCGACCAGCAGCAGGTGGCCGGCGTCGGCCTCGTAGAGGTCGCGCACCTTGCCGGAGGCGAGGTGGCGAAGGCCGTCAGGCTCGAGGGCGGTGCTCATGGCGCTCCTCCTTTGAATGCCTGGTCCTGGGTGCGCCCGCCCTGGTCCCGGATCGCCTCCAGACGGTCGAAGATGGGGTCGGCGTGGGCGACGAACCGGGCCGGGTCGAGGGCCGCGTCGAGGGCCGCTCCGCTCTCCCCGGCTCCGGTCTCCCCGAACGCGTCTGCAACGCCCGCCTCGGCGAGCAGCAGGTCGCGGAACCCGCCCTTGCCCTCCCAGGCCGCCATCGCCGCCCGCTGCACCGCGGCGTACGCGTCCTCCCTGGTCCAGCCCTTGTCGACCAGGGCGAGCAAGGCGGCCGAGGAGCCGGCCAGCCCGCCGGACGCCTCGAGGTTGGCGCGCATGCGCTCTGGGAACACCCGCAGGCCGGCCACCAGCCAGGCTGCCCGTTCCAGGCCGTAGTCGAGCACGCAGCAGGCGTCCGGGAGCACCACCCGCTCCACCGAGGAGTGGGAGATGTCACGCTCGTGCCACAGGGCGACGTCCTCGAGCCCGCTCGCGGCGTAGCCGCGGAGCAGCCGGGCCACGCCGGTGAGGCGCTCGGCCACGACCGGGTTGCGCTTGTGGGGCATGGCCGACGAGCCCTTCTGGCCGTCTGCGAACGGCTCCTCCGCCTCCCGCACCTCGGTGCGCTGCAGGTGCCGGACCTCGACCGCGAGCCGCTCCAGGTTCGCCCCGGCGACCGCCAGGACGGCGAGCAGCTCGGCGTGGCGGTCGCGCGCCACCACCTGGGTCGGTGCCGGCTCCGGACGGAGCCCCAGGTCGGCCAGGACCTCGGCCTCCACGTCGGGTGGCAGGTTCGAGTAGGTTCCGACCGCCCCGGAGACCGTCCCCACCGCGACCGCCTCGCGGGCGGCGGCGAGGCGTCGCCGGTCCCGGTCGAAGGCGAACGCGTGCCCGGCCAGCTTCAGCCCGAAGGTGGTCGGCTCGGCGGCCACACCGTGGGTGCGGCCGAGGCAGAGCGTGTCGCGGTGTTCGAGCGCGCGGTCGCGCAGGGCCTCCACCAGCCGGTCGAGCCGGCTCATGAGGAGGTCGCAGGCGCGGGTGAGCTGCAGCCCGAGCGCGGTGTCGAGCAGGTCGGAGGAGGTCATGCCGTAGTGGACGTGCCTGGCGGCCGGGCCGATGCCCTCGCCGTAGGCGGTGAGGAAGGCCAGGGTGTCGTGGTGGAGCTGGCCGTCGAGCTCGTGGACGCGCTCGGGCGGCGGCGGCGGTGCGAGCTCGACGGCGGCGAGGTCCTCCGCCGGCACCAGCCCGCGGCGGGCCCGGGCCCGCACCACCGCGACCTCGACCTGCGCGAACAGCCGGAACCGCTCGGCCTCGCTCCAGACCGCGCCCATCTCCGGGAGGACGTAGCGAGGGATCACGGCGGACCCTTTCGGGAAGCCCGGGGGGGCCGGGCCGTCGGCGCGCTGAGCTGGTCGTGACAAGCGTAGCCGCCCACGCGGGGCGCTACAGGCGCAGCCCCTCCGAGAGCTGGTGCTTGAAGTCCCGAAGCTGCTTGCGCAGCCCCTGGTCGGCGGTGGCGAGGATCTGTACGGCGAGGATCCCGGCGTTGGCGGCGGCGTCCAGCCCCACGGTGGCCACCGGTACCCCGGACGGCATCTGCACGATCGAGTAGAGGGCGTCCGCGCCGGCCAGGTGCTGGCTGAAGATCGGCAGGCCGATGACGGGCAGGGTGGTGTGGGCGGCGATGACGCCGGGGAGCGCGGCCGACCGGCCGGCCGCGGCGATGACGACCTGGAGGCCCCGGTCCTCGGCGCTGGCCGCGTAGTCGGCGACCCGCCGGGGGCTGCGATGGGCGCTCGCGATCTCGATCTCGTAGTCGACCCCGAACTTCTCGAGCATGACGGCGGCCGCCTTGGCCTTCTCCTCGTCGGAGCTGGAGCCCAGGACGATCCCCACCCGTGGCTGCGGCATTCCCACTCCTCGCGCGGTGCATGGCCGGTCGGCGCATTCTATGCCGGCCCCGCCCGTACCTGGCGACTTGCGGTCGACCGAAGAGCGCGCAGAATACCTTTCGCGCTACTTGATTGTTTCGATCTTGTCGTCTGGCTATGAGGAGGCGGGATGCACCGGCGGGATCTCGGCATCGGAGCGGCCGTGGTGGTGGCCGCCGTCCTGATGGTGACGGCCGGCTTCGAGATCGGGTCCCGGGCCCGCGCCCGCCAGTCGGCCAGCTCGTCCGGGGCGCCTGCCGCAGCGCCGGCCAGCACGGTCGCGGGCACGGACGCGACCTCCGGCACGGACGCAGGCTCCGGCGCGCCGGTCCCCGGCCGGAGCACCACCGGCACGGGCGGGCCGGGCGGGCCAGGGTCGGCCGGGCCCACCGTGGGAGCCCCCGTCCCGGCCTCCGGGCGGCTGCTCGCCGCGCCCCCGGTCCGGGCCAGGGTCGTCGCCCGCAGCGGCGGCCTGGCCTGCGCCCAGCTCCAGGTCCGGGTGACCGGGCTCGTGCCCACGGCGTGCGGCCGGGCGAGCCTGGCCCCGAGCGGGCGGCCGGTCGTCTGGGTGAGCGGTCGCGCCCCCGGCTCGCGGGCCCTGGGCCTCCAGGTCTGGTCGCCCACTGGGAGCGGCACCTGGGAGCGGTCCCTGGCCGCGACCGAGCCGAGGGCGGGCAGGACCTGGGCGGCGATCCGGGTGGCCACGCCCGCGCTGTCGGCGGGCGGCCGGACGCTCCTGGCCCAGTTCCGCTCCCAGGGCCCGGGCGCGCTGCTCGCCTACGACCTGGTCGGCTTCCCAGGCGGTGGCCCGCCGGCCGTGGTCGCCCACCGCGACCACCTGGCCCACGGCACCGTCCGGGTGACGGTGACGGCGACGGCGACCGGCACCGCCGTCCTGGACGACTACGCGGCCAGGAGCGAGGCTGTCGGGGAGCCGCCTGGCGGCGCCGCCTCGGGCAGTCTCGTCCACACGCGGATCGGCCTGGTCGCCGGCTCCTTCCGGTACCTCGCGCACGACCGGGTGTCCACGCCCGGCCCGTAGCCGCAGGCGACGGGCCGACCGCGACCTGCTCCGGCCGGCCGGGCCGGACCAGGCCACAGGTCAGACAGCCACCCCGCGGACCAGGCTTCGGGTCAGGTAGCCACCCGGGCCGCACCGGCCACGGGGTCAGACAACCACCCGGGCCGCACCAGCCACGGGGCCAGGTGGGCAGCCGGGCCGGACCAGGCCACGGGGCCAGGTGGGCAGCCGCGCCGGACCAGGCCACGGGGTCAGATGGGCAGCCGGGCGCGGACCCCGTAGGTGCCATCGAGCCAGGGCCCGGCCCCGGCGGGGGCCGAGGGCCCCGTCCCGGCGGCGCCCGGCCCGGCGGCGGACCGGGGCCGCATCCAGCCCAGGTTCTCGCGCCGGCCCGCCTCGGGATCGACCTCCCAGCTGCCGGCGTCCTCGGTCACCACCAGCTCGAGGTCGTCGACGCCGTAGCGGATCACGAGCTGGGGCCGGACCGGGCCGGCGTGCTTGAGGCAGTTGGTGAGGGCCTCCTGCACGATACGGTAGGCCGACCCGTCCACCTCGGCGGGCAGCGGCCGGGCATCGCCCTCGACCACGACGTCCACTGGCAGCCCGGCCATCTTCACCTCGGTGACCAGGGCTCCGAGCTGGCTCATGGCCGACGGCGAGGCCGGCGGCACCACCACCGGGTCCTCCGGCCGGAGCACGTCGGCGGCCCGGCGCAGCTCGGCGAGGGTCTGCTCGCCGGTCTTCCTGATGAAGTCGATCGCGTCCATGGGCGGTGCGGCGCCGACCGGCAGGGCGCGCTCGGCCACCTTCGCCTGGGCGACGATCATGCTGAGGTTGGCCGTGACCGCCTCGTGCAGCTCCCGGGTGATGCGGGCGCGCTCGTCGGCGACCGCCTCCCGGGCCAGGTAGCCGAGCTCCCGCTCCAGGCGGGCGGCCCGGTCCTCGACCAGCGCGCTGTGGGTCCGCCGGATGCGCAGCTCGGCGCCCATAATCCAGGCCACGGCGAACAGCACGTGCAGCAGCGCGAGGAGCTCGAACCCCATCCGGCCCTGGAAGGTGAGGGCGAGGACGACGCACGCGAACCCGGCAGCCGCGGCGAGCACCACCCGCGCGTCGTACCTGGAGGCCACCGTGTAGAAGGCGACCAGGGCCCCGAGGTCGGCTCCGGTGAACGGGTAGTGGAGCAGGTGGTAGGCGATGGTCGCGAGCTCGACGACGATGAGCACGGTGAGGGGGCTCCGCCGGCGCCAGGTGATCGGCGTGGTCTGGAACATGACCAGCACCGCGGCCAGCGCCGGGGGGGAGGAGGTGGTGGCAGGGGCCGGCTCGGACTCCACAGCGGCCAGGAGCCCGACCACACCGAGCACGACCAGCGCGAAGGCGAGCAGGCCGTCGGCCAGCAGGGGGTCGATCTCGAACGCGTGCCGGATCGAGAGCCGCGAGCGGCTCAGCGCAGACGCCCCGGCAGAGCGGCTGCCCTCTGCATTCCGGTTCGTGGCAGACCCTTTCTGGCCCAGGACCCACGGCGGCGAGCTCGGTCCGGACCAACTCGGGGATGGAACGATCGGTTCACTCCATGGACGCGGTCGGTTCAGTACAGGGACGAAGAGTACAAACATAAGGGATGCCCCGTGCAACTCGTAGGGCGTAAACGGACTCCTGGGTAGGACCGGTCAGATCGGCGAGCAGGCGCCCTCGTCCGGTGGCGACGCCAGAAGGCCGAGTCGCTCCAGGGCCGCGGTGATGTAGGCGTGCTTGGCCTTGGAGAAGGCCACCGAGTTGGTCACCCCGCGGGTCACGATGTCGCGCTTGAGCGTGGCGTACCCGAGCCGCAGGCAGGGATCGGCCCGCAGGGCGTCACGGAAGCCGCGCATCGCTGCCACCTCCGGGCTGGAGGCGGGAACGACGTGGACGTGCACCCGGTACGGCTTGTCGCCGTGGCGGAGGACCCCCTGAAGCATGGGCCGGGTGGGCGGGAACGCCTCGCGGATGGTCTGGCGCTGGAAGCCGATGCCGACCAGGGCGTCGGCGATCTCGGGGATCTCCGCCTCGGGCGCCGGCACCAGCAGGTCGATCGTGCCCTTGCCGGCCATGCCAGGAACCGCCGAGCTGCCGACGTGCTCGACGGCCGTGCCGGGACGGCACGCCGCAATCAGCCCGGCGAGCCGCTCGGCCACGGCCGCAGCCGCCGGGTCGTGCTCGCGGACCTCGACCGGGACGTAGTCGTACTGCTCGATGCAGCGCTCGTCGGCACGCATGCGGAACCCCTAGCGCCCCCTCTCGGCAGTGCGTCCCCGCGGGTGGCAGGCGGCACCACGTGGGAAATATACCTCAAACACCGACAAACGAATCAAGGGCCCGCATCCGGTCGGACGGGTGGGGCCAGCCCATCTGGCGTGCAGAGGAGAGCCCGGGCGACCGGATGCGGGCCCTGGGAGCCTGAGCGACCGCGCAACCCCCTGGAGACCGCCCGCGCCCTCTGGAAGCCTGGGGCCACCCCGCGCCCCTGGAAGCGCCTCGGGCCACCGCGAGCGCCCTGGGCCCCGGACCCCGATCAGCCGCCGGCGACGTCGCGGCGCCAGTGGGCGCCCTCGAACCGGATCCGCTCCACCGCCTCGTAGGCCAGGGCCCGGGCTGCCGGGGCGCCGTGGCCGAGCGCGCTGACCGCGAGCACCCGGCCCCCGGCGGTGACCGTCCGTCCCCCGGGGCCCGCGCTGGTCCCGGCGTGGAAGACCTGCACCCCCGGGGCAGGCGCGGAGTCGAGCCCGTGGATCTCGAGGCCGCGACGGTAGGGGCCCGGGTACCCGCCGGAGGCGAGCACGACAGTCACGCAGGCGCGTGGGTCCCACGCGGGCCGGACGCCGGCCAGGCGCCCCGGAGGGCCGGCCGTGGCCCGCAGCAGCCCGGCCAGGTCGCTGGCCAGCCTCGGCACCACCACCTGGGTCTCAGGGTCGCCGAAGCGGCAGTTGAACTCGATCACCTTCGGCCCAGTGGCGGTCAGGACCAGCCCGGCGTAGAGCAGGCCCTGGTAGGGGGTGCCGCGGCGGGCCAGCTCGGCCACGGTCGGCTCGAGGATCGTGGTCCGCACCTGGTCGACGAGGGCGTCGGGCACGTCGGCGAGCGGCGAGTAGGCGCCCATGCCACCGGTGTTCGGACCGGTGTCGCCGTCCCCGACCCGCTTGTAGTCGCGGGCGGGCGCGAGGGGGACCACGGTCTCCCCGTCGCTGAGCGCGAACAGGCTCGCCTCCAGCCCGTCGAGGTGCTCCTCCAGCAGGATGCGGGCGCCGGCCTCGCCGTGGACCCCGCCCAGCAGGGCGTCCTCGACCGCGGCCCTGGCCGTGGCGTGGTCGCCGGTGACCGTGACCCCCTTGCCGGCGGCCAGGCCGTCGGCCTTCACCACCCAGGGCGGGCCGAAGTCGTCGAGCGCCTTGACCGCGGCGGACGCGTCGGTGAACGCCTCGGCCGCCGCGGTCGGGACCCCCGCGGATGCCATCACGTCCTTGGCGAACGCCTTGGAGCCCTCGATCCGGGCAGCGGCTGCGGTGGGGCCGAACACGGCCAGGCCCTGCCTGGCGAGCACGTCGGCCACCCCGGCGACCAGCGGCGCCTCCGGGCCGATCACGGTCAGGTCGACCGCCTCGCGAGTGGCCCAGGCGGCCAAGGCGGCGCCGTCGGTGACCGGGACCCCGGGCACGTTCTGGGCCACCGCGGCCGTGCCGGCGTTGCCGGGCACGGCGAACAGCCGCTCGACCTCGGGGCTGGCCGCGAGCGCGGCGAGCAGGGCGTGCTCCCGCCCACCGCCACCGACGACCGCGACGCGCACCGCCTACTCTCCCGGCTCCCGGACGAGGGTCTGCTCGCGGCCGGGGCCGACGAACACCGCGGTCACCGCCACCCCGCCGAGCTTCTCGATCGCTTCGACGTAGGTGCGGGCCGCCCTGGGCAGGTCGGCGTAGCGGGTGACCGCGGTGATGTCCTCGCGCCAGCCCTCGTACTGCTCGTAGATGGGCACCGCGTGGTGGACCTGGGTCTGGGTCATCGGCCAGTCCTCGGTCACGTCGCCGTCCACCCGGTAGGAGGTCGCCACCGGGATCCGGTCGAAGGCCGACAGCACGTCCAGCTTGGTGACGAACGTCTCGGTGAGGCCGCTGACCCGGGCCGCGTAGCGGAGCACCACCGTGTCGAGCCAGCCGCACCGGCGCGCCCGCCCGGTGGTGGTGCCGAACTCCGCCCCGTCCCGGCGCAGTATCTCGCCTTGCTCGTCGTACAGCTCGGTCGGGAGCGGCCCGGTGCCCACCCGGGTGGTGTAGGCCTTGGCGATGCCGATCACCCGCTCGATCTCGCGCGGGCCGACGCCGGTCCCGGCCAGCGCCCCCCCGGCGACCGGCGAGGAGGAGGTCACGAACGGGTAGGTGCCGTGGTCGACGTCGAGCATCGCCCCCTGGGCGCCCTCGAACAGGACCTGCTTGCCCTCGCGGAGTTCCTTCCACAGGTAGAGCGAGGTGTCGGCGATGCGCGGGCGGAGCGCCTCGGCGTAGGTGGCGTACTCCTC
>Ga0307278_10000732_pt1 | contig 16099 bp, 17 predicted proteins | sample ER_DNA_117_FD_194482 | JGI IMG/M metagenome (GOLD analysis project Ga0307278, IMG submission 194482) | Bulk soil microbial communities from the East River watershed near Crested Butte, Colorado, United States - ER_DNA_117 | ecosystem: Environmental > Terrestrial > Soil > Floodplain | place... | reverse complement strand
GGGCAGAACGTCGTCGTCCAGCTCGACCAGCCGGTCGGTCGCTTCACCAGCGGCGAGCTGCGCTGCCCACCACTCATCCTCGAACCACTGGCACCTGAATAGTTACGGCAGCTGTTGGTCAGGCTGCAGCGACGCAATGCACCACATGAGTGCTTCTCTAGGGTCTAGCTTCTGGCCTTCCTGTCCTCGAAGATCGATATAGAGTGATCCCGATGGAAATTCGCTGGACAGACCCTGAGCTAGGCGGACGGCCGTTGTCGTCTTGCCGATTCCGGCTTCACCACGGATGTGCACAAGGCGCCATCCTGTTGGCCCGGTTAGTATTGCCCGCCCGCGCTCGAGTACTTCACCTCGTCCAAATAACTGAAAATCATCTGCGGCACGTGGTAGCTGATGAGGCACTCGCATATTCGGAGCCTGCTGGCTGACGGCAAACTGCCGGGTGACAGCAACGCTGATCTTCTGGGCTAGCTCGTCGCCGGTGGCGAAGAAGCTCACCATCCGCTCGCGGCCCAACTCGTCGCGAAGGGCCCGGATGCGTACACCCCGGTCGCCGTCACCGGTGAACGCGTCCATCCAGCCCGGCAGCCACGGGGCGGTCGGGTCGAGCAGGAACACCAGCCGAGGGATACTGTGAGCTTGGGCGTGGCGGTACTCCAGCTCGGTGATCGAGCGCCGGTCGGGGTTATCGTGGTCGGGGATGTGGCCGTAGCGGTGGGCGAAGATGCCCACGTACAGGTCGCAGCCCGCCAGGTCCTCGAGGCACTTGGCAAGGGGGCGCTGGTCGGTGGCGACGTAGTCCTCCATCGCGATGGCGTCGTGGCCGAGCTGGCGCAGTGCCCCGTAGGCCTTCTCGCGGTGCTCCTTGAGGTCGCCGTAGGTGGAGGAGAGGTAGATCCGGGCCACTTCCCCCTCCCCGGACGGATCACGACGCCGCGCGAGGCGCCGCGCCGACACGTGCTGACCGCCTTATCCGCTTGGCGGACCTGATTCTACTTCGTGATACTCGGCCCCAGACGCGCGAGCGACGCGAAGGGACCGTGGGTCGGCCACGGGCCGGCGCCCGCGAGGAACGGCAACACCAACGCGCAGTCAGGACGGTGGTGCAGGGGGAGCCGGCCTGTAAGCCGGCTTCTGTGCCCCCGGGAGCCCCGGGGGTGGCGGCCATCCGTCTGGGACCGGCGTTGCCGCCGGCCTCGTGCGGTCCACCAGGGGACTCGGCCGGGCCAGCCTCCGCGGCCGCGTCGCCGCGGCCGGTGCGTCCCCTATTCGACCTTGCTCCAGGTGGGGTTTACCGAGCCGACCGGTCACCCGGCCGCTGGTGCGCTCTTACCGCACCCTTTCACCCTTACCGCCGGCGCCACCGGACCGTACGGACCCGGTGAGGTCGGCGGCGGTTTGCTTTCTGTGGCACTGTCCTGCGGGTCGCCCCGACTGGTGATTGGCCAGCACCCTGCCCTGTGGAGGCCGGACTTTCCTCGATCCCGTGTGACCGGGACCGCGGCCGCCCAGCCGACTCCCCCTGCCAGCGCCAGTATGCCACCCGAACCGCGTCCACGGTCCGAAGGCGGCATACTGGAGGCATGGTGCTGATCCTGGTCCTCGCCTTCATCGTCGTGCCGCTCGCGGAGCTGGCCGTGATCATCGCGGTCGGGAACCATCTCGGGCTGCTGCCGACCCTGGTGCTGCTGCTGGCGATCAGCATCGCCGGCGCGTGGCTCGCCAAGCGGGAAGGGCTGGCCGCGTGGCGGCGCTTCCAGCTCGCCGTGGCCGAGGGTCGGGTGCCGACGGTGGAGGTGGCCGACGGCGCCATGGTCCTGCTGGCCGGCGCCCTGCTGCTCACCCCCGGGTTCCTCACCGACGTGGTCGGCGTGCTGCTGCTCCTGCCGCCCACCCGCGCGGCGGTGCGGCGCCTGGTTCCCCGCCTGGCAGCGCGCCGCCTGCGGCGGCGGGGCGGCCGGGTGGTGATCGTCGACGGCACCGCCCGCGACGCGGGCTCCACGAGGGTGACCTGGGGCAACCCAGAGGTCCCCGGACGCGGCCCGGCCAGGCCCGACCGCGACCCCTCCCCCTAGGACCCGAGCGTGCCCTGGACGGGACCGTCCACCCGCCCCTGGGTGTCCATCGCCTGGTTGGCGAGCGCGTCGGCGCGCCGGTTGCGCTCGCGGGGGACGTGCTCCCAGGTGACCCGCTCGAAGCCGCGGGCAAGCCGCGCTGCCTCGGCCCACAGCGGGCGCAGGCCGGCGTTCTTCACCTTCCAGAGGCCCTTCTGCTGGTTGACGACCAGCAGCGAGTCGGCCCGCACGCGGACGCGGCGGGCGCCGAGCGCCCGCGCCCGCCGCAACCCGGCGATGACGCCCTTGTACTCGGCGACGTTGTTGGTCGCCCAGCCGATCCCCTCGGCCAGCTCGGCGAGCACCTCGCCGCCGGGGCCGGCCACCACCACGCCGTAGCCGGCCGGCCCGGGGTTGCCGCGCGCTCCCCCGTCGGTCCAGACGACCACCTCGTCGGGCCCGCTCAATCGACCACCAGGATCCGGCGGCAGTTCTCGCAGCGCTTGACCTGCTCGGCCGGCTGCTTGCGGACGGCGGCGAGCTCCACCGGGGAGATCGACACCCGGCAACCCTGGCAGGTGTTGCCCACCAGGGCGGCCACCCCCACCCCGCCCTGCCTGGACCGGAGCTGGTCGTAGAGGGCGCGGAGCTCCTCGCCGACGGTCGGGGCCAGCGCCTCCCTGGCCGCCCGCTCGGACTCGAGCTCCCGGTCGATCTCGACCAGGGCGGCGTCGCGGGCCTTGGTCACCTCGGCCTGCTCGCCGACGATCCCCTCCCGCCGGCCGGCCAGCTCGCCCAGCTCCGCCTCCAGGGTCTCGCGCTGCTCCATCCGCTCCAGGAGCTGGTCCTCGAGCACGTTTTGGCGCCGCTTGAGGGCGGCGACCTCCTCCTGGATCGCGGTCAGCTCCTTGGGGCTGGTCACCTTGCCGGAGACGGCCCGCGCGTCCTCGCTGCGCGCCTTGCGGGTGACCATCTCGATCTCGTCCTCGAACCGCGCCTGCTCGCGCCGGACCGTCGCCAGCGACCCTTCCCGCTCGGCGGCGAGCTGGTCGACGGCGGCGAGCGCCTGACCGAGCTCGGCGAGCCGGGCGTCCTCGGGCAACGAGCCGCGCCGGTGGACCAGGCGGTCGATCGCCGAGTCGTGGGCCTGCATCTCCAGCAGCGTGCGCTGCTCCGCGACGGGTGCCTGCATTCAGCGCGCCGCGGTTCTCGGCTCGGGCTGGTCGAGCACGGGCGGTCCGCCTCCCTCTGAGCTTCGTTGGCCAGGACCGCAGGTTACTCAGGCCAGGCGAGCTGGGCAAAGCCGGCGAGCAGCAGCTCTAGAAGAGCGCCAGGGTGAGGTCGCGCCGGTAGCGGAGGGTGAGGGGGTGGTCGTCGCCGAGCAGGCGGAACACGTCCAGCATCAGGCCCCTGGCCCGCTCGCGCTCCTCGCCAGGGCCCGCGCGGACGACCGCGAGCAGCTCGGCCAGGGCGAGGTCCGGCTGCCCGTCGGCGGCCTGGGCCGCGGCGGTGGCGAAGCGGGAGCCGCCGTCGGCCGCCTCCGCCGCCAGCCGCGCGGCGGCCAGCAAGCCGGCGACCTCTGGATCGTGCTCGACGGGCCGGAGCAGCTCGATCGCGTCGGTCGGCCGGCCCTCCCGCAAGGCCAGGTCGGCAAGGCCGCTGCGGGCGGTCAGGTTGTCCGGGTCGGTCTCCAGGATCTCGCGCCAGCGGGTCGCCGCCTGCTCGGGGTCGAGGCCGGCCGCCTCCTCCGCCGCCCGGTCGGTCGCGCTCGGCAGCAGCGCCTCGACGAACTGCTGGACGACCGCTGCGGGCTGGGCGCCGACGAACTCGTCGACGAGCTGCCCGCCCATGAACGCCTTGACCGCCGGGATCCCCTGGACCTGGAAGGCCATCGCGAGGCGGGGGTTCTGGTCGACGTCGACCCTGGCCAGGACCACCTCGCCGCCGTGGGCCTCAACGGCCCGTTCCAGGATGGGAGCCAGCGCGTGGCAGGGGGCGCACCAGTCGGCCCAGAAGTCGACCACCACCGGCACGGTGCGGGATCGTTCCAGCACCTCGTCCTGGAAGGTGGCCTCGGTGACGTCATAGACAAGGTCGCTCATAGCCTTGTAGGTACGCCTCCAGGGGCGGCCCGCGCAAGGCGAGCGCCGGGCTCAGCCATCGCCGCGGCGCCGGCCGGCCTCGAGCTGGTCGGCGTGCTCCTCCAGATGGTCGACCAGGAACCGGTCGACGATGGCGGCCACCGTCATCTCCCCGAGAACCTGGTGGCGGCCGCTGTGGGCGAGGGCGTCGTCGTCGAGCCGCTCCAGCAGGGCGAGCACGATGCCGACGCCGTCGTCGACCCGGTCCAGCAGCCGCGAGGGGTCCTCGCGACGGTCCCGCTCGATGGCGCCGATCCGCTCCGGGTTGGACGAGACGCGGCCGAACGGCACCTCGTCGCCGGCCACCACCAGCTCGACCTGCTCCGCCCAGTACGGCAGCATCTCGGCCACATGGGCGAGCACCTGACGGCGGTCCCAGCGCTCGCCGGTGTCGGGGTCGGGATCGGTCAGCGCCTCGTCGGGCAGCAGCGGCGCGGCGGCGCGGATGCGGCCGGCCGAGGCCACCAGCCGGTCCCGGCGGCTGGGCGTGCCCGGCGAGCCGGGCACGCCCGGGTCGCCGGTCATTGGCCGAGCCGGGGTCGGACCCGGTCGAGGTCGGCGCGGAAGGCGGGCGCGTCGCCGGCGACGACCCGGTTGGCGAGCACGCCGAGCCCGGTCACCTCCAGCTCGACCTCGTCGCCCGGCTGCAGGTACGGGTACTTCTCGTTGCCGTGGACCAGCGACAGCTCGAGGATGCAACCGGTCCCGCAGGTCCCGGAGCCGAGCACGTCGCCGCGGCGGACCGGCGCGGACTCGCTGGCGTACACCAGCATCTCGGCGAAGCTCCACCACAGCCCGTCGAGGTCGGCGCGCGACCACTCGACCCCGTTGACGGTGGCCGTCATCACCGCGCTCGGTACCTCGCGCAGCCCGCCCGGCGCGAACTCCGAGGTGGTGACCAGCATGGGGCCGAGCGAGGTGGCGAAGTCCTTGCCCTTGGCGGGCCCGAGCGAGAGCTGCATCTCGCGGCGTTGCACGTCCCTGGCCGACCAGTCGTTCATGACCATGAAGCCGGCCACCATCCGGTCGGCGTCGTCCAGGCGCAGGTTGGCGCCGTCGCGGCCGAGCACGCAGGCGACCTCCAGCTCGTAGTCGAGCTCGGCCGAGCGGGGCGGCGCCGTCACCGTGTCGCCGGGGCCGATGACGGCCGCCGGGTTGGTGAAGTAGAACGCCGGCAACTCGTACCAGTCGGGGTGCATCTCCAGCCCGCGGCGCGACCTCGCGGTGCGGACATGCTGCTCGAACGCGTAGAAGTCGCGGATCGACGGCGGCTCGGCGACCGGGGCGAGCAAGCTCGCGTCGGCCAGCGCCACCGGCTCTCCGGACGGCGTCGGCCGCAGTTCCGGCTCGGCGTTGGCGGCCATGGCCAAGTCGAGGACGGCGTCCAGCCCCGAGCGGCCCTCACCGTCGGCGACCGGCACGATCAGCTCGCCTTCGAGGTAGCCGACGCGGGCGGCGTCCCCGGTTGCGAAGCGGCAGACCTTCATGCGCCCCACCTTACCGCGCCGGCAGGACGGCGCCGCACCGTGGGCTATGACACCGACGACGTGCTGGTGCCGGGTGGGGCGACGGGGGCGCCGCGCGCGTAGGCCTCGCAGACGCGCCGCAACGCCGCGACCAGCTCGACCGTCCGGACCCCCTTGAGCAGGCCGACGTCGGCGCCGGAGTCGCGGACGGCGCTGGCGAGCTGCTCGTCGGACTCGCCGGTCCACAGCACGACGCGGGTCCCGGGCTGCTGGACCCGCAGGGTGCGGGTGGCCTCGATGCCGTCCATCCGGGGCATGTGCAGGTCCATGAGCACGACGTCGGGCTGACGCGCGGCGGCCTGGGTCAGGGCCTCGGCGCCGTCGGCCGCCTCGCCGACCACCATCATGCCGGCGCGCTCGAGCGCCCAGCGGACGCGCTCCCGCACCGATTCGCAGTCGTCGACGACGAGGACCCGCAGTGCGGCCGCGGTGCTGGTGCTCACATACGACATCGCGACTCCCAGCTACGACGGCGGCGCCGATTTTCCTGGCGGTTCGACCCGCGCTATGATCTACCATGCCAAGTGCAGATGCAACTGCCAGACGCCAAGTGCACAGACGAGGAGCGAGCGATGTCGTACAACGGTATGCCCGCCACCGAACTGCGGTGGGCCAAGTGGCACAAGAGCGGGCGCAGCAGCGCCCAGGGCAACTGCGTCGAGACGGCCAAGCTGGACGACGGTCAGGTCGCGGTGCGGAACTCCCGGCACCCGGCTGGGCCGGCGCTGATCTTCACCGAGGCCGAGGCACGCGCCTTCCTGGAGGGCGTGAAGGACGGCGACTTCGACTACCTGGTCCAGTAGCTACGCCTCGTTGAGGACGTCGCCGACGATCTCGACGGTCCTGCCGGGGGCCGCGCTGCGGACGCAGATGCTCTCCATGACGTGCAGGTACTGGTCGACGTCCTCCTGCTTGCTCAGGTAGAGCGCGCTGGTCAGGTGCTCGACGTAGACCACGTCGGGCAGCTCCTGGTCGGCGAACCGCAGCACGCTGAACGCGCCCACCATCGCCGGATGCGCACCCGCGGCGAACGGCAGCACCTGCAGGATGACGTTGGGCAGCTCGCTGGCCTCGATCAGCCGCTCGAGCTGGGCGCGCATCACCTTGGGCCCACCGACCGGCCGTCGCAGCGCCGCCTCGTCCACCACCGCCCACAGCCGGGGGGCGTCCCTGCGCTCCAGCAGCGTCTGCCGGCCCAGCCGAAGCGCCACGCGCCGTTCCGCCTCCGCAGGCGAGTCATCGAGCTGCGCGCCGCCGACCACCGCCCGCATGTAGTCCTCGGTCTGCAGCAGCCCGGGGACGAACTGGCCCTCGTAGGTCCGGATCAGCGTCGCCGCCGCCTCCAGGTCGACATAGGCGCGGAACCACTGCGGCAGCAGGTCGCCGTACTGCTGCCACCAGCCGGGTGCGTTGGCCTCGCGGGCGAGGATGACGAACTCGACAACCTCGACGGGGTCGTCGACCCCGTAGAACCGCAGCAGGTCGACGATGTCGCGGTCCTTGAAGCCGACCTGGCCGTTCTCCAGCCGGTGGATCTTCCACTCCGACGCCCGGATCGCCTCGCCGGCCTGCTCGCGGGAGAGCCCCTTGTCGGTGCGGAGCCGGCGGAGCTGCGCGCCCACCAGCATCCGGCGGACGGTCGGACCGCTGCCCGCCTGCACCTCCGTCACACCTACCTCCCGGCGCCCACGCTCGGCGCACAGTCTGCCACGTTTGTCTGCCCTTGACCCGTGTGGGTCGGATCTCGTCCATGGCCTGATAGTGGACAACCGAACTCTGGCTATATAGAGTTCGGTGATGACCCGTTTACGTCGTCCGTCGGCGCAGACCACCGCGGTGGTCCTCGCGTTGGCGGAGACCCCCAGCGCATGGCGGTACGGCTACGAGCTGTGCCGCCAGCTCGACCTCAAGGCCGGCTCGGTCTACCCCATCCTCATGCGCCTGGCCGACCGCGGGCTGCTGGAGACCTCCTGGGAGACCGACGCCCCCGCCGGCCGCCCGCCCCGACACCTGTACCGGCTCACCGGGCCCGGCCGCGCCCTCGCGACCGAGCTGTCGGCGCACGTGGCGACCCCGGCCGCGGGCCGGGCGGGACGGCGACCGCGATGGGAGGGCGCATGATGGCGGGCCCTACGCCCCGAACCGCCCGCGCGCCTCGACCGGGATCAGCGGTTTCTGGGCGCGCACCTTCAGCTCCTGCACGGCCCAGGTGTTGCCGTCCGGGTCGGCGAAGCCGAAGAAGGTGCCGCCGTCCTGGTCGCCGAACGAGGTGAGCTCGCTGGCCTCGACGCCGCGGCCGATCAGCTCCTGACGGGCGGCCGCGGCATCGGCCACCACGAGCTGCAGGCCCTTCATCGAACCGGGCTCCATCTCGCGCTGGCCGGGCAGGTCGCCGAAGACGATCGAGCAGCCGGAGCCGCGCGGCGTGAGCTGCACGACGTGCATGTGCTCGTTGGTGGTGTCGTGGTCGAGCTCGAAGCCGACCTGGTCGCGGTAGAAGGCGACCGCGCGGTCGATGTCGCTGACGGGCAGGATGACGACCTCGAGCGTCCAGTCCACGATGTGCTCCTGTTCTTCAGGGATCAGCCGATGGACGACCAACCTTATCTGCCGCAGCAGGATGACCGCTGCCAAGCGGGCTTGGCCGGGTTGCCCCATTGGTACTACATGCACTGACTCATTGTAACTAGTTAGAAATGAGTGATAGCGTTCTCTATCATCCGGTTGTCGGTGCCAGTCACGGGAGGCGGAACCCGTGACCACCAACGCGATCCGACTCGCGGGTCCACCTCGGCAGTGATGGCAACGCCGGCTCGGTAGGTCCGGCCAGTGTCCATCCCAACCCGAGGAGCACACCGATGTCCGTGCACGTCGCGTCGCCGCCGACCCAGCGCGCCCAGGCACCGGCGCACCACCACGTCCCGTTCATCGAGGTGCTCCGGCGCTACCAGGACGCCGGCACGGTGCCGTTCTCGTGCGCCGGCCACAAGCTCGGCAGCGGCGCCGATCGTGAGCTCGTCGCCATGCTCGGCCCAGCGCTGTTCGCGGCCGACGTGTGGCTGGACACCAACACCCACGACCAGGCGCTGCGCGCCGCCGAGGCGCTCGCGGCCGACGCCTGGGGCGCCGACCGCAGCTTCTTCCTCGGCAACGGCTCCTCCAGCGGCAACCATGCCTTCCTGCTCGCCACCCTCGACCCGGGCGACGAGGTGATCGTCGCCCGCGACCTGCACAAGTCGATGCTGGCGGCCCTCATCCTCACCGGAGCGCGCCCGGTGTACGTCGCGCCGCGGCTGCATCCCGAGCTGGGCATCGGCGTCGGCATCCACCCCGACGACGTGGCGGCCGCCCTGGACGCCCATCCGGCGGCCAAGCTGGTCGCGCTGGTCAGCCCCTCCTACTTCGGCGTCGCGGCCGACCTGGCCGCGATCACGCGCGTCGCCCACGCCCGCGACACCACGGTCTACGTCGACGAGGCCTGGGGGCCGCACTTCGGCTTCCATCCACAGCTCCCACCCTCGGCCATGGCCGCCGGTGCCGACGGCGCGGTCACCAGCACCCACAAGATGCTGAGCAGCCTGAGCCAGAGCTCGATCCTCAACGTCCGCAGCAGGCGCGTGGCACCCGGACGGATCGCGGCCGCGGTCACGCTGACCCAGACCACCAGCCCCCTGCTGCCGCTGGTCGCCTCCATCGACGCCTGCCGCCGCCAGATGGCGCTGGACGGCGAAGCCCTGCTCAGCCGCACCCTCGGGCTCGCGGCCGACGCCCGGCGGCGGCTGGGGATGCTGCCGGGGCTGCGGGTGCTCGACGCGGCAGCGCTCGACCTGGGACCACAGCAGCTCGACCCGACCAAGCTGGTCGTCGACGCCGCCGGTCTCGGCCTCACCGGCCTGGCGGCCGAGCGGGCCCTACGGGAGCGGTTCGCGATCGCCCCGGAGGGCAGCGACCTCTCCTCGGTCATCCTCTTCCTGACCATCGGCGACACCGCGTCCAGCGTCGACCAGCTCGTGGGCGGGTTCGCGGCGCTGTGCGCCGAGCGCACCGTGGTCGCCGCGCGCACCCCACCGCGTTCGTCCGGGGCGGCGATCGGCCCTGGCGTCCAGGCGATGACGCCCAGGGACGCCTTCTTCGCCGCCGCTCGGACGGTGCCGCTGACCGCGGCCGTCGGGGAGGTGGCCGCCGAGCTCCTCACCCCCTACCCGCCGGGCATCCCGGTGCTGGCCCCAGGCGAGGTCATCACCGCCGACAAGCTCGACTACCTGGCCCACGGCAGCGCGAACGGCATGTACGTCTGCGGGCCCGCCGACCCGTCCCTGGCGACCATCCGCGTGGTCGCACGCCACAGATCGGAGACGCCATGAACCTCCCGAGCACCGGCGCGGTTCCCGCCAGTCAGGCTGCGGCCCACTTCACCAAGCTCCGCGCCAGCGGCCACGGCCCGACCGACGAGCACAGCGCCGCCGGCCAGCGGAGCGCCCACCAGCCGGCCACCCGGGTCACGGTCGCCCAGCCGCGGATCCCGCTCCAGGGGAGGCTGCTGCTGCTCGGCTGTGGGTCGGTGTCGCGCTGCCTCCAGCCGCTGCTGCTCCGCCACCTGGACATGGACCTGGCCAAGCTGACCGTGCTGGACTTCGACGACCGCGCCACCCCCGACGCCGACCTCATGGAGGCCGGCGCGAGCTTCGTCCGGCACCGGATCACGCCCGAGAACATGGACGCCACCCTGCGCGGCCGGCTCGGCCCCGGCGACCTGCTCGTCAACCTCACCTGGGACATCGACACCGGCGACCTCATCCAGTGGTCCCAGGACCACGGCGTCCTGTACGTCGACACCTCGGTGGAGCTGTGGGACAACACCTTCGCCGACCACGCGGCGACCGACCCCACCGACCGCACCCTGTACGTCCGGCACATGGACCTCCGGCGCCGGGCGGCGACCTGGGGCCATCGCGGCCCGACGGCCGTGGTCGAGCACGGCGCCAACCCCGGGCTGGTGAGCCATTGGACCAAGGTCGCGCTCACCGACATCGCCACCGCGATGCTGGTGGAGCCCGACCGGCTGCCGGCCCCGCTGGACCCCGCCCGCCGGGCCCGGCTGGTCGCCGCGCTGGCCGAGGCGGACTTCGCCCGCCTGGCCATGGAGACCCGCACCAAGGTGATCCACATCTCCGAGCGGGACACCCAGATCAGCGACCGCCCCAAGGAGGTCGGCGAGTTCGTCAACACCTGGTCGATCGCCGGCTTCTTCGAGGAGGGGACCGCCACCGCCGAGCTCGGCTGGGGCACCCACGAGCGCCGGCTGCCACCGGGCGCCCACACTCACACCGACGGGCCCCGCAACCAGATCTGCCTCGCCCGTCCGGGCATGGACACCTACGTCCGGTCCTGGGTGCCGCTCGGCGGCCAGATCGAGGGCATGGTCATCCGCCACGGTGAGGCGTTCACCATCAGCGACCACCTCACCGTCTGGGACGGGGACCGGCCGCGCTACCGGCCCACCGTCCACTACGCCTACCTGCCGACCGACGCGGCCATGGCCTCGCTGCACGAGTGCCGCATGACCGGCTACCGGCTCCAGGACCGCCAGCGCATCATGGCCGACGACATCGTGAGCGGCGCCGACGAGCTCGGGGTCCTGCTGCTCGGCCACGACCTGGGCGGCTGGTGGACCGGCTCGCAGCTCGACATCAAGGAGGCCCGCGAGCTCGTGCCGCACCAGAACGCCACCACCCTGCAGGTGGCGGCATCGGTGCTCGGGGCGGTCGCCTGGATGCTGCGCAACCCCAACCGGGGACTGTGCGTGCCCGACGACCTCGACCACGAAGCGGTGCTGGAGGTCGCCGGCCCCTACCTCGGCCCATGTCCGTCGATCCCCACGAGCTGGACGCCGCTGGCGCAGCGCGGTTACCCCTTCGAGCAGGTCACCGGCTCCCGCCCCCACGACGAGGACGTCTGGCAGTTCACCAGCTTCCTGACCCAGTAGGGATGCGCCGGCCATGTCCGCGAGGCCCGCCCGGACGCCGGTCCGCTCGGCCCGGCTCGCCCACCTGCTGGCCGCCGGGCTGATCGACTCCTTCGGGATGACGCTCGGCTGGACGGTGTTCAGCCTGCACATCCTGGAGACGCACGGGCTGACCTGGTTGGGCGCCTGCAACGCGGCCATGCTGATCGGTGTCGCCCTGTCGGCGCCCGCGACCGCCTGGCTGTCGCCGCGGCTGCACACCCGAACCCTGCTACGGGCCACGTCCGCCGTGGAGGCCGTGCTGCGGGTCTCGAGCTTCGTCCTGCTCCTGGCCGGTGCGCCGGTCGCGCTACTCGCCGCCGTCGTGGTGGTCATGTACACGGCCGGCCTGGCGGCCTACGCGGGCATGCGGGCAGAGGTCAGCGCCGCCAGCCCTCCCGACCGCGCGGCCGCCGCCATGACCATGTTCGTGGTCGTGATCCTGGCGGTCGAGGCCGCCGGCGTCGCCAGCGCGGCGCTGCTGCCGGGTGAGCCGCCCGGCACCGCCGGGGGGCTGCTGGTCGGGGTCGTGGCCTTCTACGGCGCCTCCCAGCTCCCCACCTGGCTGGTCGCCGGCGGCGCCCGGGTGGGCAGGGCGCCGCGGCGGGCCGCCAGGCGTGCCCGCGCGCGAGCCTGGCCACCGCTCCTCGCGGGGGCGTTGGTCATGCTGGTCGGCTCCGGGCCCGCCCTGCTCGCGGTGGGCCTGGCCCCCGAGCTGCACGGAGCCCGCTGGGTCGCCGGCTCGGCGCTGGCGTTCACCGCCGGGGCGCTGCTGGCGCCATGGGCGGTCGCGCTGCTGGAACGCCAGCGGCTCCCGGCGGCCGTCACCTGGCCCGCCTGGGGCACCGGCATGCTGCTCGGCTGGATCCTGGCGCCCGCCCACGTCGCCGGGCTGCTGGTCGCCCAGCTCCTCGCCGGCCTCTGCATCGCCGCGTTCGAGGGCAGCATGGACGCCCACATCGCCGCCAGGCAGGCCCACGGCCACCTGACGGGAAGCCTGGCCGCCAGCGAGGCCGTGCGTGCGCTCGGCAGCGCCGCCGCCGTCGCCACCCTGCCGGCGCTCGTCGGCGCCCGCTCGATCGCCGCCTTCAGCGTGGTCGCGAGCGCGGCGCTGCTGGCGGCCACGATGCTCGCCATGGTCGTCCATACCGGGAGCCGGTTGGTGGCATGGCTGCTGCCGCCCAGGACGCCGGCGCTGGCGGCAGGCGACCCCTGGTCAGTTCGGCCCGCTCGTGGCCCGGTTTTCGACTGGAGGCGTACCCGCATGGACCCGTATGACCCCTACCTTCCCGAGCCGCCCAGGGACTGGGCGCGGATCCTCAAGCAGTCCCGGTACCGGCGCCGACGGCCGTTGGGGCGATGGGCGGCGGGCGTCCTGCTCCTGGTCTCGGTCGGCGCGGTGATGTTCCAGGTCGGGCAAGCGGTCGCCCCTGCCCGCCCGGCCGCCGCGCAGCCGGCCGCGCAGCCGGCGGTCATCCTCCCGGACACCGGCCACGGCGCCGTCAGCGCCGCGACGACCCCGGCGCCGGCGCCGACCACCACCACGACGCCGCCTCGGCCGCGGATGCTCACGCTGATCACCAGAAATATCCGGACGGAAGCGGACCCCAACCGGGTGTACCTCGTCCCCGGGCAGGTGACCGCCGCGCAAGCTCACGATGGCAAGCGACCCCAGTTCGTCGCCCGGCCAGGAGAAGCCCTTCGGGTCCGGGTCGACAACCAGGACCGGTACATCCACAGCTTCACGTTCGCGAAGGCGCGGGTGAACCTGGACGCCTGGGAGGGCACGGTCTCCGCCGCGACGTTCCGAGCGCCGAGTACCGCCGGCACCTACCAGTTCTACTGTCGCTACCGGAAGGTCGGCATGTCGGGGACCCTTGTGGTGCGCGGATCGCCTGCGGGCGACCAATAGCTCCCGATCAGCGCTCGACGATGGCCGCATAGGCGGCCTGCCACTTCTGCTGCTTCTCGCCGGTGGTGGTGACGATCGACAGCTTGATCGACGACGGCGGGTAGATCGCCGGGTCGGTGACCTGCTCGGACGGCAGCAGCGGCTTGGCCAGGGATACCGGGGTGCCGTAGCTCACGTACTTGGAGATCCGCGCCTGCACCTTGGGATGGAGCACGTAGTTCATGAAGCGGGCGGCGTTGCCGGGATGCGGCGCCCCCTTGGGGATGCACATCACGTCCACGAACCGCAGCGACCCCTCCTTGGGGATCACGTAGCCCACATTCGCGTTCTGGTCCTGCGCCTGGAACACGTCGCCGCTCCACCCCTGCGCCAGCCAGGTCTCCCCGGCGGCCAGCTCGTCGATGTAGGTGTCGCTGGTGAACTTGCTGAGCTTCGGCTTGACCGAGCGGACCAGCTTCACCACCTCGGCCAGGTCGGCATTCTTGGACGAGTTCGGGCTCTTGCCGAGGTAGAGCAGGGCACAGCCGATCAGGTCGGTGACCTCCCGCAGCAGCGAGACATGACCATTCATGGCCGCCGCCGGCCGGAAGATGGCCCCCCATGAATCGACCGTACCCGGGGCACGCCTGCTGTTGTAGCCGATCCCTGTGGTGCCCCACTGCCAGGGGATGCTGTAGCGGTTGCCGGGGTCGTAGTCGGTCTCCACGAACTCCCTGTCGATGTTGGTGAGGTTGGGGATGAGGTCCTGGCGCAGCGGCTCGATCAGGCCGAGCTGCCGGTAGGTGGGAACGAACCAGCTCGTCGGCACGACGATGTCGTAGTCGGTCGGGCCGGCCTGCAGCTTGGCCAGCAGGTCCTCGTTGGAGGAGTAGACGTCGTAGTTGACGCGGATGTTGGTCAGCGCCTGGAACAGCGGGACGGTGCGGTCGTCGATGTAGTCCGACCAGTTGTAGATGTTCAGCAGCCGCTCGTTGCGGCGGTTGCCCGGCAGCGGCTGGGCGGCCGGCGCCAGCGCGGCCGGCGTCTGGCCGCCGCCGTCGTCGCGGAGGAGCCCGGCGACGGTGCCGCCGGCGTAGCCGGCCGCACCGGCCGCGCCGAGCACGGCGGCGGTCCGCAGGAACCCACGCCGCCCGACCCGCCGGTCCTGCCCCTCCAGGAGCAGGTTCAGCTCGCGATCCTCCTTGCCGCCCAGCACCATGCTCGATCTCCTCTGCCTATCCCTTCCGCACCGTGACCTCGTCCACGAGCAACGCGTCGCCAGGGTTCACACCGTCGGCCGCGATCTCGACGCCCAGCTCGCCGCCTGCCGCGGCCACGGTGTGCGCGACGAAGACCCGCCGCCAGGCCAGGCCGGGCAGGGTCGCCGCGGTCGTCTGGGAGCGCTCCGGCTTCGCGCCGGCGCCGACCAGCCGCACCGTCACCCGCAGCCCGGGCGCGGTGGAGCGCACCCACGCCGAGGCGACATACCGGCTCCCGGCGGCGGCCTCGCGGACCACACCAGGCAGCGTCAGCCCGACCCGGCCGGGCTGCGACCCGCTGGCACGCACCAGCGCGCACGACCCCGACGTCCGGCCCTGCGGCTCGCGGACGGCCTCGGCCGCGCCGACCACCTGCCAGCCCGTCAGGTCCTGCTCGAAGCTCCAGTTGCCCACGAGGTTGCCGAACGCCCCGGCCCGACTCGCCAGCGAGCTCGCGGTCGGGTCGGGACGCTGGTAGCGGGGAGCGGCGCCGGACTGGGAGCGGTCGGGGAGGTTGGCAAGGACCGTCGCCATGATGAGAACGACGGCGAGGCCGATCAGGGACTCGAGCACGAGCTCAGGCTTCCTGGCCAGGTTCAGCCGGCTTCCTCGCCTGGCCAAGTGCCGCGGGGGAAACGCCTGCATGGCCGGACTCTCAGAGCAAGCCCTAACGCAACGGTAATCGGGTGGGCGTGACAGGGTTCGAACCTGTGACCTCGTCGTTGTAAGGGAACTTCGGCCCTTCCAGCCGCCCTGGCCAGCCGTACAAGACCATCGCTCACCTGCGGATCGGTGTACCGCGAGTGTCCGATGTTGACCGTCGGTTGCCGACCGTCCGCGGCCCCAGCGCGGCCCCGGTCACTTACGTGGGCACGCCGAGGGTACGCCCGACCGCATCCTTACCATTCGTGCTGCCGCATACCTGTAGTAGGGCGGCCGCAGGTCATGAGGTCGGGAGTGACCGTGGCTGACCGTGAGAGACCGGGGCGTCGTGTGGCGAATGGCACGGGGATGGCATGGCCGGTGAGCACGACCGCGCCTCGCGCCTGGCAGTGGTGGCACCAGCCCAGGCGATGGGTGAAGCCCGACCAGGGCGACACTAGCCGGGTCCTTCGCACATGAGGAGCTGTAGGGGGTTGCAGCTGTTGGGGCGCATCGGGTTCTCCGGTTGGTCATGGGGGCTGGGTGGGGTCCACGTCGAGCAGTTCAAGAAGCTGGGCTTGG
>Ga0307278_10000731_pt1 | contig 16102 bp, 16 predicted proteins | sample ER_DNA_117_FD_194482 | JGI IMG/M metagenome (GOLD analysis project Ga0307278, IMG submission 194482) | Bulk soil microbial communities from the East River watershed near Crested Butte, Colorado, United States - ER_DNA_117 | ecosystem: Environmental > Terrestrial > Soil > Floodplain | place... | reverse complement strand
CGCCGGGATGCTGCACAACCGGCGCCTGGCCCGTCAGCTCGCCGACGCGGGCTTCGCCGAGCTAAGCCGGCAGCTCACCTACAAGTGCGAGTGGTACGGGTCGACCTTAGTCGCCGCCGACCAATGGTATCCATCGTCGAAGACCTGCTCGGCCTGTGGGACAGTGAAAGCCAAGCTGCCCCTGTCAGTCCGAGTTTTCCACTGCGAGGCCTGCGGGCTCGTGCTCGACCGTGACCTCAACGCGGCACGTAACCTGGCCGCACTGGTCAAGGATGTGGTCGCCGGGAGTGGCCCGGAGACCGGAAACGCCCGTGGAGGGGACGGAAGACCCGGCCTGGCCGGGCAGACCCCTGCGAAGCGGGAAGCCAGCACCAAGCCCACAAGCTTGGGTGAGACTGGTACCGCTGGCTGGCAACGGCCGGCTGCCCGGATCGCTCACACACGCTGACGATCAGGCAACGGTGCCGTTCGCGCTCGACGAGCGGCGGCTGGCGCCCGTCCGGCTCGACCTGCTCGGCCGCCACCCGCACTTCCTGGTGCTCGGCGACGGCGGCTGCGGCAAGACCGGCCTGCTGCGCCTGCTGGCCTTGGGCCTGGCCGAGCGTCACCCGCCGACCAGGTCCAGCTCGTACTGGTGGACTACCGCCGCAGCTTGACCGAGGTGGCCGGCGGTCCACACCTGGCCGGCTACGCCTGCAACGCCGGCATGGCCGCGTACGTGGTCGGATGGCTCGGCGCGCTGCTGGCGGAACGCCTGCCGTCGGCCACGTCGGCCGGTGGGCGGCTCCTGGCCCGCGACGGGTGGTCCGGGCCCCGGTACGTGCTGCTGGTCGACGACTACGACCTGACCGTCACCTCGACGGGCAGCCCGCTCGCGCCCCTGGTCGACCTGCTCGGCCAGGGCCGCGACGTCGGCCTCCACCTGATCCTCGCACGCCCGGTCGGCGGCACCGCCCGCAGCTCCTTCGAGCCGGTGTTCCAGCGGGTCCGCGAGCTCGGCACCCCCGGTCTGGTGCTGCACGGCGACCCCCAGGAGGGACCGGTGCTCGGCGGTCGCCGCGCCGGCCCCCAGCCGCCCGGCCGCGGCTACCTGGTCCGCCCCGACGGACCCGACACCCTCGTCCAGGTCGCCTGGGCACCACCCTCCGCCCCTGCCGGGAACCCGGCGTCCGCCGAGGCGCTGCCCGGCCTTCCCGCCGAGGACGTCGCGCACTCGCCTGCTGCGCCACTGAAGCGGGCGCGCCGGTGAGCGCGACCGTGCTGGTCACCGTCGTCGGGCCGGGCGGGCTGACCGCCGACCTGGCGGTGCCTGCGGAGGTGCCTGTCGCCGAGCTGCTGGTCGCGCTGTGGGCGACGCTGCGCGATCCGCCGCCGGCGGTACCGGCGGCACTCGTGCCGTTCGGTGGGCAGCCGCTGCCGCCCACCCGCTCCCTGGCCGCCTGCGGCATCGGCGACGGCGCCGTGCTCGCCCTCACCGTCGGAGAGCCTGACAACCGCATGCCTTCGCGGCTGATCCCGGCCACAGCGTGCGGGCGGTCCGAGGACCAGCCGTCGTCCCCGCTCCTCGCGGCCACAGCGTGCGGTTGGCCCGCGGACCAGGTGCCTCGGGCTGCCGCGTCGGCGTGGCCGGACCGGTTGGCCGCCGCCCGGCCGGCGCCGTTGCCGCCGTCCGCGCGGCTCTCCCTTGCCCTGCGCGCCGTCGCCGGACCGGGATGGCGCGCCTCGCTCGCGCGTGGCCGGCAGGCCTGGCGGGACAGCTCCGACGAGCGGCAGCTGGAGGCGGCACTGGCCGCGGCGCCGCCGGCGCGCTGTGCCCGTGTCGGGGTGGTCGGCGCGACCCCGGGGGCGGGCGCCACCACGGTTGCCGTGCTGCTCGCGGCCGTGCTCGCCGCGGTGCGGCCGGGGCGCACCGTCGCGGTCGACGCCAGCCCGGGCCGTGGCTCCCTGACCGAGCTGCTCGCGCCGCACCACGACCTGTTCGCCGACGAGCTGCTCGGGCTGCTGGAGCATCCCAGGCTGACGCGGCGGGAGCTCGGCGCCGTCCTGGCCAGGCGTGGCGACCTGGCCGTCCTCGCCGCCCGGCCCGGTACCGGGCAGCCGGACGAGCGGGGCTGGACCAGGGTGAGCCGCGCGCTGGCGCGGCACGCCACCACCGTGGTGGTCGACTGCGGGCCGGCCGCCTCGCCCGGCGCGCGCGCCGCGGTCGCCACCGCCGACCAGTTCGTGCTGGTCACCGACGCCCGGTCGCCGTCGCCCTCGGCTGTCGCCGGCCAGCTCGCCGGCCTCGGCCGCCCTCCGGTGCTGCTGGTCGACCGCGCCCCAGGCGACCTCGACGCCGCCGAGGCGGTCGTGCGGGTGCCCGGCGCCCGCGCCGCCGTCCTGCTACCCGACGACCCGCTCGCCGCCGCGGCCGTACGGGCCGCTCCGCCGTCCCCGGGCGCGCCGCTCGACCGGGGGCGGCCGCCCGCGCGCTGGCGCCGCCAGGCCCACGAGCTTGCCATGCTGCTGGTGGCCGACTGGCCCTTCCTCGGCCCGGAGGGCGCCGATCGACCCTTCCCGCGCGGGGCGTGCGCGAGCGCTCCCGGCGACCGCAAGGACCGCAGGTAAACGCGCTGGCAGAGGCCGCAAACGGCTTGCTGCCCGGCGACCGCGGGTGCTATCGTGGGCGGCTGGCGACGGGTGCCACCTGTTCTTCTGAGCGAAGTGGGCGTTGGCCCACTTCAATTGTGTCCGGGGCCCCTTCCGCCACCGGCCGGATGGTGCCGTTACCGAGAGGGCGACACACTACGTAAGCGCGCGAGGAGGTAGCCGACCATGGTGACGCTTCCTCCGCGTGTCCAGGAACTGGCCGAGCGGGTCGCCGCCGCCAACGGCGTCGAGGCGCTGCAGACGCAGCTCCGCCGTCAAGGGCGTACCCGGGTCCTGAGCGTGGTCCTCGACGCCGACGACCCGGTCGAGGCGGACGTGGTCGAGCGCGTCTCCAAGGAGCTGGGCCAGCTCCTCGACGACGCGGACCCGCTGCCTGGCAGCTACGTCCTCGAAGTCACCACCCCGGGGCTGAACCGGCCGCTGCGGAGCGCCCGGGACTTCCGCCGCCAGCGCGGGCACGAGGTGCGCGTCACCCACGCCCAGGCCGGCTCCGACACGACCGCCTCCGTGCAGGGGATCGTGGTGGCGGCCGACGAGCAGGCCGTGACCCTCGACGTGGACGGCGACCGGCTGGAGGTGCCGCTGTCCGAGGTGGTGCGGGGAACGGTGGTGTTGCCGTGGTGACGGAGCAGGGTGGGCGAACGGCCAGCACCGGCCAGGAGAGGACGGCGACGTGAACATCCCAATCGAGGAGCTGCGCTACCTCGAGCGCGAGAAGGGCATCGCGCTCGAGACGGTCATCAGCGCACTCGAGAGCGCCCTGGCCGCCGCCTACAAGCGCCAGCCCAACGCGCCCGACGACGCTCGCGTGGTCGTCGACCGCGACTCGGGCGAGGTCACCGTCTACGCCCAGGAGCTCGACGAGGACGAGCAGGTGGTGCGCGAGTGGGAGGACACCCCCTCCGACTTCGGCCGCATCGCCGCCGTCACCGCCAAGCAGGTGATCATGCAGCGGCTGCGCGAGGCCGAGCGCGACGTCACCTTCGGCGAGTACGAGGGGCGCGTCGGCGACATCGTGACCGGGATCGTGCAGCAGCGCGACCCGCGCCACATCACCGTCGACCTGGGCAAGGTCGAGGCCGACCTGCCCCACGCCGAGCAGGTCCCGAGCGAGCACTACCAGCACAACGACCGGCTCAAGGTGTACGTCACCGACGTGGTCCGCTCCGCCCGCGGCCTGCGGGTGGTGGTCTCGCGCACCCACCCGAACCTGATCAAGCGGCTGTTCGAGCTGGAGGTCCCCGAGATCGCCCAGGGCCTGGTCGAGATCACCAACGTGGCCAGGGAGCCGGGGCACCGGACCAAGATCGCGGTACGCTCGAACGACCCCAAGGTGGAGCCGAAGGGCGCCTGCGTCGGCTCGCGCGGGTCACGTGTGCGCATGGTCGTCAACGAGCTGCGGGGCGAGAAGATCGACATCGTCCTGTACTCCGACGACCCGGCCCAGTTCGTCGCCGAGGCGCTCTCGCCCGCCAAGGTCAAGAGCGTGCACATCGACGAGGAGGAGCGCACCGCCCACGTGATCGTGCCCGACTACCAGCTCTCGCTGGCGATCGGCAAAGAGGGGCAGAATGCCCGCCTGGCGGCACGGCTCACCGGCTGGCGCATCGACATCCGCAGCGAGACCCAGGCGGCCGAGGCCGACCGGCAGGGCCAGGCTGGACGGACGGCCGGGTCTCCGGGCAAGGTGGCCGCGCATCCCGGTCCAGGGCAAGCTGGGAATGTCGGACAGGGTTCGTGAAGTTGATGAGGAGGCATAGGCTGATGGTGCGCGGGTCCTCCAGGACCGACCGCTCCGGGCTCACCGGGCGGGCGGTGCCCCGGCGCTCCTGCGTGGAGTGCCGCGTCTCGGCGGACAAGCGCGCCCTGCATCGGCTGGTGCGGTCCCCCGACGGCGTGGTCAGGTACGACCCGAGCGGGAAGGCTCCCGGCCGAGGTGCCTACCTGTGCGGAGACCCGGTCTGCACGACAAGGGCAGCCAAGCGGCGCAGCGTGCAGCGGGCGTTGAAGGCGGCGGGCGCGCCAGGCGTGGACGCCGCCCTCAACGCCCTGCGCGATGCCGCGGGTGCGGCCTACTCGGCCGGGGAGACCACCGAGGAGGGTTCCGGGCGGCTACGCCCCCGGTCGAGTGAGCAAGAGGAAGTGAGAACTGGTTGAGCAACCCGCGCGTCTACGAACTCGCCAAAGAGCTGGGGGTCCCGTCCAAGGACCTCCTGTCCAGGCTGTCCTCCATGGGCGTGGAGGTGAAGAGCCATTCCTCGACGGTGTCGCCGGACGTCGCGGCGCGCCTGCGGTCGTCCGCCAAGGGCGCTGACCGCGGCTCGCGGCAGGGTGCGTCCGGTTCGGCGCCCGCCGCCAAGGCGCCGTCCGAGGGCGGCGCCCGCCAGGCCCAGCCAGCCCAGCGCCGTCCGGCGCAGCCGGGGCAGGCGCGCCCGGGGCAGGCACGCCCGGCGCCGGCGGGCCAGCCCCGTCAGGGCCAGCGGCCCGGACAGCCCGGCCAGGGCCGTCCCCTGCCGCCCGGTGTGCGTCCCCTGCCGCCCGGGGTGCGCCCGCTGCAACCCGGCCAGCGGCCGGGGCAGCCCGGCCGTCCGCTCCCGCCCGGCGTGCGCCCGCTGCAACCCGGCCAGCGGCCGGGGCAGCCCGGCCAGGGCCGTCCCCTGCCGCCCGGTGTGCGTCCGTTGCCGCCTGGGGTGCGTCCGCTGCCGCCCGGTGCGCGGCCGGGGCAGCCCGGCCGTCCGCTTCCGCCTGGCGTGCGTCCGATTCCGCCTGGCGCGCGGCCAGGCCAGCCCGGCCAGCGGCCGGGGCAGCCCGGCCGTCCCGGCCAGGGCGGCCAGCCTGGCCGTCCCGGCATGCGACCCGGCCAGCCTGGCCAGGGCCGTCCCGGCACGGGTCAGGGCCGTCCCGGTGGCGGCGGCGGCGGCGGTCGCCCCGGCATGGGCCAGGGCCGCCCCGGCATGGGCCAGGGCCGTCCCGGCACGGGTCAGGGCCGTCCCGGTGGCGGCGGCGGCGGCGGTCGTCCCGGCATGGGTCAGGGTCGTCCCGGTGGTGGTGGCGGCGGCGGCGGTCGTCCCGGCATGGGTCAAGGCCGCCCCGGTGGCGGCGGTGGCCGTGGGGGCCCGGTCGGCACCCGCGGCGGTCCCGCCGGGCGTGGTGGCCCCTCCGGGCGGCCTGGCGGCTTCCGCGGCCCGCGTCCCAAGCGGCGCCGGAGCCGGTCGCGGCGGGAAGAGTTCGAGGCCATGGGTGCGCCCAGCCTCGAGGGGCAGGGCGGGCTGGACATCGCGGTCGAGGGCGTACTGCGCGTGCCCCGCGGGGTCACCGTGCAGGAGCTCGCCGACCGGCTCGGCCGGCCGGCGGGCGACCTGGTCCGCATCCTCATGCAGATGGGGGAGATGCTGACCGCCACCCAGTCGATGTCCGACGACGCCGTCAACCTGCTCAGCGAGGAGATCGGCGCCCGTATCGAGGTGGTCGACCCCAGCGAGGCCGACGCCCTGACCGAGCTGGAGGGCTGGGAGGACACCCAGCCCGACACCGACGCCGACCTGCGGCCGCGACCGCCCGTCGTCACCGTCATGGGCCACGTCGACCACGGCAAGACCAAGCTGCTCGACGCCATCCGCCACACCGACGTGGTGGCCCGCGAGGCCGGCGGCATCACCCAGCACATCGGGGCCTACCAGGTGCGCGCCGGCGAGGACGGCCGGCTGGTCACCTTCATCGACACGCCGGGCCACGAGGCGTTCACCGCCATGCGCGCCCGCGGCGCCGCCGTGACCGACATCGCCGTGCTGGTGGTGGCGGCCGACGACGGCGTGATGCCGCAGACGGTCGAGGCGATCAACCACGCCAAGGCGGCCGGGGTGCCGATCGTGGTGGCGGTCAACAAGATCGACAAGCCGGAGGCCAACCCGGTCCGGGTCCGCCAGCAGCTCACCGAGTACGACCTGGTGGCCGAGGAGTACGGCGGCAAGACCCAGTTCGTCGACGTCTCCGCCAAGACCCAGCAGGGCCTCGACAGCCTGGTCGAGACGGTGCTGCTGGTCGCCGACGTGGAGCTGAACCTGCGGGCCAACCCCAACCGGCGCGCCCAGGGCTCGATCATCGAGGCGCACCTGGACAAGGGGCGCGGCCCGGTGGCGACCATCCTGGTCCGCCGCGGCACCCTGAAGGTGGGCGACGCGATCGTCGCCGGGGTCGCGTTCGGCCGGGTGCGGGCGATGTTCGACGAGAACGGCCAGGAGGTCGACGAGGCCGGCCCTGCCCGGCCCGTGCAGATCATCGGCCTCTCGGCGCCGCCGAGTGCCGGCGACGAGGCTCGCGTGGTCGCCGACGAGCGGGTCGCCCGCTCCATCGGCCAGACGCGCGAGGCGCGCCAGCGCCAGGCGCTGTTCGCCCAGTCGGCCAGGGCGCCGCGCCTCGAGGACCTGTTCGAGCGGATCAAGGAGGGCGAGCTCAAGGAGCTGCCGCTGATCCTCAAGGCCGACGTGATGGGCTCGGTCGAGGCCCTCGACGACGCGCTCGGCAAGCTGAAGGTCCCCGACGTGCGCCTGCGCGTGGTGCACAAGGCCGCCGGCGCGATCACCGAGAACGACGTCAGCCTCGCCACCACCACCGCGGCGATCATCATCGGCTTCTCGGTGCGGCCCAACCCGGCCGCCGCCGCCCTGGCCGACCGCGAGGGCGTCGACATCCGCCTCTACTCGGTCATCTACCAGGTGGTGGAGGACATCGAGAAGGCGCTCAAGGGCATGCTCGCGCCCGAGTTCGAGGAGCGAGCGCTCGGGAGCGCGGAGGTCCGGGCGCTGTTCCGGGTGCCGCGCGTCGGGGTGGTGGCCGGCTCCTACGTCACCAGCGGGGAGGTCGCCCGCGGCGCCAAGGCGCGCCTGGTGCGCGACGGCGTGGTCGTCTACGACGGGCGCATCGAGTCGCTGCGCCGCTTCAAGGACGACGCCCGCACGGTGGCCGCCGGCTACGAGTGCGGCATCGGTCTGGAGAACTTCAACGACATCAAGGAAGGAGACCAGATCGAGGCCTACGAGATGGTGGAGATCCCGCGGTAGCGCATACGGGCCGCATGGCCGCCGCCGATACCATGGGGTGCACCATGTTCGTCGCCGTGCTCCGGCTCGAGCTGCGCCTGCCCGACTCGACCTCGCTGAAGGACAAGCGGTCGGTGCTGCGCTCGCTCTCGGCCGACCTGCGCAAGCTCAACTGCGCGGTGGCCGAGGTCGATCACCAGGACCAGCGGCAGCGGGCCACCGTGGCGGTCGCCACGGTGGCCGGCGAGGGCTTCCACGCCCGCCGGGTGCTGGTCTCGGCCGAGCGCGAGGCCGAGCGGGCCGCCGGCATCGAGTTGCTCGACAGCGACGTCACTCTCTTCGGACCAGAGGACGGCTGAGGACCATGGCCAATCCCAGCTACCCGCGCTCGCGGCGCCTTGCCGAGACCGTCAGGCGGCTCGTCGGCGAGTGGGTCGAGGCCGAGCAGGCCGACGGCCGGCTCGGCTTCGTCACCGTCACCGACGTCCGCGTGACCGGCGACCTACACCACGCCACCGTCTACTGGACCGCGCTCGGCGACCAGCCCGCCCAGGAGGCCGCCGAGGCGGCGCTGCACGAGGCGACCGGCCAGGCGCGCAGCTTCGTCGCCGGCCAGGTGCGCCTGCGCCACGTACCGACGCTGGAGTTCCAGCGCGACGACCTGGCCGACCGCGGCGCCCGCATCGACCACCTGCTGGCCGAGATCGGCAGCAACGGCGAGCAGCCCGGCGGCGGCGAGGCCGCCGGGACGGAAGGGCCACGGCCGTGACCGCGTCGCAGGCGGTCGCCGAGCGGGACTGGGAGGCCGCCGTCGCGGCCATCGCCGCCTCCGGCACCACGGTGATCTCCTGCCACGTCAACCCGGACGGCGACGCCCTCGGCTCGGCGCTCGCCCTGTACCTGGCCCTGGACGGCGGCGGCAAGCGGGCACTGGCCAGCTTCTCCGAGCCGTTCGTGGTGCCGCCCCAGTACCGCTTCCTGGCAGGGCTCGACCGGCTCGTCCCGCCCGGGCAGGCTCCGACCGACGCCGACCTGTTCATCTGCTTCGACGCGGGCTCCCTGGACCGGCTCGGCACCCTGGTCGGTGCCTTCCGGGGCGCGGCCAAGACGATCGTGGTCGACCACCACGCCTCGAACACCCGCTTCGGCGAGGTCAACCTGATCGACCCGCACGCCCCGGCCAGCGCGGTGCTCTGCCGCGAACTGCTGCGCCGCCTCGGCCTCAAGCTCGACCCGGAGATCGCCACCTGCCTGTACACCGGCCTGGTCACCGACACCGGCCGCTTCCAGTACCAGGCCACCACGCCGGCGACCCACCTGCTGGCCGCCGAGCTGCTCGAGGCCGGCGTTGAGCAGTACGAGGTGGCCAAGGCGGTGTTCGAGACCAACGAGATCGGCTACCTCCGCCTGATCGGCGCGACCCTGGCCCGGATCGCCCAGGTCCCCGAGGCGTCGCTGGTGTGGACCTCGGTCAGCCTGGCCGACCTGGCCACGCACGGCGTCGACATGGACCAGACCGAGGGGCTGATCGACCTGGTCCGCACCGACGCCTCCAGCGACGTCGCCGCGGTGCTCAAGGAGCAGCACGACGGGACCTACAAGGTCTCGCTCCGCTCCAAGGGCGACACCGACGTTGGCACGATCGCCACCGGCTTCGGCGGCGGCGGGCACCAGTTCGCCGCCGGGTACAGCTCGGACCTCGGCCTCGAGGGGACGGTCGCGGCCCTGGTCGGGGTCCTCACCACCCGCTCGCCCCGATCCTCCGGGGGGGCAAACGGCGGCTCCCCGGACCCGCCCGGGGGCGAGCGGCGACGGCGATGATCGACGGGGTGCTGGTCTGCGACAAGCCCGCCGGCATGACCTCCCACGACGTGGTCGCCCGGGTGCGCCGCCTGGCCGGCCAGCGCCGCGTCGGGCATGGCGGCACCCTCGACCCGCCGGCCACCGGCGTGCTGGTGGTGGCGCTCGGCCGCGCCACCCGGCTGCTGCCCTACCTGCCCATGGAGCCCAAGCGCTACCTGGCGGTGATCGCCTTCGGCGCCGAGACCGACACCCTCGACGCCGCCGGCACGGTGGTCGCCGAGGCCGACGCCGCCGAGGTCGACGGCCCGGCCCTGGAACGCGCCCTCGCCGGCTTCCTCGGCGTCCAGGAGCAGGTCCCGCCGATGGTCTCGGCCGTCAAGGTGGGGGGCGAGCGGCTCTACGCCAAGGCGCGGCGCGGCGAGACCGTCGAGCGCAAGCCCCGCGAGGTCACCATCCACGCCCTCGAGCTGCGTGAGCTGGCCGACGGCGAGCGTCCCGTCGCGACGGTCGTGGTGACCTGCTCCGGCGGGACCTACGTGCGCGCCCTGGCGGCCGACCTCGGCCGCGCCCTCGGCACCCTGGCCCACCTGGCCAGCCTGCGCCGCACCGCCGCCGGCAGCTTCGGCGAGGCCGACGCCCACCCCCTGGACGAGCTGCAGGCCCTCGCGGATGGCGGGCGGCTCGGGGAGGTCGTGATCGACCCGGCGACCGCCCTCGCCCCGCTGGGCGTGCGGCCCGTGTCCGCGCGCGAGGCGATCGCCCTGGCGTCCGGGCAGACCCTCGGCCCGACGGGCAGGGACGGCCCGGTCGCCGCGGTCGGGCCCGACGGCCACCTGGTCGCCGTCATCCAGGACGGCGACGGCCTGGCGCGCTCCAGGGTGGTGCTGGCGTGAGGCGGGGAGCGGCGGGCACGCGCGTCGCCCACGGGCTCGGCGAGCTGCCCGCCGGCCTCGGCCCGACCGTGGCGACGGTCGGCATGTTCGACGGCGTCCACCGCGGCCACCAGGCGCTGCTGCGCCGGGTGGTGGCCGAGGCGGCCGCCAGGGACGCGCTGCCGGTGTCGGTCACCTTCGACCGCCACCCGTTCGAGGTGCTGCGGCCGGCCGACGCCCCGGCGCTGCTCTGCACCCTGGCCGAGCGGGTCGAGCTGCTCGGTGCCGCCGGCATGGGGCTGGTGCTGGTGCTGGAGTTCACCCAGGAGCTCTCCCAGGTGACCGCGGAGGACTTCGCCGAAGGGTTCCTGTTCGGCGCCGTGGCCGCCCGCGCGGTCGTGGTGGGGGAGAACTTCCGCTTCGGCAACCGCGCCAAGGGCGACGTGGCCCTGCTCGCCGCGCTCGGCGCCGAGCGCGGCATCGACGCCATCGGCGTCGGCCTCCACGCCGACGAGCGCGGCGAGGTCGTCTCCTCGACCCGGGTCCGGGCCGAGCTGGCCCGTGGCGACGTGCGGGCCGCCGCCGACTCGCTCGGCCGCCCGTACGCCGTCTCCGGCCGGGTCGTCCGCGGCGACGGCCGCGGCCGCGCCCTCCTCGGCGTGCCCACGGCCAACCTCGAGATGGGCGGGCCCATCGCCCTGCCCGCCTTCGGGATCTACGCCGGGCGCCTGTCGGTCGACGGCGGCGCGCCCCTGCCCGCCGCCGTCAACGTCGGCGTCAGCCCGCAGTTCGCCGGGGGCGAGGCGCGCGTCGAGGCCCACCTGCTCGACTTCGACGGCGACCTGTACGGGCGCGAGGTGGCGGTCTCCTTCGAGCACCGCCTCCGTGGCGAGCAGACCTTCCCCGGCATCGACGAGCTGGTCGCCCAGATACGCCAGGACATCCGCGAGATCCGCCGCCTCCTCGGCGTGCCCACCCGCTCGTAGTCCATCGCCCTTCCTGCGGGGCGGCTGATGTTTGCATGATGCAAACATCGGTGGCAGGGTGGTCGCGATGCGAACCTCCACCGTCCCCGCCGCGGCGACCACCGGCGAGCGGCTGCTGCTCGCCCTCCTCGCCGTCGGCCGGCAGATAAGGTCGAGGGTCGGCGGCAGCCAGCTCGACCCCGCCTCGGTGTTCGTCCTCCACCACGTGCTCGAGAAGGCCCCGCTGCGCGTCTCCGACCTGGCCAGGCTCATCAGGCTGGACTGCTCGACCGTCTCGAGGCACGTCAGGCGCCTGGAGGAGCTCGGCTACCTGGCCCGCGCCGTCGACCCCGACGACCGCCGGGCCACCCCCCTGCGCCTCACCGACCAGGGGCGCGCCACGCTCGACGAGGGCATGCGGGCGAAGGCCGCGATCATCGACCGGGCGACCGCCGACTGGTCCGAGGAGGACCGCGACCGGCTCACCGCGCTCATGACCCGGTTGGTCGCCAGCGTCGACCAGCTCACCGGAATGGAGACCGGATGACCACACCAGCCCCTGACGGCTCGTCGTCGGTGGCCGTCAACGGTGCCGCCGGCGAAGCCCCCGCCGGCGACGCCCCCACCCCCCAGTACTTCAGCCACCGGCAGATCGTGATCATCCTGTTCGGGGTCATGGCCGGCATGCTGCTGTTCGCCCTGGACCAGGGCATCGTCGGCACCGCCCTGCCGCGCATCGTCAGCGACCTCGGCGGGCTCGACCAGCTCTCCTGGGTGGTCACCGCCTACCTGCTGACCTCGACCGCGGCCACGCCGCTGTGGGGCAAGGTCTCCGACCTGTACGGGCGGCGCTGGACCTTCCAGCTCGCCATCGGGCTCTTCCTGATCGGCTCGGCGCTGTGCGGGCTCAGCCAGAACATGCTCCAGCTCATCGGCTTCCGCGCCCTGCAAGGCGCCGGCGGCGGCGGCCTGTTCGCGGTCGCGCTCAGCATCATCGGCGACGTGATCCCGCCCAGGGAGCGCGGCCGCTACCAGGGCTACTTCGGCGCGGTCTTCGGCGTCTCGAGCGTGGCCGGCCCGTTGCTCGGCGGCTGGCTCACCGACGGCCCGGGCTGGCGCTGGATCTTCTACGTCAACCTGCCGGTGGGCCTCGGCGCGCTGGTGGTCACCTCGATGGTGCTGCGGATGCCGGTGATGCGCCGGCCGCACCGGATCGACTACCTGGGGGCGGTCACGATCGTGGCGGCCGTGTCCTGCCTGCTGCTCTACCTCGACTGGCGGGGCAAGGAGTACGGCTGGACCGAGGCGGGCTCGCTCGTCCTGCTCGGCACGTTCGCGGTGCTGGCGCTGGCCTTCGTCCTGATCGAGCAGCGCGCGGTCGAGCCGATCATCCCGATGCGGCTGTTCCGCAACCCGGTGTTCAGCGTCGGCAACGCCTTCGGCTTCCTTGCCGGTATCGCGATGTTCGGTGGGTTCATCTTCCTGCCGGTCTACCTGCAGGCGGTGCAGGGCTTCTCGCCGACCGCCTCGGGCCTGGCCCTGCTGCCGGCGATCATCGGCATCTTCTCGACCTCGATCACCTCCGGGCGGCTGATCACCCGCACCGGCCGCTACAAGATCTTCCCGATCCTCGGCGCCGTGGTGCTCACGGTGGCGCTGTTCCTGCTGTCGCACCTGGCGGTCGACACGCCGTTCTGGCAGATCGCGTTCTACGAGTACCTGTTCGGCGCCGGCCTCGGGTTCACCATGCAGACGATCGTCACCGCCGTCCAGAACGCGGTGGAGTTCCGCGACCTGGGCGTGGCGACCGGTTCGACCACCTTCTTCCGGCAGATGGGCGCCTCCATCGGGGTGGCCATCTTCGGGGCGGTGCTGACCAGCCGGCTCACCCACTACCTGGCCGAGGGGCTCGCCGGGGCCGGCCTGCGGCCCGGCGCCGGCGCCCCCCAGTTCGACGCCAACGACGTGCAGGCGATCCAGCGGCTCACCGGGGCCGCCAGGGACCTGGTCCTCAACTCCTTCGCCCACGCCCTCGACGACGTCTTCCTGATCGGCGTCCCGTTCCTCGCGCTCGCGTTCGTGGTGGCGCTGTTCCTCAAGGAGGTGCCGCTGCGCACCGGTCCGGCCGGCCCAGGGGCCTCCCCGCCGGAGCCAGCGCCGGCCGTCGTTCAGGGCGGGCGCGCGCCTGCCGATTGACTTAGAAGGGTGCTGATCAATCCCTTCCACAGTTTCCGCTGCAGGAAGCATGCCAGGTCAAGAGCGTCAGCAGCAGTTCCAGACGACGGTTGTGCGGATTGATCAGCACCCTTCTAGCGAGGTCACGGAGGCGCGCGACCCGTGAGGCCGCCCGGCCTGGCGGGAAGCCTCCCGGACGCGGCGCGGAGGTGCGAGGGTGTCGGCGCCCAACCCGAAGATCCTGGTCTGCGACGACGACGACGGCATCCGCGGGATGCTGCTCGCCTTCCTGGACGGCGAGGGGTTCGACGTGACCGGCGTGGCCGACGGGCCGTCCTGCCTTGCGGCGGTGGCCGCCGACCCGCCCGACATCGTGGTGCTCGACGTGATGATGCCCGGCATGGACGGCTACCAGGTGCTGGAGGTGCTGCGCCGGGACCACTCCGAGCTGGCGCTGAAGGTCGTCATGCTGACCGCGCGCACCTCCGACGCCGACATCTGGCACGGCTGGACCTCCGGCGTCGACTACTACATGTCCAAGCCCTTCGATCCCGAGGAGCTGCTGCGCTTCCTGCACTTCCTGGCCGACCACACCGGCAGCGCCGCACCGACCGAGTGAGCGCCGTCCGTCGCGGCCCCTCCAGGACGCTCCCTCCCAGCTCACCGAGGTTGCCTGTGCTACCCTTTGCGCTGGGTGGCCGGGCCGTCAGATGACAGGCCAGGCGACCGTCCGGGATGCGGGACGCCGGGCTCATCGAGCCGCCGCGCGCCCCCGGGCACGATTCCGCAACAACCCCCGTGAGGTAGCGCATGCTGGTCAAGGACGAGAAGACGAAGCTCATCACCGAGTACGCGACCAAGGACAACGACACCGGCTCGCCCGAGGTCCAGGTCGCGATCCTCACCAAGCGCATCAACATGCTCACCGAGCACCTCAAGGTGCACAAGCACGACCACCACTCACGCCGCGGCCTGCTGCAGATGGTCGGCCGCCGGCGCCGGCTGCTCCGCTACCTCCAGGCGACCGACGTGACCCGCTACCGCTCGCTGATCGAGCGCCTCGGGTTGCGGCGCTGAGGAGCGCCGGGACACGCCGGCCGGGAAGGCGGTGACGCCGCTGCAGCACTAGCAGGACTTGGAGCGTGCCGGACGATCGGCGGCCGGTGCCGTGCCAGTTGTCAGTGGTGAGCCCTGGAAGCTCCCGCCTCCAGGCCTTTCGACTGAGAACTGGCACCGCTCGACCGAGTCACCGCCGGCCTCGGGCCGGCGGGCCCGCCCGGTCGCGCTCTCGCGGGCTGTTGACGCGCCCGCGCCAACCGTCGTGCCGCCCCATCGTGTGGGCGCAAGATGCGGCAACGAAGAGGAGAGAGAGAATTCATGGCAGTACATCGTGTGCAAGGCTCGGTCGGCGGCAGGGACATGCTGCTGGAGACCGGCAAACTTGCCAGGCTGGCCGGCGGTGCCGTGGTCGCCGGGCTCGGCGAGACCCAGGTGCTGGTCACCGCGACCGCGAGCAAGCAACCGAAGGAGCATCTGGACTTCCTCCCGCTCACCGTGGACGTGGAGGAGCGGATGTACGCCGCGGGCAAGATCCCCGGCGGCTTCTTCCGTCGTGAGGGCCGGCCGTCGGAGACGGCCATCCTCACCGCCCGGCTGATCGACCGGCCGCTGCGCCCGTCGTTCCCCAAGGGCATGCGCAACGAGATCCACGTGATCGGCACCATCCTGTCCGCGGACATGCAGAACAACCCCGACATCTGCGCGATCAACGGCGCCTCCGCCGCGGTCCAGCTCGCCGGCATCCCCTTCAGCGGGCCGGTCGGCGCGGTGCGCATCGGCCGCCGCGGCTCCGAGTGGATCGTCAACCCGACCTACGCCGAGCTGGGCGAGTGCACCTTCGACATGGTCGTGGCCGGACGCCAGAACGAGAACGGCGGGGTCGACATCCTGATGGTCGAGGCCGAGGCCACCGAGCAGGCGGTCCGGCTGATGGAGGAGAGCGGCGCGCCCAAGCCGACCGAGGAGTCCCTCGGCCTGGCGCTCGAGTTCGCCAAGACGCACATCGCCACCGCCTGCCAGCTCCAGCTCGAGCTGGTGCGCCAGGCGGGCGCGAAGGCGGTCGACTACCCCCTGTTCGAGGACTACGCCGAGGACGTCGCCGGGATCGTCAGGGGCGCCGCCGAGGCGGCGGTGCGCGAGGCCATCACCATCGCCGACAAGACCGAGCGGCAGGACCGCCTCGACGCGATCAAGGCCGAGGCCACCGAGACGGCCTCGGGCCAGCTGGGCGAGGACTACGCCGGCCGCGAGCGTGAGGTCTCGGCGGCGTTCCGCAGCCTCACCAAGGAGCTGGTGCGCCAGCGGGTGGTCAAGGACGCCAAGCGCATCGACGGCCGCGGGCCGCGCGACATCCGCCCGCTCTCGGCCGAGGTCGGCATCCTGCCCAGGGCACACGGCTCCGGCCTGTTCGAGCGCGGCGAGACCCAGGTGCTGAACATCACCACCCTCGGCATGGTCCGCATGGAGCAGATCGTCGACACCCTCGACCCCGAGGACCGCAAGCGCTACATGCACCACTACAACTTCCCGCCGTTCTCCA
>Ga0307278_10000730_pt1 | contig 16109 bp, 15 predicted proteins | sample ER_DNA_117_FD_194482 | JGI IMG/M metagenome (GOLD analysis project Ga0307278, IMG submission 194482) | Bulk soil microbial communities from the East River watershed near Crested Butte, Colorado, United States - ER_DNA_117 | ecosystem: Environmental > Terrestrial > Soil > Floodplain | place... | reverse complement strand
GGCCAGCCCGGAGCCCGGCCGGGCCAGCCCGGAGCCCGGCCCGGCCAGCCCGGAGCCCGGCCCGGCCAGCCCGGCATGGGCCCACGGCCCGGCGGTCCCGCCGGCCAGGGCAGGCCAGCCCCGGGCGGTGGTCCCGGCGCCGGTCGTCCCGGCGGTCCTGGCCGGCCACCCGCGGGTGGCGCCGGTCGTCCCGGCGCTCCCGGCGGCGGAGCTGGACGGCCCGGACCGGGCGGACGCCCAGGTGGCGCGGGTGCTGGCGCCGGCCGCGGTGCGCCGGGTGGCGGCCGCGGCGGCCCGGGTGGCGGTCCCGGCGGGGGCCGGGGTGGCTTCGGCTACCGTGGCCCGCGCCCGAAGAAGCGCAAGGGTGGTCGCAGGCGCGAGGAGTTCGAGGCGTCGCCGGCGCCGACCATCGGCCAGTCGGCGCTCGACATCTCGCTGGAGGGCGTCCTGCGCGTGCCGCGGGGCGTGACCGTGCAGGACCTGGCTGACCGGCTCGGCCGGCCCGCCGGTGACCTGGTGCGCCACCTCATGCAGATGGGCGAGATGCTGACCGCCACCCAGTCGATGTCCGACGACGCCGTCCTGCTCCTCGCCGAGGACCTCGGTGCCCGCATCGAGATCGTCGACCCGAGCGAGGCCGACGTGCTCGAGGAGATCGAGGGCTGGGAGGACGCCAAGCCGGACCGCGACGAGGACCTGCAGCCGCGACCCCCGGTGGTCACGGTCATGGGCCACGTCGACCACGGCAAGACCAAGCTGCTCGACGCCATCCGCCACACCGACGTGGTCGCCGGCGAGGCGGGCGGCATCACCCAGCACATCGGTGCCTACCAGGTCCGTGCCGGCGAGGACGGCCGGCTGGTCACCTTCATCGACACCCCGGGCCACGAGGCGTTCACCGCCATGCGGGCCCGCGGCGCCGCCGTGACCGACGTGGCCGTCCTGGTCGTGGCCGCCGACGACGGCGTCATGCCGCAGACCATCGAGGCGATCAACCACGCCAAGGCGGCCGGGGTGCCGATCGTCGTGGCGGTCAACAAGATCGACAAGCCGGAGGCCAACCCGATCCGGGTCCGCCAGCAGCTCACCGAGTACGACCTGGTCGCCGAGGAGTATGGCGGCAAGACGGCCTTCGTGGACGTCTCCGCCAAGACGCAGCAGGGTCTCGACACCCTGGTCGAGAACGTGCTGCTCGTCGCCGACGTCGAGCTCAACCTGAAGGCGAACCCCAACCGTCGCGCCCAGGGCACCATCATCGAGGCGCACCTGGACCGCGGCCGCGGCCCGGTGGCCACCGCGCTGGTCCGGCGGGGCACCCTCAAGGTCGGGGACGCGGTGGCCGCGGGCACGGCGTTCGGCCGGATCCGGGCCATGTTCGACGAGAACGGCAAGGAGGTCGCCGAGGCAGGGCCGGCCCGCCCGGTCCAGGTCCTCGGCCTGTCGGCCCCGCCCAGCGCGGGCGACGAGGTCCGGGCGGTGTCCGACGAGCGGGTGGCCCGCTCGATCGCCCAGACCCGGGAGGCGCGCCAGCGCCAGGCCGAGATCGCCACGACCAAGGCGCCTCGTCTCGAGGACCTGTTCGCCAGGATCAAGGAGGGCGAGCTGCAGGAGCTGCCGCTCGTCGTCAAGGGCGACATGATGGGCTCGGTCGAGGCCATCGACGACGCGCTGAACAAGCTCGAGGTGCCCGAGGTGCGCCTGCGCGTGCTCCACAAGGGCGCCGGCGCGATCACCGAGAACGACGTGACGCTGGCGGCGACGGCCGGGGCGATCATCATCGGCTTCTCGGTGCGGCCGACCCCGGCCGCTCGTGAGCTGGCCACCCGCGAGGGCGTCGACATCCGCCTCTACTCGGTCATCTACCAGGTCGTGGAGGACATCGAGAAGGCCCTGCGCGGCCTGCTCGCACCCGAGCTCGAGGAGCGCGCCCTCGGCAGCGCCGAGGTCAGGCAGCTGTTCCGGGTGCCCAGGGTGGGCGTCGTGGCCGGTTCCTACGTCACCTCGGGCGAGATCACCCGCGGCGCCAAGGCGCGCCTGGTCCGCGACGGCGTGGTCGTCTACGACGGGCGGGTCGACTCGCTGCGGAGGTTCAAGGAGGACGCGCGCTCGGTGTCGGCCGGCTACGAGTGCGGCATCGGTCTCGAGCACTTCCAGGACGTCAAGGAAGGAGACCTGATCGAGGCCTACGAGATGGTGGAGATCCCACGCTGAGGCTCCGCCAGGAGCCGAGCCTTCCAGATGTTCGTCGCCCTGCTCCGCCTCGACCTGCGCCTGACCGACGCGACCTCGCTGAAGGACAAGCGCTCGGTCATCAAGTCGCTCTCGGCCGCCCTGCGCCGGCTCAACTGCGCAGTGGCCGAGGTCGACCACCAGGACCTGCGCCAGCGGGCCACCCTGGCCGTGGCCACGGTGGCCGGCGAGGGCTTCCATGCCCGCCGGGTGCTGATCTCGGCCGAGCGCGAGGCCGAGCGGACCCCCGGCGTCGAGCTGCTCGACTCCACGATCACCCTGTACGGACCCGAGGACGGCTGAGAGAGACGAGATGGCAACCCCAAGCTACCCACGCGCCAGGCGCCTGGCCGAGACGGTCAGGCGCCTGGTCAGCGAGTGGGTCGAGGCGGAGCAGGCCGACGGCCGGCTCGGCTTCGTGACCGTGACCGACGTGCGCATGACCGGCGACCTCCGTCACGCCACCGTCTTCTGGACCGTCCTCGGCGGCGAGCAGGAGCAGGCGGCGACCGGAGCCACGCTCAGCGAGGCCACCGTCCGGGCGCGGACCTACGTGGCCCATCGCGTTCGGCTCCGCCACGCCCCGACGCTAGAATTCCAGCTCGACGACGTGCCTGGCCGTGGCGCCCGGATCGACCGGCTCCTTGCCGAGCTGGGTACCGACGACGGCGGCGAGGCCCCCGAGCCCGCGGCCGGGATCGCCCCGAACCAGGAGGGGTCGCAGCGATGACCACCAGGCCCGAGTCCATCAGCCAGGAGGAATGGGAGGCCGCGGCCGCGGCCATCGCCGGGGCCGGCCAGACGGTGGTCTCCTGCCACCTCAACCCGGACGGGGACGCCCTCGGCTCGGCCCTGGCCCTGCAGCGCGGCCTGGAGAACGCGGGCCGGAACGCGGTCGTGAGCTTCTCCGAGCCGTTCGTGGTCCCGCCGCAGTACCGGTTCCTCGCCGGGCTCGACCGGCTGATCCCGCCCGCGCGAGTGCCGGCCAACCCGGATCTGCTCGTCTGCTTCGACGCCGGCTCCCTGGACCGGCTCGGCAGCCTCGTCCCCGCCTTCGAGGGCGCGGCCACGACCGTGGTCATCGACCATCACGTGTCCAACACCCGGTTCGGGGACGTGAACCTCATCGACCCGGCCGCCCCGGCCAGCGCCGTGCTCTGCCGCGAGCTGCTCCGCCGCCTGGACCTCCCGCTCGACAAGGAGATCGCCACCTGCCTGTACACGGGCCTGGTCACCGACACCGGGCGCTTCCAGTACCAGGCCACCTCCCCGGAGACCCACCTGCTGGCCGCCGAGCTGCTGGCTGCCGGCGTGGAGCAGTACGAGGTGTCGAAGACGCTGTTCGAGACCAACGACATCGGCTACCTGCGCCTGGCCGCCGACGTGCTCGGCCGTATCGCCCAGGTCCCGGAGGCGTCGCTGGTGTGGACCGCGGTGACCCTGGCCGACCTGACCCGCCACGGCGTCGACATGGACCAGACCGAGGGGCTGATCGACCTGGTGCGCACCGACGCCGCCAGCGACGTGGCCGCCGTGGTCAAGGAGCAGCCCGACGGCGCCCACAAGGTCTCCCTCCGCTCCAAGGGCGGCACCAACGTCGGCGAGCTGGCCACCCGGTTCGGCGGCGGCGGGCACGCGTTCGCGGCCGGGTTCACCTCCCAGCTCGGGGTCGAGAAGACCGTCTGGTCCATCGTCGAGGCCCTGACCGGGCAGGAGGCCGGCGCGACGGCCGCCCGCCCGCTGGTCGGGTAGGCAGGCCGGCGCGGTGACCACGGCGGGTGCAGTCCCAGGTCGGGCCCGGGACGGCGGGGCGGCGACCACCGACGGCGTGCTCGTGTGTGACAAGCCGGCCGGGATGACCTCGCACGACGTGGTCGCGCGGGTGCGCCGCCTGGCCGGGCAGCGCCGGGTCGGGCACGGCGGCACGCTCGACCCGCCGGCGACCGGCGTGCTCGTGGTCGCGCTCGGCCGGGCCACCCGCCTGCTGCCCTACCTGCCCATGGAGCCCAAGCGCTACCTGGCCACGGTCGCGTTCGGCACGGAGACCGACACGCTCGACGCGGCCGGGAGGGTCGTGGCCAGCACCGACGCGTCTGCGCTTGACCGGGCGGCCGTCGAGCAGGCCCTGGCCGGGTTCGTCGGTCCCGGCGAGCAGGTCCCGCCCATGGTCTCGGCGGTCAAGGTGGGCGGCGAGCGGCTCTACGCCAAGGCGCGCCGGGGTGAGACCGTCGAGCGGGCGGCCCGCCCGATCACCGTGCACGCCATGGACCTGGTCGACTTCGTCCCCGGCCACCGGCCGCTGGCCACCGTCGAGGTGGCCTGCTCCGGCGGCACGTACGTGCGCGCGCTCGCCGCCGACCTGGGCCGCGCCCTGGGCTGCCTGGCTCACCTGGCCGCCCTGCGCCGCACCGCGGTGGGCGGCTTCACCGAGCAGGCCGCGTACCCGCTCGACCGGCTGGAGTCACTCGCGGCAACGGGAGAGCTGGCCACGGCCGTGCTCGACCCGGCCGCCGCCATGGCCCCGGCCGGGGTCCGGTCGGTCTCGGCCGACGAGGCGGCCGCCCTCGCCACCGGCCGCACGATCGCCCCGACCGGCCTGGACGCTCCGGTCGCGGCCGTCGCCCCGGACGGCCACCTGGTCGCGGTCATCCAGGACGGCTCGGGCCGTGCCCGCCCCAAGGTCGTGCTCGCATGATGCGGGCGGGCGCACCCCAGGCGGTGCCGGGGGGGGAGGGGCGCCGGTCGCGGGCGGGCGCGCCCGGGGCGGCGTGCGGGCAGGTGGGGCGCTGATGACGGTGTGTCTCTACCACGGGCTCGACCAGGTGCCGGCCGGGCTCGGCCCCACCGTTGTCACGGTGGGGATGTTCGACGGGGTGCACCGCGGCCACCAGGCGCTGCTTGGCCACGTGACCCGCGAGGCGGCCGCCCGGGGCGTGCCGGCCGCGGCGGTCACCTTCGACCGCCACCCGATGGAGGTGCTCCGGCCGGGCAGCCACCCGCTGCTGCTCACCACCCTGAGCCAGAAGGTCGCCCTGCTCGGCGAGGCTGGCGTCGAGGTCGTCCTGGTCCTGCCCTTCACCTTGGAGCTCTCCCAGGTGCCGGCCCGCGAGTTCGCCACCCGGGTGCTGTTCGAGGTCATGGGCGCCCGCGCCGTGGTGGTGGGGGCCAACTTCCGCTTCGGCCACAAGGCCCAGGGCGACATCGAGCTGCTCGCGGCGCTGGGCCGGGAGCGTGGCGTGGACGCCGTGGGCGTCACCCTCCATACCGACGGACGCGAGGTGATCTCGTCGACCCGGATTCGGTCCGAGCTGGCCCGTGGCGACGTGCAGGCCGCCGCCCGCTCCCTCGGCCGTCCCTTTGCCCTCGAGGGCCACGTCAACCGGGGCGACGGCCGCGGCCGGACGCTGGGGGTGCCGACCGCCAACGTCGGCGTGCCCACCCGCCTCGCCCTGCCCGCCATGGGCGTGTACGCCGGCCACGTCGCCCCGGGGGACGGCACCTGGCTGCCGGCGGTCACCAACGTCGGCGTCAGCCCGCAGTTCGGCGGCACCGAGCTCCGCGTGGAGGCGCACGTGCTCGACTACGACGCCGACCTGTACGGCCGCCGGGTGTCGGTCTCGTTCGAGCACCGGCTCCGCGGCGAGGAGGTCTTCGCCAGCGTCGACGAGCTGGTAACCCAGATGCAGGAGGACATCCGGCAGAGCCGGAAGCTCCTCGGCGCGCCCGCCGCGTCCTGAGCCGGCTCGTTCAGCACGGACCGGGACCTGCCGATGCAACTCGCAGGACGTCCGGACGAGCGGAGGTGGACGGGTGGCGAGCGGCCCGAAGGTCCTCGTGTGCGACGACGACGACGGCATCCGGGGCATGCTCGTCGTCTTCCTCGAGGCGGAGGGGTTCGAGGTCGAGGCCGTGGCCGACGGGCCCTCGTGCCTCGAGACGGTGGCCGAGAACCCCCCGGACGTGGTCGTCCTGGACGTGATGATGCCGCGGATGGACGGCTACCAGGTGGTCGAGGTCCTGCGCCGCAGCTTCTCCCGGCACGCGCTCAAGGTGGTCATGCTCACCGCCCGCACGTCTGGCGAGGACGCGCTCGCCGGCTGGAGCGCGGGTGTGGACCACTACATGACCAAGCCGTTCGATCCCGACGAGTTGCTGCGGCTCCTCCACTTCCTGGCCCGCACCACCGAGGCGACCACCCCGAGGGACTGAGCCTGGAAGAGCGCCGGGGCTGCCGCTTCGCCGCTCGAGCCCCAGGCCCGGTTCTCGGCAGAAGTGCGCAGGTAGACCCCTACCCGCTGGCGATGTGCTGGCAACGGGCGATCCCGTACGGTTCAGCCCCAATGGCCGACCGAGACGGGCGGGGGATGGACGGCAGCGTGGAGGGCGCGCGGGCGTCGGTACCGGTACCGGTCGACGGGCGCCTGGTCGAGCTCCTCGCCGTGCTGGCCGCGACCGCGATGGCCAGCTTGCCGTTCGGGGTCGCCGACCTGCTCGCCGGCATGCTGGCCGTGCCTGCGCTCGCATTCCACGCCGTCGTGCTGTTCCAGTCCAGGCCGCCGCCCGCCGCCCGCGTCTTCTCCCTGCTGGTCCTGGTCGTGGCCCTGGGACTCCTGCCCGGCCTCCACCATGCCGTCGCCTTCCAGGACGAGCCGACCATGAGCCACGGCCACGACGGCGGCGTCGCGGTGACGGACCTGGCCGTGCGGGCGCTCCTAGAGGGCCGCGACCCGTACACCGAGAGCTACGCGGAGCTGGTCGAGGGCATGCCGATCTTCTACGGTGACCGCCTCATCGACAATCCGATCATGGAGCGCTACCCGTACTGGCCGGCCACCCTGCTCATCCAGGTCCCGGTGCAGGCCCCGCTGCTCTGGGCGGGCGCGCCCGTGGTCGACGCCCGCTTCGTCTACCTCGGCGTCCTGCTCGCGCTCGGCGTCGGCATGGCCCGCTTCAGCCTGCGGGTGCGCGGCGACCTGCTGCTCGCCGTCGGCGTCGCTCTGAACCCGCTGGTGCTCTACTGGACCCGCTGGGGGAGCAACGACATCCTCGCGGTGGGTGGGCTCGCGCTCATGGGCTGGGCGCTGTTCCGGCGGCGGACCGTGCTCGCCGGGCTCGCGCTCGGGCTCGCGCTCGCCTGCAAGCTGCTGGTGGTGCCGGCCGTGGTGCTGTTCGCGGCCTGGCTTGCGCGCCGGGCCCGCGACGGGGAGCTCGACCGGCGGACCGCCGTCAGCGCGGCGGCCGCGGCAGTCCTGCCCGCCGCCGTCACCGCGGTGCCGTTCCTGCTCTGGCACCCGGCCGCCTTCCTGGACGACGCGCTCCTCTACCACCTCGGCGCGAGCGCCGAACGGTTCCCGATCGCCGGGCAGGGGCTGCCGGTGCTGCTGCACGCCCTCGGGGTGATCCGCGACCCGCTGGGCTCGGCGCCGGTCTGGGCGACCACGCTCCCGACGCTGCTGCTGCTGGCGGTGGGCGCCGGCTGGCTGTGGCGCCGGGGCTGGACCAGCCCCAGGGCCTTCCTGCTCGCCGCGACGTTCGTAACCGTGGGCACCTTCTGGTTCAGCCGCGCCTTCATGGGGAACTACTGGCCGGTGCCGATGACCCTGCTCGCGCTCGCCGTGCTCGCGCCGTGGCCCGCCGAGGCATCGCGCGCTTCAGGCGGGCAGGCGCCGCCTGACAGACAGAGCACCGCAGCTCAACAGCGGTCCCCGGCGCGCCGTGCTACCCTTGCGCGGGTGGCTGGGCCTCGCTGAGGTCCGGCGGTCGCCCGGGACGCGGGACTGCGCAGCGCCCTCCGAGCCCTGCTGCGAGGCCCCCGGGCAGACTTCCGCAGTGTTCACCGGAAAGGTAGCGGCATGCTGGTCAAGGACGAGAAGACCCAGATCATCTCGGAATACGCCACCAAGGACGGCGACACCGGGTCCCCCGAGGTCCAGGTCGCCATCCTCACGCGGCGCATCAACACGCTCACCGAGCATCTGAAGGTCCACAAGCACGACCACCACTCGCGCCGTGGCCTGCTGCAGATGGTCGGCCGGCGCCGGCGGCTCCTCCGCTACCTGCAGACCAACGACGTCGCCCGGTACCGCTCGCTGATCGAGCGCCTGGGCCTGCGCCGCTGACCGGGCCGCGCATGCGAGCACGTGGCGGCGCCACAAGGTGGCGCTGTCGCGCCCAGAAGGCGGTGAGGCCACTGGCCGGCTGACGCGGAGCACGACGGACGTCGCACCGCAGACTCCCGGCACGGGTCGGCTGGCCGACCGGTGCCGGAGCGCAGGCCCGGCAAGGGTCGCCGCCAGTTGTCAGTGGTGGCTCCTGGATCGAGAACCGACCGCTCCAGGCTCCTCTACTGAGAACTGGCACCGCGCTCCGCTGCGCAGGGCCGGCCCGAGCCGGCCTCCGTCAGCGCAACCTCCGCGCTTCCACGCTGGCCGGCGCCCCGCCGCCAGCCCACCACGCCCATCCGGACCCGCCACCGCCACGGAGGGCCCGGCGAGGGCCGGAACCACTGGCCTCCACGCGAGGCAGCTACTTGAGGAGAATCACTACATGGCAGTCCATCGTGTACAAGGCGCCGTCGGCGGCCGGGACATGTTCCTGGAAACCGGCAAGCTGGCCAAGCTAGCCGGCGGCTCAGTCGTCGTCGGGCTCGGCGGGACCTGGCTCCTGGTCACCGCCACCGCGGCCAAGCAGGCCAAGGAGCAGCTCGACTTCTTCCCGCTCACCGTCGACGTCGAGGAGCGCATGTACGCCGCCGGCAAGATCCCCGGCGGCTTCTTCCGTCGCGAGGGGCGGCCCTCCGAGACGGCCATCCTGACCGCGCGGCTCGTCGACCGGCCGCTGCGTCCTTCGTTCCCAAAGGGCCTGCGCAACGAGGTCCACGTCGTCGCCACCGTCCTCTCGGCCGACATGCAGAACCTGTGGGACGTCCTCGCGATCAACGGGGCGTCGACCGCCGTCCAGCTCGCGGGCATCCCGTTCTCGGGGCCGGTCGGGGCCGTGCGCCTGGGCCGCAAGGAGACCGACTGGATCGTCAACCCCACCTACGACGAGCTGGCCGAGTGCACCTACGACATGGTCGTGGCCGGGCGCCAGAACGAGGCCGGCGGCGTGGACGTCCTCATGGTCGAGGCCGAGGCCACCGAGCACGCCGTCCGCCTGATGGAGGAGGGCGCGCCCAAGCCGACCGAGGAGGCCCTGGGCCTGGCCCTCGAGCTCTCCAAGCCCCACATCGCCACCGCCTGCCAGCTCCAGCTCGAGCTGGTGCGACAGGCCGGCGCCCAGCCCCGCGAGTTCCCGCTGTTCGCCGAGTACGGCGAGGACGTGGCCGGGGTGGTGCGGGCCGCCGCCGAGGCCGCGGTCCGCGAGGCGATCACCATCGCCGACAAGAACGAGCGCCAGGACCGCCTCGACGAGCTGAAGGCCCAGGCCCTGCAGGCCGCCGCCGAGCAGCTCGGCGACGCCCTGGCCGGCCGCGAGAAGGAGGTCTCGGTCGCCTTCCGCGCGCTGACCAAGGAGCTGGTCCGCCAGCGCGTGGTCAAGGACGGCAAGCGCATCGACGGACGCGGCCCGCGCGACATCCGGCCGCTCGAGGCCGAGGTCGGGATCCTGCCCCGGGCCCACGGCTCCGGCCTGTTCCAGCGGGGCGAGACCCAGGTGCTCAACGTCACCACCCTCGGCATGGTCCGCATGGAGCAGATCGTGGACACCCTCGACCCCGAGGAACGCAAGCGCTTCATGCACCACTACAACTTCCCGCCCTTCTCCACCGGCGAGACCGGCTTCATGCGCGGCCCCAAGCGTCGGGAGATCGGCCACGGGGCGCTCGCCGAGCGCGCGGTGCTGCCCGTGGTCCCCGACAAGGAAGAGTTCCCCTACGCCCTGCGGCTGGTCAGCGAGGTGCTGTCGTCCAACGGCTCCACCTCGATGGCGTCGGTGTGCGCGTCCACGCTGTCGCTGATGGACGCCGGCGTGCCGATCAAGGCGCCCGTCGGCGGCATCGCCATGGGCCTGATCGCCGAGGGCGGCGAGTTCGTCACCCTGACCGACATCCTCGGGGCCGAGGACGCCTTTGGCGACATGGACTTCAAGGTGGCGGGCACGCGCGAGTTCGTGACCGCGCTGCAGCTCGACACCAAGCTGGCCGGCATCCCGAGCGAGGTGCTGATCGGCGCCCTCACCCAGGCCCGCGACGCCCGCCTGGTCGTCCTCGACGTCATCCAGGCCGCGATCGACCGGCCCCGCGAGGAGCTGAACCGGCTCGCGCCCCGCGTCCACGTCGAGCAGATCCCGGTCGCCAAGATCGGCGAGCTGATCGGTCCCAAGGGCAAGCGGATCAACGAGATCCAGGCCGCCTCGGGCGCCGACATCTCGATCGAGGACGACGGGCGCGTGTTCATCGGGGCGACCGACGGCGAGCAGCTCGACATCGCCCTGAGGATGATCCGCGAGCAGATGAACCCGGTCATGCCGCAGACCGGCGAGCGCTACCTCGGCACGGTGGTGAAGACCACCACCTTCGGCGCCTTCATCTCCCTCACCCCGGGCAAGGACGGCCTGCTGCACATCTCCAAGCTGGGCCGCAAGGGCCAGCGCGTGCGGGCGGTCGAGGACGTCGTCAACGTGGGCGACAAGCTGCTGGTCGAGGTGGTCGAGGTCGACCGCCAGAACCGCATCTCGCTGAAGCTGGCCGAGGAGGGTGAGGCGGCGCCCGGGTCCACCGACGGGGTGACCGCCAGCCCGGCCGCGTCCGGGTCCGCCAGCGCCGACGGCGAGAGCCAGTAGGCTCCATGGCCGGGTCCGGATCAGGTGCCCTCGAGCGGACCGAGCTCGCCGGGGGCCTGCGAATCCTCACCGAGCGCATGCCCAGCGTGCGCTCGGTGGCGCTCGGGATCTGGGCCGGCGTGGGGTCCCGGGACGAGACCCCACGCCTGGCCGGCGCCTCCCACTACCTCGAGCACCTGCTGTTCAAGGGCACCGCGCGCCGCTCGGCGCAGGAGATCGCCGAGGTCATGGACGCGGTGGGCGGGGAGATGAACGCCTTCACGTTCAAGGAGTACACCTGCTTCTATGCCCGCACGCTCGACCGCGACCTGCCGCTCGCGGTCGACGTGCTGGTCGACATGGTGCGCGCCTCCAGGCTGGCCAAGGTCGACGTGGACGCCGAGCGGACGGTGATCCTCGAGGAGATCGGCGCGGCCAACGACGTGCCCGAGGACCTGGTGCACGACGTGTTCGCCGAGGTGCTGTTCGGCGGGCACCCGCTCGCCCGGCCCGTGCTCGGCACGGTCGAGTCGATCCAGGCCATGACGCGCGACGCCCTCGCGCGCTACTGGCGGCGCCACTACACCCCGGGCAACCTGGTGGTGGCCGCGGCCGGGAGCTGCCGGCACGACGAGGTGGTCGAGCTGGTCGGGGGGGCGTTCGGCGACCTCGAGGCGGGCGGCGCGGCCGGCCCCCGGGTCGAGCGCAAGGAGCCCAGGTTCGCCGGGGGCGTGCGCGTGCGGCGCAAGCCCACCGACCAGGCCCACGTCGTGCTCGGCTGCCCGGGCATGTCACGGTCGGACCCGCGCCGGTTCGCGCTCGGTGTGCTGAACATCGCCTTCGGCGGCGGCATGAGCTCGCGGCTGTTCCAGGAGGTACGCGAGAAGCGCGGCCTGGCCTACTCGATCGGCTCCTACACCGGCCAGTACTCCGAGACCGGGTCGTTCGCGGTCTACGCCGGGACGGCGCCCAAGCGGATCCACGAGGTGCTGCGGGTCGTCGGCGAGGAGACCGAGCGGGTGGTGGCCGACGGGCTGACCGAGGAGGAGCTCGAGCGGAGCAAGGGGCACTTCAAGGGCTCGCTGGTGCTCGGGCTCGAGGACACCTCGAGCCGGATGTCGTGGCTCGGCAAGTCGGAGCTGACCCGCGGCGAGATCTTGTCGGTGGACGAGGTCATCCGGCGGGTCGACGCGGTCACCGAGGCCGACGTGCGCGCAGTGGCCAAGGAGATCCTGGGCGGGGGCCCGCGGGCCCTGGCCTTGATCGGCCCGTTCGACGCCGAGGGCTTCGAGGAGTACGTGGCGTAGGAAAGGCGTGGAGTCCTTCGGACGGTCGGGCGAAGCAGGCGGGAAAGGCGTGGAGTCCTTCGGACAGCCAGTTGAACCAGGCTGGAACGGCGAGGAGTCCGCAAGCGGACGATCGTCTGACTCAGACCGGCAAGCTCGCCGGTCTGTCGGTCTGCGTGTTCTGTGCGTCCGCGCACGGGTTGCCCGAGGAGTACCACCGGGCCGCGCGTGAGCTCGGGCGCGAGCTGGCCCGGCGCGGGTGGCAGCTCGTCTACGGCGGCGGTGATGTGGGTCTGATGGGGGAGGTGGCCCGGGCCGTGCACGAGCACGGCGGCCGGGTCTTCGGGGCGATCCCGCGCGCCCTGGTCGAGCGCGAGCTCGCCTACGGCCCGGCCGACGAGCTGGTAGTCACCGAGACCCTGCGCCAGCGCAAGGCCGAGATGGACGCAAGGGCCGACGCGTTCGTCGCCCTGCCCGGCGGGTTCGGCACCCTGGAGGAACTGCTCGAGGTGATCACGCTGCGCCAGCTCCGCCTGCACGACCGGCCGATCGTGCTGCTCAACACCAGCGGCTACTACGACCCCTTCCTGGCCATGGTCCGGGCCATGGTCGAGCAGGGATTCGTCGCGGCCGGCGAGGGGGGGCTGTTCGAGGTCGCCGCCACCCCCGCCGAAGCGCTCGACCTGGTCGAGGCCGCGATCGCGGCGGGCGCCGGCCGGACCACGGCGCTCGGCGAGCCCCCCGCCGAGGCCCTGGCCGAGGACTGGACCGCGGAGCTGCCAGCCTCCCAGTGAACCGCCCGCCCGCGCCTGTCGCAGCGGCAGGGGCGGAGGCCTTCGGTCCCTCCTGTTCGGCCCGCTCACGTCAGCGGGAAGGGCGGCTCCCGCCACGCCGGGGTGCCGGTGACCTCGACGGTGGTCACCCACTTCACCCACCAGAAGCCGCGCCGGCCGGGTGCCACCAGGCGGGCCGGGAAGCCGTGGCCGGCAGAGAGGGGCCGGCCGGCGAGCCTGGTGGCGAGCAGCAGCGAGCCAGCCGCCGACCAGGGCAGGCGCCTGCGGTATCCGGTGCTCGAGGTGACCACGATGCTGGCACCCTCGTCCATGCCGGCGAGCAGCCGGTCCAGGCGCACTCCCTCCCAGCGGGCGGTCGCGTACCAGCCGCCGGTGCAGTCCAGGGTGGCGTCCACCCGGTCCGACCAGGCGGCCAGCTCGGCGTAGCCGACCAGCCGGCGATGCCCGCCCATGCGGACCTCGAGCCGCCAGGTGCCGGGATCGATGGCGGGCACCCGGTCGTCGAGCCACTGGGTGACCGGGATGCGGTCCGGGTCGCCGCCGGCGGGCAGGGAGCCGGTGAAGCGCCGTCCCGCCCCAGGCAGCCCCGAGAGCCGCACGAGCCCCTCGACGCCGAGCCAGGCCAGGCCCGCCCCGGCGGCCAGGGTGCCGAGCCGGAGTGCGGCGCGGCGCGAGAGGTCGGTGCGCCTCGGCCGCACCTGGTGCGTCCAGGCATGCCAGGCGAGCAGGGGCACCGCGAGCAGCGCCGCGCCGACGTGGACCTGCATGGCCGTGACCGGGCCGAGGGACCCCGCGCCGGCTGCGTGGAGCACCCCGGCCGCGACCGCGGTGGCCACGAGCACCGCGAAGGCGACCGACAGGCCCCGGCCCGGCCGTCGCCTGGCCAGGCCCCGGCGGGCGATAACCGACTTCCACGGGCTCAGCAGCAGCAGCGCGAGCCCGGCCACGCCGTGCCCGATCACCACCCAGCGGCCGGCCGGGGTACCGGCCGCGAACGCCAGCCCGCCGCTGGCCAGCGCCACCAGCAGCAGCGCGAGCAGCGTCAGGTTGGTCGAGCGGGCACGCATCAGGTCATCGATGTTCCACCCGCGGGCGCCAGCCCGTCGAGGATCTCACGCCGGCACGGCGCCCCTGCCCGTGCCGGGCCTGGCGGCGCGCTCGGCGGCGGTGTCGTCCTCGCCGAACTCCGCGCCCAAGCGGCGGTCGGGGACCACGGCGTAATAGCGGCCGAACTCGTGCAGGCCGATCGATTCGGCCACCTTCGCGGAGGCGAAGTTGTCCTCGGCGTGGTTGTAGAGGACCGCGCGACCCTGGGCGAGCACGGCGCGGGCGGCGGCCGCGACGACGGCGCGGGCCAGCCCGCGGCCGCGCGCCGCCTCCGCCGTCCCCACCGCGATCTCCCGGAGCCGGTCGTCGTAGCGCTTGAGCACGGCGGTGGACAGCACCTGGCCGTCCTCGAGCACCACCCAGGCGTCCCCGGTGAAGTGCCCGTGGACCCAGTCGGGCAGGCGCGGGTCGGCGGTGTCGACGATCGTCACCGGGACCAGCGGCGGAGGGATGGCCACGCCGGTCCGGGCCACGCCCGAGAACATGTGCCCGGGCAGCTCGGCCGCGACCGCCTCGAGCGAGGGCCGGATCGTGGCCGGCCCCCGCAGGTGGGCGGAGAGCAGCCGGGCCGCCTCGGGCGCGACCGCCACCACCGCCCCGCCGTCGCGGGTGAATGCGCGCACCGGCAGGCTCGGGTGGGGGACCTCGGCCACCGCGATCTCGCCGGGGACCAGGCGCTCCATGGGCAGCCGGAAGCGGTCGGCGAGCACGGCCATCACCACGGCGTCGTTGTCGACGGATGCGAGCATGTGGGAAGCGTAGCGGTTCCCAGGCGGTGGCCGACAGACCATGCCCATGCCCGCGCGAACGGCAACCCCCGGCCGGGCCCGCCCGTCCACCCAGGTGGAGGTGACGGCAGCCATGATCCGCCTTGGCCCCCCCGGCGGCTGCGCCGTGGGAGGCCGCCCCGCCCGGCCGCTGTGGCCGTCCCCGGCGGTCGCCGGGGCGGTCGCCTGGCCCGGCGGCCGCGGGCCGGTTTGCTACGATCCGGGCCATGGCCGCCCTGCCTCCCGCGCGCGCGGGCCGGGGAGCGCCGCCCGGGGCGGTCTCCGGCGCCGGCTACATGGCCCGGGGCATGCGCACGTTCCTGGCCACCCCGGCCGTCTGGCTCCTCGGGCTCGTCCCGGTCCTGATCGCCGGCCTGCTCGTCCTCGCCCTGCTCGCCCTGCTCGTCGGCAACGTCGACGCGGTCGCGGCCTGGCTCACCCCATTCGCCGACCACTGGTCGCCGGGAGCCCGTGGCGCGCTCCGGGACGCCGTCGGCATCGCCGTCGTGCTCGGCGCGCTGCTGCTCGCCGTGCTGTCGTTCGCGACCCTGGCCAACATGATCGGGCAACCCTTCTTCGAGCGGATCTCCGACCGGGTCGAGCGCGACCTGGGCGACCCGCCGGCCGGGATCGACAGCCCCTGGTGGCGGACCCTGCCGCGGGCCACCGTGGAGTCGCTGGTCCTGTTCGTGCTCATCCTCGGCGTCAACCTCCCGCTCCTCCTGCTCGGCCTCACCCCCGTGGTCGGCCAGAGCCTGGTCCCGGTGGTCCAGGCGGTCGTCTCGGGCTACCTGCTCTCGGTCGAGCTGCTCGCGATCCCGCTGGAGCGGCGCGGGCTGCGCCTGCGGGCGCGCCTGCGCTTCGCCTGGTCGCACCGGGGTCCGGTGACCGGGTTCGGGGTGGCGGCCTTCCTGCTGTTCCTGGTGCCGTTCGCCAACGTCGTGGCCATGCCGGGCGCCGTCATCGGCGGGACCCTGCTGGTGCGCCGGCTGACGGGCGCCCGCGACCGCTGACACGACCGTCGCTGACCCGACCCGTCCGAGGCGCGCGAGGCCCGTCTGCCTGAGGCGCGCGAGGCCCGTCTGCCTGAGGCGCGCGAGGCCCGCCGCGGTGTCGACCGCGGGCGGTATCCTGCCCGCCGGAGAGAAGCCTGGACGGGACGAGGA
>Ga0307278_10000729_pt1 | contig 16153 bp, 11 predicted proteins | sample ER_DNA_117_FD_194482 | JGI IMG/M metagenome (GOLD analysis project Ga0307278, IMG submission 194482) | Bulk soil microbial communities from the East River watershed near Crested Butte, Colorado, United States - ER_DNA_117 | ecosystem: Environmental > Terrestrial > Soil > Floodplain | place... | reverse complement strand
CGAATTCCGATTCCAGCAATATCTTATTGAATTTTGTTGGATAGTGATTGCCTCCTAGGGCTATGGCTACCTTTTCACAAAACTCATTTTTTCTGGTAATAACCTTAAATAAAGATCTACATACTGTATGTGCTGCATTTTCATCTTTCAATTGTTTTTCAGTTGATCCTATTTCAATAAATAGAGTTGGTTTTTTTAGTGAAGTCGGACCATGATGGGTAGATTCTATAATAATATCATACATGGGAACTCTATCCTTATGATTATTCAATTCAATAAGGTATTGTTTTTGAAGCCAAGGATAACATACTCCTAATTCCCTTTCTTTGCCCCCAAAATTATTTTTGCTAAAATTTCCTGTGGAATGACACGTCAATGCCGGAATGTTTGCTTTAGATCTGTGTTGAGATAGGAAAATAAAACATGATGTGTTGGGATATAGTTCATCCAGATTATCAAGATAGAGCAAATTATTTTCAGAAATATGTAACACAATATTTGGATAATTATTTGAACAAAAGGTAGAATTAGTATCTTTCATGAATCCATATTTCTCGATCAAACGACGCGAAATTGTACTACTTGCAAGATCTTCGTTTGAACAAATCAGTGTATAATTGGCAGACAACTCTGAATATTTGAAATGCTTCTAAATTAAATAGTATACGCAACCAATAAAAATAATTTTAGTTCACAATTTACTATTAACTGAATGGATAATGAGAAAATATTGGCCGTCGGTGCTACTACGACTCTAAGCGTCCATTTGGAGGAATAAATCTTTCAAATTAATGGCTTGAGTTTATTCAATATAGATAGCTGGTTTATACGGCCTGGCAAATTTCGACTTTTGCTTAGGGTCATATTTGTTACTATTGTCTTCACATAAGATACTTACTTCAAGTTGATCATTTCCAATTTCACTAATTAGTAAAGATATAGCATCTTGTAGAGGTATCAATTCATTAAATGAATCAATTTTCATTCTTCTTTGTCTAACTTCTAGTGACTCCGACAGAATGTCATCTATCATTTTCTTTACCAAGTCAGGATTATGCTTTACGAAATCTTTAACTTCGCTATCATTTACAAACTCCTTCATGAATAATCCAAAATTTGCAGTTGATTGGCTCTGTATCCTGTCTAATAATTTTTTATATAATATGCACTTGATGGTTGAAGACGTGTATATCATAATCCTTTTTGGAACGATTTTAGTAACCTTAGTTATTTTCTGTATATCTAAAATTATATCTTGAATAAGTCTTTCATTATCTTCAGATTTCAACCTAATTTTTGAATCATCAGCTTCGGGCCATTGATCTATACTTATAAAGGAATGATTACCCATTATTTCCCAAACTTCCTCACAGAAGCAAATGGCGATAATAATTTAATCCTTGTTTCGAAGAATTCCTTTAGATAAATATTACGTATTGATTTATTTTTTGCAAGTTTTCTTTTATGATACCACTGTAGGTCATTGTCCATCAAGTATAATATATTGTGTAATGCTTCTCTGATTCTAAATTTTTCAATAGCAGTAGTAGTTTCTAAAATAATATGTTGAATCCTACTTGAAATCCAGAGGTCTTCCAGTTCATTGCATTCCGTACTATTATGAATTATAGTAAAAACGCTCTTGTGAGTACATATAGCTCTGTAAATTTCAAACAATTTGGATCTAATTCCTTTTACTAAATCAATGGAGAAGTCAGAATCTTGTAATATCTCTGCAGATGCTAGCATTGTAAGACGAATCGGATCAGCACCATATTCCTCTATTGCATGTCGCAGGGGAATAATATTTCCAAACGATTTAGACATTTTCTTACCTTCCATTAGTACCGACCCATTGACAACAATTTGCTTTGGCCACTTATCCTTGGTAAAAATTGCTGCATGATTAAATATAAAAAACGCTAGATGATTTGGAACCAAATCCCTTCCAGAATGCCTAGAATCTACTGGATAAAAATACAGAAATTCATTTCTGATTTTATCCAATAATTGTATGGAAATTTTTGAATCTTTAGCAACTAGGTCACGATCATTCTTTCCTAAAAGAACGTAATCAAAAAAACTATCACTCAAATTATCTGCCGATACCTTATCTTTGCTGTTTTGTGGATCGATATTATTGCGAATATAATTTGATAGGGTGTAATAAGCCATATAGATAACTGAATCTGCTAGACTTTCAATAATCCACTCGTTATCCCATGGAAGTTTCGTTCCTAGACCGCTTTTTCTTGCACATGCTCTTTCCTTTAGCCAATCTATAACATTTGCAAATTCTTGTCTTATTTCTTCTGGTAGAATTTCCATATTTTTTATCAGTTCATATGCCAATTTTTTCCAATTTTCATCACCATAATTGATAAACCACTGGTTTGTTAGTAACTTCACTACGCAAGAAGTACCGCATCTGCATTTTACTGCATTTTTTAATTCATACATGGTGGTTCCGATTCCCTGGTTGATGATTTTTTCCCTTATTGTATCTCTTGCTTTTAACACACTTAGATTTCCGATTATATCTATCTCTGGCAAAAGGACACCATTGTGAAATTCGTCGGAATAAAGCTTGTTTGTTGCTTCTTCAAGTTTTGGATCGTTCTGATTCGTTATTGAATAGCTAGACACTATAAATTCTGCAGGGGATAAGCCAATTGAGGGAAACGTATCAGTATGGATTACCGTTATGGGAACAATATTAACAGTCATGTCATATTTTGTCAAGGTAACGGAGTCCTTCCTTAAATCAATGAGCGCTTGGTAATCATAAGGCGAATGTGCTGGAACCGACATAACAATTCCAGTCCCATTATTGGGATCAACAAATGATGCAGGAAATATAGGTATGTGTCGTTTTCTTAATTGATCAAATACAGATTTTCCTATCAAATCCGATCCATGTATTTCTGAAATTATCGACACGTTTAGGTTTAAAAATTCCAACTTTTTTGCTGCATCTTTAGTTATTATCCATTTCTCATTATTTACAAGTGCAATTACATACTTAATATTAGGATTTATCCATAAGTTAGTCACACCAAAAATAGTTTCTGGTCTTAATGTCGCAGTTGGAATAATGTATTGTTCTTCAAATTTGAATTTCACAAGCACATATTCAATTAGCTCTGGTTCGATATCGCCTATAGTATCATGTTGACTAACTGGATTTTGATCCTGAGGACACCATCCAACTGGATGAGATCCCTGAACTATTAAGCCTTTCTTCCTAAGGTTTCTAAATTGCCACGAAATGAATTTAGAATAGGCCATATCTATCGTCGTAAACTCTCTCCTCCAATCAATAGAATACCCCATTTCATTCATTCCTTGTTTGATTTCTTCATGGAAAAAGTCGGCTATTTTTTTAGGTTCTTTGAAACTTGATATTACTTCATCAGGGATCTTGTATATTTGTTCAAAAGTTTCTATTAATTCTAGATCGTTGGTTTTGATTCTTTGTGACATTGACACAATAGGTGTTCCGGTATAGTGGAAACCCATTGGAAATAATACATTATAACCCTTCATACGTTTGTATCTCGCATGGACATCAGCCAAAGTATATGTTCTTCCGTGACCTACATGTTGTGGCGAGTTTGGATAAGGATACGCGACTGTAAGAAAATACTTTTTCGTATGCGGCTGAGTTTCAGATTCAAATATTCTACCTTCAGACCACTTTTTTCTCCACTTTTCTCCAACTTTTGCCCAATCGAGTTCTACGTTGGACGTTTTTCCAGCTGAATTTTCAGCCATTTTTTTCACTAGAATCTAAAATACTTGTCAACAAATTCTCAAGATTATTCAAGCATTCTTGAACCTTACTCATGTCTGTTCCTCCGCCTTGAGCAAATTTCTCTGTGCCTCCTCCACCGGTACCTCCAAGTTTTAACGAAATTTCTTTAGCAATTTTTGATGCTTTAATGACTTTTCTTGATTCAACACCAACAAAAACTATGACTTTTATTCTTTCTTGATCCTGAACGAGTGCGACGTATACTAAAAAAGGATCATTATCTATACTTTTTTCTCCTAATGCAATATAGTAATCATCGCCTATTTCATCATCATAAGTAACGTAGATCTTTAATCCTGATCTTGATTTAGTCGCTTTCTGAGAAACGATTTCGGTCATATTGTCTGAAAATTTATTAACAAGAATTCTAAACTTTCTTTTCATTAATTCATTGTCCACTGTTATCCTGTCAAACGAATCAACTACTTTCTCTTTGCTTGAACCAAGGGATTGGGCGATATGAAGTAACTGAGACTCCTGTGATTGCACGTACTTCAAAGCATTATTTCCAGCAACATACTCTAGTCTTACTACCCCATCTTGAATTCTCTCAGTTTTTAGAATTTTTATCAGACCTATTTCTCCTGTCTTATTTACATGGGTTCCACCACATGCTTCGACATCCCATCCGTCTATGTTTACTATCCTTACATTATTTGATGGAACTGCGCCTCCTTGATAAATCCTGAATGTATATCGCTTCTCAGCATCGGATCTTTCAAATACATTAATTAATATTGGTAAATTTCTCTGAACCACTTCATTGGCGGTTTTTTCTATCTGCTTGATTTCTTCTATCGTCAGAGCAGAATGATGAGTAATGTCCAATCTTGCGTAATGTTCTTCCTTAAAGGCGGAATTCTGCCATACCCATGTTCCAAGACTGTTCCTTGCAGCGGAATTCAATATGTGGGTTGCGCTATGATTTTTGGTTATAGCTAGTCTCCTTTCGTTATCAACAATTCCGTGGACTATTTTATCCTCTGGAAAATGATCTTTTGATGAACCGTCTAATTTATGAAGTACTATATCATTTTGTTTTACTACGTCTGTAATTTTAATCCCTTCGATATATCCAAAATCTGGTTCTTGTCCTCCTCCTCTGGGATAAAATGCAGTTTGATCCAAAATCATGTATTTGCCTTTAACTATTCTAAGAATTCTTGCATCAAATTCTCTAATGGACGCATCTTCATAATACAATAATCTTGTGGGTTTCAGTCCAGTGATAGTTTCAACAACTGGAACCCGTTTTGATTCATGAGAGGTATGGAGCTCTGCTAATTTCAAATAAAAATCAGGTGGTATTTTTTCTATAACTCCAGTTTCAAGTAAAAAATCAGGTGTAATTCCATCGGATTCGTACATCCTTATTAGGCCCTCAACACTGGGGCTTTTCTTGTTTGTTAACATGGATTTGGCTATGGAATACATTCTTACTTTAGATGAAGAATACCTGCCGGATTCAATTTGTATTATGGTTCTAACATCATTCTTGTGCTCATATAACTCAGGATACATTGGTTTTAGTTGATCAATGTGTAAATCCATGATATCTTCTAAATTGACATTCCAGCCAAAACGTGCAAGTAATGCAAGAGTTCTTCTTAATATGATTCTCAGATTGTAGCCCCCTCCGACATTGGAAGGTAAAGAACCATCAGAAATTGCAAACAATAAAGTTCTTGTGTGATCAGCTATTACTGATAATGTTTCAAACGGTAAGATAGTCTTTTCTAAAGCTTCATACGATACGTCCATTTCTTTTGCAATATTTGTTTTCAAAAGTCTTACATCATAATGATAGTTCGAATATTTCTCAGAAAATATCCTGAAATATTGAGATAGAAACTCTGGATTCGAATCAATATCGATACCAATTATATCTTTTAGTTTTTTTATTACCGGTCCGAATGTAGCATCGTAGCTTGTTGGGGTGCCTAATGTGATCCAGGACATGCGTTCTAGTCCTGCTCCCATATCAATAATCCTGTTATCAAGGGTACGGTAATTGTGTTCGTCTCCCTCAAACTCAGTGAATACCGCATTTCCTAGCTCCAATCCTCGAACATAATATTCCAACGAATTACCAAAGGCTCCGGCACCCATCCAAACATCTTCAACGAAAGTAATTTCTTCCGATTGAATACCAAGTACTTCCTTAAGGAGAGCGTGATCCAGTTCTATACACCTGTCCTTCCAATATCCACCTGGTGCATCTGCATTACAGGTTTGACCTATCATGCAGAAACTAGTATAGTGTCTGCCAGTAAGACCAACATTTTCAATATCATTAAAACGAAGACACATTTGAGGAACTACAAGAGGATTTTTTGGGATTTCAAATACGATCTTTCCATTCATTACCCTCTGAAAGTCTACTATTGAAGCAATCGTGAAATAAAGATCCTCTCTCCAGCGACATACCACAGGATATCTTTGGATTAATTCGTGATCATTTTTTCTGAAAAAACTACTCAATTCTTTCCAGGTATTTACAAAATTTAGTCTCTTTGAAGTTGGGGGATCTCCTATAAAGCTGTAGTTTTCATGTTCGGGACAAGCTACTTTATCATTTATAGACCAAAAGAATTTTCCGCATAACTTGCAATTTTGTCTTTTGAATCCTTTTTCATCGAACAATGAAACCTTATAATATTTATCTGGATTTGAAGAAAAAAGTGATAATAGTGACTGTTTTTCCATTTCACACAAATTATTTGACAATGTTATTAATGCTTTTGTAAGTTTCGATTATTACCAAGCCAAAGAGGTTTTTACCCATTTTTTGACTTTTCCGAGGTAATTCTATTATCTCATTATGTCGGTATTACTTTTTATCAGCTCTATAAATCCTTGTTGGGGTATGCCGTAAACAATGTTTAAACACCCTAGTCTATTAAAGGTGCATTATTGTCCATATAAATAATATAATTAGTTACTACTTTGATTCTCTATATGACGTAATACGTGTTAGCATGTTTGTTGCAATAATTAGTATAACTGTGTCAAAAGGTTAAATTAACCTGTACATTAAAGTTCAAATTATCAGGGTTCGTCAATTTGAATAGTTCAGCAGATCTAACCTGGAAAAGAACACATTATTCCAAAAGTATTGATACATCCATGAACGGAAAGGAGGTATTAATTGTCGGATGGATCTCTTCGATTCGTGAACATAGTAACATAAAATTTATCACAATAAACGACAGATTTGGTAATATTCAAGTTATCTTGAAGAAAAATGAATATCCGACATCGCTCACGTCTGAAATACCAAAAATTAGAGAACACGCTTCTATTGCAATAAAGGGTAAAGTTAGAGGTGAACCAAAAGCACCAAATGGAATAGAGATAATTCCAATTGATTTTAAAATTCTTTCTTTGGCTAACAAGAATTCTCCTATCGTTATTCAAAGTAGGAAAGGAGTCGGTATTGATACTAGATTAGACCTAAGAGCAATAGATCTACGTAGACCGTATCTTCAATCAATTTTTAGCATAAGATATACTGTATTGAACTCATGTAGGGAATTTCTCAGAAATGAAGGCTTTATCGAAGTTAATACACCTAAAATAATTGCTACGGCAACTGAAGGTGGAGCTACACTCTTTCCTATTTTTTATTACGATAGAGAAGCATTTTTGACTCAAAGTCCCCAGCTTTATAAAGAGCAGCTGACCATGGCATTTGAAAACGTATTTGAAATAGGCCCCATTTTTAGGGCAGAACCCTCACGAACAAATAGACATCTGTCAGAGGCCACTTCAATCGATATCGAGAAAGCATATGCCGATTATAATGATATAATGGAAATTTTAGAAAGAATGATTCATTTTTTGTGGGATCAAGTAAAAGACAAGAACAAGTCACATCTCGACTATCTAAAAATAGAACTGCCTGAACTATCATTTCCATTTCAAAGACATAGATATTCAGATCTAATAGAAAAGTTGCAGAATGCTGGACAATCAATTGAATGGGGAGATGACATTTCACAACAAAAGTTACGCAATCTAGAGGATAATGATGTGAAGAATTTTTATTTCATAGTTGATTGGCCCACTTCAATAAAGCCCTTCTATGTGAAACCAAAATCTACAGGGACAGAGTGTGAATCTTTCGATTTGATGTATAGAAATCTAGAATTATCGTCAGGAAGCACAAGAATCCAAAATAAACATGAGCTGATTGAAAGAATGAAAAAACAGGGATTAAACACGGAAGCATTTGACTTCCATTTGAAAGTTTTTGATTATGGCATGCCACCTCACGCAGGGTTCGGATTAGGGCTTGAAAGGTTAATGATGAGCATGTGCAATGTTGACAATATTAGGGATGTTGTATTGTTTCCTAGAGACATAGATCGATTATCACCTTAACAAATAATATATCTAGGACAAGATGAGAATATTATGATTTCAAAAGATGAATTAGAGTATCTTGCTCAGATATCTAAAATCAATCTATCTGAAGATGAAGCTAAAAAATTCCCTCAACAATTGGACAAGACAATTAAATATATTGATATTCTTGAAGAACTTGCTTCCGATGATTCGAATGTTCTGGATTTGCAGGAAATGAAATTCGATGAGCTGAGAGACGATGTGGTCAGAATGTCGGGGGCACTACGAATAACTAAGAACCTGACAGAAGATGGTTTCTTAAGAGGACCTAAGATGAAATAAGATGTCAGGCCTACATAATCTACTGGCACATGAGGTAGTTGAAGGTATAAAAGAAGGATTATTTACTGCTGAAGAGTACGTTAGCACTGTCATTAAAACAATAGAAGATGTGGAATCAAAGTTAAACTCGTTTATTACACTAGACACTGAAAGAGCGTTATCTTCTGCAAAGTTAATAGATAGAAAAATTAAAGAGAATGAAGATATAGGTTACTTAGGTGGAGTAGCGGTCGGAATAAAGGATAACATTTCTACAAAAGATATCCGAACTACGTGCGCATCAAAAATGCTAGAAGATTATGTTCCATCATATGATGCGACAGTCATACGGAACCTGAAACAAAATGGGGCAATAATATTAGGGAAATTAAACTTGGATGAATTTGGTATGGGTTCAACGACAGAGTACAGTAGATATCATCCAACTCATAATCCGTGGAACTTAGATTATGTACCTGGTGGATCATCAGGTGGTTGTGGCGCTGCTGTTGCGGCTGGAGAATGTACTGTTTCTCTCGGCTCGGACACTGGAGGTTCAATAAGATGCCCTGCAAGTTTCTGTTCAGTTGTTGGACTTAAACCAACTTATGGAAGGGTAAGTAGATACGGTTTAATTTCCTATGCAAATAGTCTAGAACAAATTGGTCCCATATGCAGATCGGTTAAGGACATAGTACTTATAATGAACATAATTTCTGGAAAAGATAATAGTGATAATACAAGTATGTCATCATCACAAATTACTATTAATAATAAATTAGACAAATTTGACATTGCGATAGTAAAGGAGTTGATTAACGGTGGTGATCATGGAGTTACAGGAACGATTTATTCTACATCTGATAAATTTAAAGAGATAGGATGCACGTGTGATGAAATATCGATAAAAAATCTGCATTATGCTTTACCCTCATATTATACTCTTGCAAGCGCTGAAGCGAGTAGTAACCTTGCGAGATATGATAATATTCGATATGGGTTTCACCTTCCAATAGAGGAATACAAATGGGATACTTATTTTAGTAATGTTAGAAAAAACTTTGGGGAAGAGGTAAAAAGGAGAATACTAATAGGATCATATGTTCTCTCTTCGGGATATTATAGTAAATATTATCTCAAGGCTAGGAGTCTTCGCTCACTATTAAAGTTGGAATTACTTAAGTTATTCAAAAAATACGATCTGTTGATTGGACCAACAATGCCGATCCTTCCATTCAAGTTTGGTGAAAAAATAGATGATCCAATTAAGATGTATCTTGTTGATATAAACACAGTTATAGCCAATCTTGCAGGAATTCCTGCAATATCACTGCCCGTTGGATTTAGTAACGGTCTTCCTATAGGATTGCAGATGATGGCTGCACCATTTGAAGAACAAAAGCTAATCGATGTATCATACGCCCTTGAAAAGACCATCAATATTCAAAGGAGACCAAGTTTAACATGAGTTTGGTAATGATCGGATTGGAAATTCACGCTCAGATAACTGTGCTTGAAACTAAACTATTTTGTTCTTGTCGTGGAAACTATCGTGATCTGAGACCCAATACAAACATTTGTGAAACATGTTGTGGATTACCGGGTACTTTACCAATTATCAATAAAAAGGCTATAGAATATTCTACAATGACATCCATTGCTTTAGGGTGTAAAGTTCCAGACAAGATTATGTTTTATCGTAAAAATTATTTTTATCCAGATTTACCGAAAAACTTTCAGATAACCCAGTATAATGTCTATGGCTTTTCAAGTATAGGAGTAGAGGGCTCATTTGAGCTGGATGATTCAAAAAAAATTAGAATTAGTAGAATTCAATTGGAGGAGGATCCCGGGAGAATTAATTATCTTGAGGGCGACATGAACGTTAGGAACTCTGCTTTGATAGACTACAATAGGGCCGGCGTTGCCTTGATCGAAATAGTCACAGAGCCTGATTTTACAAATCCAAAAGAGGTTAGGCTATTTTTAAATAAATTATCGTTGACACTTGAACATCTTGGTGTATGCAACACTTTGATGGAGGGATCAGTAAGATGTGATGTAAATGTGTCGATGAAAGGTGGTAACAAGGTAGAAATTAAAAATATTAACTCCTTTAAGGAAGTTGAAAAAGCCATCAACTATGAAATTACTAGGCAAACTAGCATGTATAACCGGAATATCAAAATAGAGTCTGAAACGCGACATTGGGATGATAAGAAAAAAATTACCTATAAGTCAAGAAGTAAAGAAGAAGAGCATGATTATCGATATTTTCCAGAACCTGATATTCCGATTATTGTATTAGGTCATAATTTTGTTTCTAATTTAAAAGTTCATATGCCCGAACTACCAAGCCAAAGATTCGATCGTTTTGTATCAAAATATAAATTGTCAGAACATATATCCGATATCCTCATAAATGATAAGAAATTGGCTGATTTTTTTGAGTCTACACTGAAGATATATTTTTCACCTGTCGAAATAGCCAATTTTCTAATTACTGAATTTAAGAGCATGATTGAATATGATAGTGACAGTACTGACTATTTGAGAAATATGAAGGTGAAACCAGAGCATATAGCTGAATTAGTTAAAATGATTGAAGGAAATAAGATTAGTAGAATTACAGCAAAAGATATTCTAGTCAAAATATTCGAAAGCGGATTGTTACCGTCGGAAATTGTGAATAATACAAATTCTTTCAAGATAGCTGATGAAAAAATCCTCATGGACGCAGTTGAGTCAGTTTTTGATACAGAAAAATCTGCCGTTGAAGATGCAAAAACGAATCATGAAACAATAAATTTCTTGCTTGGAAAAGTTATGAAGTTTACCAATGGACGTGCAGATCCAAAAATTACAATGCGTCTAATAAATAATAAATTAAAAAAACCTAATGCCTAGGATATTTTCACTAACGTAAAATGATGATAAGTTAACATCTTTTCTTCAGGTTCATCTAATCTAATTACTAATTTCATTATTTGGATATTTGTTCTAATTGACCTAATACCATTGGAAGAAATGCACCAATGTCGCTGACAATACCTATTGCTTGTGTCGTTCCTCTATCTAGCAGCTTTGTTACAACAGCCTGACTTATATCTACTGCGACGACCTTTACTCGCGCAGGAATCATATTCCCTACGGCAATTGAATGTAACATAGTAGAGAGCATAAGAACCATTTTTGTGTCTGCTAAAATTTCTCTGTATCTATTTTGCGCTTCTATAATATCAGTAATTACTCCTGGAATAGGTCCATCATCTCTAATCGATCCACAAAGAGCGAATTGTACATTATTTTTTATACATTCATACATGATTCCAGATTTTAGAATATTTTTCTCTACCATCTCTTCTATGGAGCCTGTTCTAAAAATCTCGTTGATTGCCTGCATGTGATTTCTATGACCACGAATTGCTAATGTTCCATCTTTTACATTCATCCCCAAAGAAGTACCAAATAGTGAATTTTCTATATCGTGGACAGCCAATGCATTACCGGTAAGTAGTCCATCTATATACCCCATTCTAATCATCTTGGCTAGTGATTCTGCGGCGCCAGAATGGACAATTACTGGCCCGGCAGTGACCACTATTTTTCCATCATTATTCTTCGTACTGTAAATATCCATTGCTATTTTTCTTGCAATCTGTTGAGTGGGCCTTTCACTGGAACTTGTACTACTCATAAATTGAAAAATGTCAACACCTTCCCTTGGGCGTTCCTCAGGTAATATTCTAACTCCTTGTTCACCGGTTACTATCATATCTCCACTACGAATATCCCTAATTTTTCTACATTCTGCCTTTCTGTTCCTAAGATCAACTACAATACACTTATCCATCATCATATTCTCAACATCAATCCACTTATTATTGAATAGAATTTGTGTGGCATTGTTAGTTGTACTGTAGAAATCTCTTGGCATTACCATGTTCCTTGGAGCAGACTTTAGGATGACTCCACCAATTTTAGTTGGTTGTGCACCTTCTATAAAAACTGATTCTAATAACTGGTCAAGATGTTTTTTATTTTTTCCTGTTATCAATAATCTTGCATAACTCAATTCATCTTTCTTTTTTCCAACATTAAATTCAAGAACATTAAAGTCTCCCTTTAAGTCCATGATCTTGTCAAATATTCTAGTCAAAATCATTGAATCAATGAGATGGCCTTTGATCTCTATAGATTGTTCATATTTTTTTTTCAATTACGATCAATAAATAACAAATCTACTTAAGTGTTAAATTGGAAGAACCACTTTGCCATTATATTCGGGAATATTTTCATATTGAATTATATTCTTGATAATTTCATCTTTTCGAACTTCAATAAACCATTGAGCTACAGATTTTGCAATTCCATTTTTATCACAAATTGCAATCAAGAAACCGTTTTCATTCTTTACTGTAGTGAAATAATTTTCTTCGCCAACCGGTTCCCAGATGTTATTCTTGTTGTCCTTCAATGCTAATGCCGGCATGGCTACATTTCCAGTATATTTATTTAAAACTTCTTGAGCTGCTCTGACTCGTTTTTCTCCTATTTTTAGAGCCGTAAAATACTGCATTTATTCATATTCTCTTTGAATCATCATTTATAGTTTGCAAAATTTCAAACACAAGGTCAAATCTCTCTTTTGAAATATAATCAGTAGCAGATTTTATGAAAGGTTGTAATACTTCTTTTGGGTACCCTTCAAACTCATATTCTTTTGCTTGTAGAGCCATTTCCAGCTTGTCCATATTATGAACAAACTTGGCATTGACTGTGATATTATTAATATATTCATTCCAAATACGAAGATAATTTTTTCGGAGAGAGTTGGGTAGCTTCGAAATGATTTTTTTCATCGCCTTGTCTTCTAGTAATTGTTTTTCTTCAGAAGATTTGTTATCAGGCATATGGTCTCCTACCATTGATTCAGACAGATCGTGAATAATGACCATCTTCATAATGTACCCTGAATCTAAATTCATTATTTCAGCCAAAATCATAGACATCATGCACATTGAGTAGGAATGATCTGCTACGGATTCAGGCGAAGTAATGTTAACTTTATGAATCCAACCAGATCGCTTTATTGCTTTAAGATTACAAACAATCCTAAAAAAAGATACAAGGTTGAGTAACTGGTTTTTTTCTAATTTCATATTATGTAGTGAATTCTAATTCTTATTAATATGATGTAATACTTGCATCGCTTATCGGATTGTAACTTGAACGACACTATGAATTTTTGAAGCAAATTCAGAAAGGAAGAAGTTAGAATATAAATGATCAAAAAAATATAATAAAGCACTAGTTACTAAAGCCATGATTGTTGTGATGAAAATCAACAGTAATACATTTCGCGTCTGTTCCAATTCTAAACGGTAAGAATTTTAGTATGTTTTTTATTTAAATCTACTCGAATCTGAATTTAACTTCCAGGGGATATCATTACGTTTTTGTCGCTTATTAGTTACTCTTGCAAGAACAAAAAACAAATCTGATATTCTGTTTAGATAAGTAAGAATTTCCTGATTTATTATTTGTTCTTTAGCAAGTGCTACTGCAGATGTTTCAGCACGTCTTACGACAGTTCTACAAATATGTAATAAAGATGATTCAATGGATCCGCCGGGAAGTATGAAATTTGATATTGGCGCCAATTCAGAATCAATATTATCAATATACTTCTCAATAGTAGAGGTCATCTCTCTTTTAACTAACATATTATCATCTTTCAAAGTATTCGGATTTGCCAATTCTGCACCTAGAACGAATAAATCTTGTTGAACGTTCAAGAGTATTTTTTTCACATCATCAAAAATTGAATTCTTTTCAAAATTCGAAATTATCAATCCAATGTGGGAATTAGCTTCATCAACTTCTCCATATGCTATTATTCTTAAATCAGATTTGGAAATCCTTGAGCCATCAATTAATCCTGTATCTCCTTTGTCACCCGTTTTAGTGTAAATTTTCAATATTGAGATAAAATATTAGTTGACTTAATAAATTACTTTTTGTGGTGCTTGCTAATTAGGGCCAATTGATTATTTTCTAATATTGGCGTAAGTGTAAGTTGATTGGAAATTCTTTCAAATGACCTACGATAAGTAGAAGAAAATTAGTAAGAATGAACTTCTATTTTGTGTTCTTTTAGATATTTCTTCTTCTTGAAACGTTGGTTACACTTCTCGCATTTGAAGGGTTTTTCAAATTCTATAAGGAATCTTCTTCTCCTTTCTTCAGGGGTTTCCACAACCATCTTTAAATCTGTATTATCCATCGTAATTAATTCTTAAAATCTTGTCTTAGTTTATTTACTTTAAGGAAGATAGTACTAGATTTTTAGATGATTTCTGTACGCTGTATTAGTCATAGATTCCAAGACAAGATTATATATAATTTGTACAGAAGGTTAGCTGTGCCGTCGTAGCTCAGCCTGGGAGAGCACTCGACCTATAATTTTGGGGTGATGCTGAAGACCGAGCTGTCGTGAGCTCAAATCTCACCGACGGCATTTAGGGTTTAACAAAATCGTTATTATATATGAAAGTGTAACAGACATTATGACAAATCCTTTACTAATTGTATTCAAGCGGATCTTTTGTAAACATGACAATACTTTTTCATTTAGAAGGTATAACGACTTTGATTTCTTTGAATATAATAAATGTATAAACTGTGAAAAAACTTTGAGGTATCTTAGGGGTTTTGATGAAAGCATTAGAGGGTGATAATATTTAGTATCAATCTACAAATCTTGATTATCCTCTGGTGGGTAGGAGCCATTACTTCTGGGATATCACTCTTGATTCCACAGTACAAGTATTATCTTATTTCTGCCTCTTTGGGATGGATAACAATCGGAATAGCCTCAGGACTTATTATCTACGCGCTAGCAAGAAATAATAAAGAAAGTCAGAGAAATATGTCGTCGAATATCAGCTGATTTCCTTTCCGCCTTGTTCCTCAATTACTACAAGAGTAACGGTAGAAGTTATACCGGGTATCTTTCTAATTTTACTAGTAATTGTGTGATTCATAGTTTCAGTATTGTCTGACTTTACTTTGACAAATATATCATGAACTCCATATGTTCCGCGCACTTCTTTCACATCAGAGAGCTTGGCAATTTCATCAATTATTCTCTCCTCTGAACCAAGGGTGCAGTTTACAAGTATGTATGCAGTAGACAATAATGACTTTAGGAAATTTAGTGTATTTTAGTCTTTTCTATCATCTGTATTTTGTCGATAACGATATAAACTTCTACTGTTTTAAGGTATAAAGTTTGTAAAGTTCTCCCGTTCGCTTACTAACATAGTTCCATTCTCTTGCACTGTAATTAACCCTAACAAATTTTTGTCTCAACTCTGGATGAAGTCTAACATATACGTCATCTCCTACTGTGATATTATTTGACTTTGTAAGAGACGTCATTTTGGCCGATACACTCATACAATAACTTATGATATCTAGAGATGAATTTTCATCATGTCCATATTGAACAATAATGTTTTCTCCCTCGTCAATTCCGATCTTTGCGCTTAGATCAGGATAATCATACTGATTCAAAATTGAGTTTAATCCATTTTTTATGATTGTTATCATAGAAATTCCACATCTAACGGCTCTGTCACATACTACGTATTTGTTAGATAATGATGG
>Ga0307278_10000728_pt1 | contig 16157 bp, 18 predicted proteins | sample ER_DNA_117_FD_194482 | JGI IMG/M metagenome (GOLD analysis project Ga0307278, IMG submission 194482) | Bulk soil microbial communities from the East River watershed near Crested Butte, Colorado, United States - ER_DNA_117 | ecosystem: Environmental > Terrestrial > Soil > Floodplain | place... | reverse complement strand
TCGTCATCAACGGCGGGGCCGAGGTCGACGTCCTCACCGGGGGCGACGGCGACGACCGGATCGTTGGCCAGCAGCAGAACGACTCCATGTTCGGCGGTGCCGGCAATGACACCTCGTGTGGAACCCGGGCGACGGTAGCGACCTCGTCGAAGGTGAGGCAGGTAACGACACGATGGAGTTCAACGGCGCCGGCGGCGACGAGGCCTTCGAGGCTTCGGCCGTGGCCGGACGGCTCCGCTTCACCCGCAACGTGGGGAACATCGTCATGGACGTGGGCACCACCGAGCGGGTCGACCTCACCGCGCTCGGCGGCGCCAACACGGCCGTCTTCAATGACCTATCCGGGACCGCCGTGGCCAAGGCCGACATCGACCTGGCGGGCGTGCTCGGCGGCGCTGCGGGTGACGGCGCAGCGGACACGATCACCGTCAATGGCACCAACGGCCCCGACACCATCGCGGTGGCTGCGAACGGTGGCCTCGTCGACGTGACGGGCCTCGCCACGGCCGTCGGGATCAGCCACTCGGAGGTCGCGAACGACTTGCTCGCGATCAACGCGCTCGACGGTAACGACAGCGTGGCCATCGGCGGCGGCGTCGCGGCGCTGATCCAGACGCTCGTCGACCTCGGGCCGGGCGAGTAGCACGACCCCTAACGATCGGGGCTCCTTCGGGGGCCCCGATCCCGTTCGCTACGCGACCAGCGTAAGAAGGAAAGAAGGAGGCGAGTACAATGAGCATGACTCTCGCAAACACCCTCAGAGCAGAGGATGGCTTGGAAGCAGCGTGGGTCACCTGGATAGGGACCCTCAAATCTTGGGAGCGGAACCTGGTGCTTCGTCACGAGCTCGAATGGCACGACCTGTTCAACTCGGGCGAGTGGACGTGGGCTGATCTCGAGCACGAGATAGCCGAGACCATCGCCGCTTGGTAGATGCGATGAGCAGACACCGCCCCTCGAAGGAAGTCACCAATCAAGGAACGCTCCGCACGTAGCACGCCCCGGACCCGCTACGAGCTGCAGAGGAGACATTCGCGGCCCCTCGGCTTCGTGACGCTGGCCGAGCGCGCCCAGCAAGAACTCCGGGCGACCGAGGAAACCGCTCGGCGACGAGCGCCCGATGTGCGAACATGTGTTCGTCCACCTCAACAGGGCCCTGCCTATGTCCGCTTTTCGGCCTCCGCTCGACCCGGCTCTTCCCGGCTATAGCCGTGCGGGATGGGCGCGGGATGGATGGAAGCCCGGCGGTCGTTTGTGCCTGGCCGGACAACAAAACATCAAATTTGCAGGGCTTTTACGGGAGCGACCGGACTCGAACCCGCGACCTCCGGCGTGACAAGCCTGTTCGAGCGTCACGACGGTCGACGACGATGGATACGGAACGGCTCTATTCATGCGCGCCCTGCGCTTCTCGCAATCCGATTTCGCATGGTTACGCGGAGTCGATTTAACATGTTTGCTGCCCGTTTGCTGCCCGATGCCAGCCGTGAAAGGAGCCTCTGCGGACGAGGACGAAAGCAAGCCTAGCCTCGTTACCGGGAGCTGGCCGGCTCGTAGCTCGTCGCGGCGACCGAGGGCTCGGGCCGCTCCGCGAGCAGAAGGTACGTCGTCATTTCACCCTTGCCCTTGACCACGACTCCGGTGCGCGGCTCGAGCACGAAGCCGTCTTCGAGCCGGCGATACGTTCTCTCGGTCACCTGGATCGCGCCGGGCGCGGCGTGCGATTCCATCCTGCTCGCAGTGTTGACGGTGTCCCCCCAGAGGTCGTAGCCGAACTTGCTCCGGCCGATGACGCCGGCGACCACCGGCCCTGAATCGATGCCGACGCGGAGGCTCAGGCCGGATGCGACCGGTAGCTCGGCAAGCGCCTGCTTCATGGCGAGGGCGAGGCGGGCGGTGGCCCCCGCGTGGTCGGCCCGTGGCGTGGGGATTCCGGCGGCGACCAGGTAGCCGTCGCCGATCGTCTTGATCTTCTCGAGGCCGTGGCGGGCCACCAGTTCGTCGAAGGCGGAGAAGATCTCGTCCAGGAGGATTACGACCTCCTCCGCCGGTAGCCGTTCCGCGAACGGCGTGAAACCGGTGATGTCGGCAAAGAGGACGGAGACTTCCTCGCTGCGCTCGGCGATGACGTCCTGGGAGATCTTCAGGCGCTCGGCGATGGCGCGCGGGAAGATGCTGAGCAGCAGGGTCTCCGAGCGCTCCTGCTCCGCGGCCAGAAGACGGTGCGCGCGGTCGCGGGAGCGGACGAAGTGCTCGAGGAGGGCGAACGTCGTGACCGAGGGGCCGAGGATGTCGAGCGCGAAGAAGGCTAGGACGACCGAAGATGGAATGTGCTCCGGGGCTCCGGGAGGACGCCGTCGATGAGCGCGGAGAAGACGACGAGGGCGAGGAATCCTCCGAACCAGGCAATCGCCTGGCGGGGCCCGTAGAAGACGAGCGCGCCGAGGGGGGCGACGAACGCCCAGAGCGCGACGGCGCCCGATGCCACAAATCCCCCCAGGCTCCACTGGAGGGCGAAGGGGAGAAGGAGCATCATGGTGACCTGGCTCGCGCGATAGGCGGCGTAGCGCTTCGTCCGGGCGAAGAAGGCGAGCCCGAGCAACGAGGCGACTTGGTAGGCGAGTGGAATGAACGCCGAGCGCCAGAGTCCGAGCGCCGCATACGTCCCGACCCAGATAAAGGAGAGAGTCGTGATCAGCAGCGAGGAGAGGACGAGCGCCGACTTGCGCAGCCGCTCGTCGGGGGTATCCGAAGGAAGAGAGCCGATTGCGGCAAGCTGCCCGACTGCGGTGCTCGTCCACGCTCGGAAGTCCATTCACAGACTCTAAGACAACCGCCAGGGCTCGAGTTCTACGCTCCGCGCGAAGACAACACGAGCACCTCCAGGTCCTCTCCAGGCCAGGCTCGCCGGCTGAGCAGCTCGCCTCCTCGTCTGACACGCGCGCATCCCTCAGCACGGCCTCAGCCCGCTCTCAGCGCGGGCCGTCCCGGTGCCCTTCGACATGTTCAGCGATGCGAGGAAATTGAGAGGCTGGTTCGACGGCGTGTGGAGGCGGCGGCGCTGGTACGCGGCCCCATGCGCCGACGGACTGCCCATCGGACACTCACCAGAGTTCCTCGCCGTTCTAACCCTGGCACAGGCCACAGACGGGGCCCGAAACGCATCGTGAGGGACGTGATGCAGCCGTTGGCTGACGTACAACGGGTCGCGCCGGAGCAACAACCCTCCAGGCGTTGGCCGCCTCGGGTCGGGCGGCCTCGGATTGCGCCCTCGGTGCTGCCGCTCCCGCCTCGTCTCCGCCGGTAACGACCGAGAGAGGAGGTTTCGATGCGCGTCATCGGGTTGGAGTCCGTTCTTCTTCGCCGCGATCGTGTAGAGAACAAGCGGGCCCTCGCGGGTAAACGCAGGAAGGGAGAGCCAATGCAAGTGCGATTCGCGCGGCACACAGGCCGGCTTGCCGAGCTGGTGCGCTTCTACCGTGACGGCCTCGGCCTCCCCGAGATCGGACGCTTCCAAGACCACGACGGATACGATGGCGTGTTCCTCGACCTCCCCGGCAGCAACGGGCATCTCGAGTTCACCAGCGGCGGCAACCACGAGCCGCCCGTTCCCCACGCGGAGACGGCGACGAGCGCGCAGTCGCTGAGACCTGCAAGCGGGCGGCCGCGCAGCCGGTGGAGCCGGCTAACCCGTACTGGCGCCGCCACGGCGTCACATTGCTCGATCCCGACGGTTTCCCGGTCGTGCTCGTCCCCGACGCCTGGCCCTAAAAAGAGCGACCGCGCCCGGACTGCGGCGGGCTCGCCTGTGGCGATCGTGCTGGTGGGGCGGGCGCACGCTGATCCGTCGATGACACGCGTGAGCACTTCAACGTCGTCAGGGTCGAATAGGAAGGCTAGGCCGGGACTCGAGCACCCCGCTCTAAGACGGCGCCAAGCTCGTCTCGCGAAGCGAGCTGCAGCTTGCGGAAGATGCTGGTGAGGTGACCCTCTACGGTGCGTGCGGTGACGAACAACATCTGCGCGATCTCGCGGTTGCTGAGGTCCTGGCTGGCGAGCTCGGCGATACGACGCTCGCTGGCTGTCAGCGAGTCGAGCCCTGTGCGAACGATCCGGCGCGGGCGCGCGCCGGTGGCGCGGAGGTCGGTCTGGGCCTGCTCGGCGAGCGGTCTGGCGCCCGCGCGGTAGGCGGCGTCGAGTGCCTCGCGGAGGAGCTCTCGCGCCATGACGATATAGGCGACTCGGTGGCGGTCGAGCGTCGCCAATAGCCCCAAAGGGGTCGAACTTCGGCCGGTTCCCAGCCACTCTCATCCTCCCGCCCCACCGCCGAGAGCAGGCGCCGCACGCGCCGGTCGGGCGAGAGCATGGTGTTCTTGCAGAGGCGCTTCTGCGCCTGCGGATCGAGGACTCGAGCTCTAGTGGGAGATCGAACCCGCAGGCGCGGAGGAGCTCGATGAGCGTCTCGACGCTCGGCGCGACGACGCCTTGTTGCCAGCGGGCGATGACGGAGCGGTCTCGCCCTCTGCGATCAGCGAGCTCGGCTTGAGTCAGGCCGAATCGAGCGCTACTAGTCACAGATGCTACGCGAGGTCGAGATGAGCAGGATCTCCGAGCAATCGGCTAGGCCACGCAGCCAGCGGAGCGATGGCGCGGCCACCTTGATCGCGCACGCGCACCGTCACCGCTGAGCGCCAACCAAGGGCGGGATCCCCATCGCCGTGACGACCGCCTCGGTCCGCGTGCCGACCCCGAGCTTCTCGTAGATGTGATCAAGGTGCTTTTTCACGGTTCCAGGCGCGATCGAGAGGAGCTCTGCGGTCTCGGCATTCGTCTTGCCCCTTGCAACCCAGGCCAGGACTTCGATCTCCCGGCGTGTCAATCCGAGAGCCGAGTTGGAGTCAGTCAACAGTAGGACGAGGTAAGGCCGGAGGAGGTGCACCAGGCCCGCGAGGGCGAGGACGAACAGGATTTCGGGCTCCGAGAAGACCAAGGCCTCGGGCACGAGAGCGCCCAAGGTCTCGGCGTCCAGACGGCCAAGACTCTCCATCGTCTCTGTCGGCTCAAATATACGCCGATCGGCGTATTGACCCGATCTGACTGAGTTTGGTACTCGACACTCGCGGGCCGGACGACCGGCTGACCCGTCGTAGGGGGCATCCGGCTGGCCCTTAATTCCGTAGTAGGGGGCATCGGCGGAACGGAAAAGAGGTGATGTCCAGAAGCTAACTTCGCGGGCGCAGCGGGCGCTGAGTCCGGATGTCTGAGTCACCGATTCATGTCACAGGAAGGAGACTTGGGAGATGAAGATCATTGCATTAGTGCCGGCGGTGCTGGCAGCGGCCGCATTGCTGATTGCGGCGACTGCCTCGGCGGCGCCCGGCAACATCGGGTTCGGCTTCAACGCGAGGAACATCAGCGGCTTCCCGACCGGTTCGGCCACGCTGACGGGCGGCGGCTCCTACAACCCCGTGAGCGGTTTCGTCAACTCCGCTGGCGGCTTTCGCTGCACGAGCGACGTCGGCCAGGGCCCGCTGGCCGGGTGTCTCAGCGGCGAAGGCGTTCGCTGGGACACGGTCGAGCTCCAGAGGAGCACGACCTTCAAGTGCACCGGGTCAGCGGCGGAGCCCCTGAAGACCGCGACCACTGATGAGAACACGGTGGTGCTCCTCGCCGACTTCTACCGCGCCGGTGACGGTAACGACGAGTCCTTCACTGCGCAGATGATCGTCTCCGCCGATGACATTGCACCCGACATCACCGGGATCCAGAACGTCTGGATTCAGGGCGTCGGCTGTGCCTCGGCGATCGCGAACTTCAGCTCCTAAAAGGGGACCCGGAAAGGAGGAAATCATGGAAACAGTCGAACATTCGGAGTATCTGACCAGCCGTCGTTCCTTCTTGGCCAAGGGGGCCGCGGTCGGAGCAGCAACGCTCGGCGCGGGGCGGCTGCTGACCGATGCGTCGCCGGCCTTCGCGAGCGGCGGCCTCACTCGGGGAGACGCCGCAATTCTCCGCTTCCTGGCTGCGGCCGAGATCATCGAGACCGATATCTGGCAGCAGTACAACGAGCTCGCCGGCATCCAGGACAGCGAAGTCCCCGGCGGAAGCGGCAATCCTGACTACACCGAGGCGCTTGCCGTCCTGGACGAGGACATGAACCAGTACATCCACGACAACACCGACGACGAGATCACCCACGGCACGTTCATCAACGCCTACCTGGACGCGCACGGCGCGCGAACGGTCAACTTGGACAGCTTCCGCACGCTGCCGAGCAGCGAGGCGACGGGCGCGCAGCAACAAATCGGGCGTCTCACCAACCTGATGCAGCTGACCATCAACACCAGTTTCTTCACGCGCTACCGCAGCGACTCGCTGAACCCCGACTTCGGCGATGCGCTGCCACAGGCGATCCCCGACCTCGCGACCGGCCAGCACCCGGCCATCCCGCGCACCGACGCCGACCTCGCACCGCCCGACCACCTGCAAGCGATCGCCAACACGGCCGGCTTCCACTTCGCCTGGATCGAGCAAGCAGGTACGAGCCTCTACGCCTCGCTCGCCCAGCGGGTCACCCATCGCGAGGTGCTGCGCATCCTGCTTAGCATCGGCGGCTCGGAGATCATGCACTTCCAGACCTGGCAAGACAAAGCCGGCAACGCGCCTCCCCTCACCGACCCCACCACCGGGCTCACGTTCCCCGACCTCAACGCCGACGGTGAGCTGACGCAGACCAACCTGATCATGCCCGAGCCGACGGTCTTCCTCGACCGCAAGTTCCCAATCGTCTCGATCATCCGTCCTACCCAGACGAAAGGCGCCGCTATGGCCACTGTCAGGGCGCTGACCGCCGACGGACTGTTCATCGGACAATCCGCAGAGTTCTTCGCCGTTCTTACGGGGCTGGCAAAGGCCGCAGACGCGGCCCGGCACCGATCATGAACGACGTGCCCGAGGAGTCTCGGGTACGCGGTGTAACGACTGATCCCTGACTGCCCGGGCCTGGGTGGGGAGCGAAAGGGAGCCGTAGTGTCTGATGAGGCAACGCTGGATGTGGTGTCGGTCGCGGCTCAGGAGGAACTCGCGAGTGAGCTCCGTGGAGCGGCGCACACGGAAGGGTCGAGCTGATTTCCCACGCTTCGCACTTACTACGCAAGCAGCGGCCACCGGGCGCGCGAGATCGATGGTGGGCTGGCCTTCGATATACACGCCGTCCCGGCTGAAGCCGTGGCCGATGCCGTCAAACTCGACCCTCAGGAGGGGGCGGCCGTCGGCCTCGCAGAACGTGTAGTCCACGTTCGTCGCGTAGAAGTAGCGGCGCTGACTTGTCGAGAGGCCGTCGCCATCCTCCAGTGAAACAATCTTCGCTAGCGGGAGAGAGGGATACAGGCACAGCGGCGGAGACCACCGGGACTCCAGCGCGCGGAACACGTCGCGCTCGGAAAGGCTGTCGAAGACGGTGCGTCTGACCTTCATAGGGTCGAGCAGTCTGGCACATGGGGATGACGTTTCCCGGTTTAGCCGGGGAAGGGCTCGACCACGAGAGCGCCGTCGAAATCATCCGGCCACTCGTCATCCATCCGCAAGACGCGCAGCCGCTCGCCGGTACTGTCGATGAGAAGCGTCTCATGCTCCCGGTACCGGGGTTGGTCGGTGAGTATCTCGCCCGGCTCGACCGACTGCGCGTCCATGTCAATGAGCCGCAGCCGGTACAGGCGCTGGCACTCCAGAAGGTGCGTCCCCGACTCGGTCGGGATGACGTCATCGACGAATGCCCACCGCCCATCGACGAAAATCGCCTCCCCCTGCTTCGGCCGCATCTCGGCCTCGTACTCAAGCCGTTCCCACTTCGGCTTGCCGAGGGTGTTCAGGACGACGACGAAGACGGGCACAATCGCACCATTTTCATCACCAGAACCTTCCGAGTGCGCGACTACCGTATGTCCTGTGAAGTCCTCTACGACCATCCGCAAGCGCCAGCGCGACATCGAGCGGTTCGTGGACGCGCTCGCGCGCTTCCTCGGAACGATGGAGCGCCGGTTGCCTGTCGGTAGCGCGCGGGCGTGAGGCCGGTGTGGTTCTTGAACGCCCGGGTGAAGTGACTTTGGTCGCAGAATCCAGCCTCGAGCGCGACGAGCCCAATCGGCGTGTCGCTCCCCGCCAGCCTGCGCGCCGCCCAGTCGATGCGAAGCATCCGCGCGTACTCGCCGACGGACATCCCGTGGTGCTTGCGGAAGACCCGGGCCATGTGGGCGGGGTGAACTCCCACCTCAGCCGCCAGGCCGGCGAGCGTCGGGTGCTCTAGAGAGTCCGGGTCGAGGAGCTCCTCCGCGGTGGCAAGCCAGGCGGGCGGATGCTCTCGCCCGGGGGTGTGAGGATCGGTTCGGGCAACGAGGGCGAGCAATCCGAGCGCCAGCCCTTCGGCGGCGAGGCTCCAGGCCCCGTCTCCAAGGGCGAGCTCGGCAGAGAGCCGCCGTCCAATTGCCGTCGCACCCTCGTGGCGGTGGGGGTGCAGTTTGAAGAAGCGACGAGGTAAATCCGGGAGAGCGGCAGCCGAATCGATCCAAACGAGCGCAACTCTCGCGCCCGTCGTCGAAAAACGGGCGCTGTGGGACGCGCCGGGAGGGATCGTGAAGACGGTTCCTGTCTCGAGCGTCCAGCTCGTGCGGGCGAACTGTTTCTCCAGCGCCCCGTCGAGGACGACGCCGACGTAGGGACGCTCGGGCTCGAACCAGGGCTGCCGGTAGCCGGACGGGAACTCGAGCTCGCCGATGAGGAACGGGCCAGCCTCGCCTTCGCGCGCGCTCACGCCGTTCTCGACGTAACTCTCGGGCGCCCGCACCTGCCCCACGCCTGTTTCGACCTGCACTTCTCGGCGGAAGTTAGCGTCGCCGCCTTCGGCGGCGCCCGGCTGATTGGCGGCGCGGGCGCGCGGCTGACGCCCCGCGCTGCCAAACAACCTCCGAAACGAGGGGCCCGGCGAGGCACGCCTTCTCCTGCAGCGGCGGCCCGCTCTGCGAATCGAGGGCAATCGGCGGGATTTCTGGCGAGCGGCGAACGAGGGCTCGAAGCGCCGCTGGGGCGCGCCGAGCATCCTGGAGCTCACGTTCATCCAGCGCGAATCCCAGGCGAGTCCTTCTACCTTTCGCCCCTGCCGGTCCGCGCTCAGAAGGCCCTCCTGGCAGGACTCGCCGTGCTCGGGCGAGCCAGGGGATACCGCGCCGGCCGGGCTCAGGGTCACTAGGCACGAGCCCCCCTCGCGGCCGCGCCGCCCCACACCCAGACGACAGTCGCTCCGGGGCCGCTCCCGCTTCGAAGCGTGTGCTCCTGCGCCTGCTGAAGTTCGATGTCCGGGCGGAAAGGGCCGACTCGAGACGCTGCCCGCGCCCAGTCATAGACTCGAGGCGGTGCCCCTGAAGGACGACGCGATTCGACTCCCTGACGGCCGCAGGCTCGCGTACGCGGAGTGGGGGGATCCCGAGGGCGCCAGTGTCTTCTTCTTTCACGGTACGCCCCACTCGAGGCTCTGGTGTCCCGACGAGACGGTCACGGCCTCTTCGGGCGTGCGCCTGCTGACCGTCGACCGTCCTGGCATCGGGGGGTCGGACGTCCTCCCCCGGCGTACCTTTGCGGACTGGCCCAACGACGTGGTCGAGCTCGCCGACGCCCTCGGCGTCGATGAGTTCGGCGTGATCGCCTGGTCGGGGGGCGGTCCGTACGCGGCCGTCTGCGCGGCGCGAATCCCTGACCGGCTTACGGGGGCGGGCATCGCCTGCAGCCGCCACCTATCGCGGTTCAATCTGGGCGAGAACCCGGCCGCATACGAGGAACTGGACACCGAGGACCGGCAGCTGTTCGAGCTCGCGCGGGAGGATCCGGACGCCGCCGCCCGGGCCGCGGCGGAGGCGGGGGAAGAACGGGTGAGGCAGCTCCGGGAGCGGCCCGAGACGCTCCTGGACGGCTACGAGCCTCCTGCGGGCGACCGCTGGTTCTTCGAGGACCCCGAGCGGCGGCGATCGTTTCTCGAAGCCGTGCGGGAAAGCGTGCGCCAGGGGCCGGAGGCGTTCGCATGGGAAGAGATCGACGTCTGCCTACCCTGGGGCTTTCGCCTCGCGGACATCGCGACCGAAATCCACGTCTGGCACGGGGAGCAGGACACGATCGTCGAGCGGCGCCACATCGATTTCATCGTCGAGAGGCTGCCCAACGCTCGGCTGACGGTGTGGCCGGATTCGGGCCACCAAGGAATCGTACGCCACTGGGCCGAGATCCTGGACGCGGTCACCCCGAGCTAGAGCTGGCCTGACAGCGATGGCGTGCTGGACTTGTCGCTTTTCCTGGCAGATGGCGACGCGTTGCCGGGTCACGGGTCGCCCAGCTCGCCTAGCGCAAATCCCCGGGCAGCAGCAGCGAGTAGATCAGGGCGTCGGCGCGGCGAGCAGGGAAGCAAAGATAGGAGCGGTTCTGCCGCCGACGGTAAGGAGTCCGTAAAACCGGCGCCGTTGAGCGCAGGAACCGGACGCGTTTCGCGTCATAAGGGAGGCGCGGGGCCGGACACTCTCTCCTCGCTTAAGGAAGCGAAAGAGGCTTTCACCCCGGGACAAGGTTAGTCCGGCCCCGCACGGCTCCGTCCACAGCGTACGTGCTTTCCTTCGCGAGCAGGCCAACAGAGGCAGACGCGCTCCTTGAAGACGAGGAAGGGCAGACTGGCCGAAAAGTTTCCGTTTCGAGTCACACAGAAGAAAGGCCATTTTGTCGCTCTTTGCCAGGATCACGACGTCTTCGAGCAGGGCGGCCACGACTGGCGGGGTCGGCACAAGACGGAGAAGGCGGCGGTCAAGGTCGGGACGGCTGCTCATCCGCGGGGTACTCAGGCGCTGCCAGGTCGATCTCCGCCAGGCCCGTGCCGCGCGCGGCCGCAGGGCGTAAGCTGAGCCGCGAGGCGCTGCGATGAAGGTGCACCTTCTCACGCCGCGGAAGGACGAGGAGCGCGCCCGCGCCCTCGACGCGACCGGTCGCACGGCCTGCACGCGCTGCGGCTGGGAGTTCATCGGACCCTTCCGCGAGGGCATCGAGCGAGCGGCCCGCCACCGGGCGGACGAGCACCCGGAAATCGTCATCGTCAAGACCTTCCGACCGCGCGGTCACGACCCGTGGAAGGCTCGGCGCGAGGCAGCGGCCGCGCGCCGGCGCGCGCGGAATGAGCAGGTGAAGGAGCTCGTCCACGAGAACGGCCCGATGACGAGGGCAGAGCTGGCCACGCAGCTCGAGGTGCCCCGAGAGTCGCTGCACGGCATCGGCATCTTCGACGGCCTGAACTACGACAAGAGCACGACGCTCTGGAGCCTTGTGGGCGACGGCGCCGCGTGAACGAATCCCACTTCGGCCCCTGCGGAGCCGCCTCGCCCGACGTGTCGCTTCCCTGGCAATGGCCACTGAAAGTGGCCCCTCCGAGACGAAGGGGATCGTCCGTCAAAGACTCACGGGGAGCGGCGGCGACAGCCGTCCTTCCCCGTACCTGCCTCTCACGGGATGACGCGTCTCGTGGTGACACTACTGTGGGAAGCGCGGCCGCCTCTGGCACCTTCGTCGAGAGGTGGCCGCCATCCCTTGCTCTCTGAGATCGCGGGTCTCTCCACTCTGTGCCAGGCAGCCGGGGGTCGCGACGCCCAGCGGTCACGTTCACAAGAGAGCGACAGGCCGGGTTCGTCTAGTCGAGCGTGACGGCAGTGCAGGTGGTCATGTAGGTGCTGCCAGCGCCAGAAATCGTCCAGATGATGCCGTGCGTCGCGTGCCTGATCCCGAAAGAGTCCACCGTCGCCACGTCGAAAACGGCGTCCGCCCTCCCGTTGCCAGAGACCCCTGTCGTGAAAGTTGCCGTTGGGACGGGGACCGCCGCGCCCGCACACGTCGGGTCGTTGGGATGGAGCAAGAGCGTAACGCCGTAGCTCGTGTTCGGCAGGGCGCCGTTCAGCACGTAGACCTCATGCGCGTAGACGTTCGGGCCGTTGGCGTGGATGTTCTCGACGAACCCCGAGCGGAGCGGCGCATCCCCCACAGGTGTGAGTGCGAGATGCTCGGAGTGGTAGACGGCATCGCCGAGCGCGGCGGGCACGATCGCAGCTGCGCCCGCAACGATCGCCGCGGCAAGCACAAGACGAAAACTCATGGGTCGCCTCCCCTCGTGGACTTGGGCGAACTTAGCGATCTTGAGCCGCACGTTCAAGAGGAAGCAGGTTCAGACTTGATAGGCGCCAGGCGTGTTCGTGCGTCGTCCGGCGCACCGCGACCCGGCAACATGTCGCCATCTGCGAGCAAGGCGACAAGTCCAGCACGCCATCGCTGTCAGGCCAGCTCTAGCTCGGGGTGACCGCGTCCAGGATCTCGGCCCAGTGGCGCACGATTCCTTGGTGGCCCGAATCGCGCCACACCGTCAGCCGAGCGTTGGGCAGCCTCTCGACGATGAAATCGATGTGACGCCGCTCGACGATCGTGTCCTGCTCCCCGTGCCAGACGTTGATTTCGGTGGCGATGTCCGCGAGGCGGAAGCGCCAGGGTAGGCAGACGTCGATCTCTTCCCAGGCGAACGCCTCCGGGCGAGGTGCCTAAACGTTACGCGTCAGGCGCCCTCCGACGCACAGATTTGGCTCTTCTCGAGGCGGCTTCGACGTAACGCCCCAATCTCGGGTTGAGAGTGCTGATGATCGCTCTCAAGGCAGCTCTTTCAGTAATAACTGCCATTCTGTACGGAGCTGTGGTCTGTACGCAGGCGTCCAGGCGCGCTCCTTCGGCGGGAGTCCGCGAGCTGCCCCGACGACCGGCATCGCCCAGCGGGGCGCCGGCCCTGGATGAGCGTCGGGGAGGCGGAGAACACAGAGGTCATATGACTTCGGCGTCGCTCTTTCGATAGAAAGCGAGGAAGGCTCGTCGGTGCTGGCAGAAGGCGAAAAATAGGCGGTTCGCCGTTCCTGACGCTCCGAGCACGCCAAGGCGTGAACAACCAAACACGGCCTTGATTGCTCGATGCGAGACTCCGTCGTTTCCTAGGCCCGATGGCATCAGTTCGGCGACCGCGTCGGCGGTCTGTCCGATGTGCGCCTCGTCGCCTATCGCGTGTGGGGCGATTCCGCGGGGCCCCAGTCTTCGGCCAGCGGTGAGTAGGGTCTCCTCATGGCCGGGCTTGGGAACGAACTCGATGCGATCGCCTCTGAGACGACGTTCTCCGGTGTGGTACGGGTCGACCGCGCGGATGGGATCGAAGTGGCGAAGGCCTACGGGCTGGCACACCGTGGCTACGAGATCTCCAATCAGGTGGACACTCAGTTCGGGATCGCGAGTGGAACGAAGGGGCTGACAGCGCTCACGGTGGTGAGCTTGATCGAGGACGGCCATCTCGATCTCTCGACGACCGCTCGTTCCCTGCTCGGCCAAGATCTTCCGCTCATCGGCGACGACGTGACGATCGAGCATCTCCTTTCGCACCGGTCAGGCATCGGGGACTATCTCGACGAGGAGGCCATTCACGACGTCACGGAATACGTGATGCCCGTTTCGGTGCATGAGTTGGCGACGACAGAGCAATACCTCATGGTGCTTGACGGACACAAGACGAAGTTCGTTCCCGACGAACGCTTCGCGTATTGCAACGGCGGCTACGTCGTGCTGGCACTGATCGCCGAGCGAGCGAGTGGGGTGCCATTCCACGACCTGGTGCGGCGGCGTGTCTGCGAACCCGCGGGGATGGGCGAGACGGAGTTCCTGCGCTCCGACGAGCTTCCCGGCCGTGCCGCTCTCGGCTACCTCACGATCGACGGCGTGTGGAGGACCAACGTGTTCCACCTACCGGTGCGAGGCAATGGAGACGGCGGGATCTATTCCACCGTGGCCGACATCAGCGCGCTCTGGAGCGCGTTCTTCGCCGGCCGGGTCGTGTCGACGGACTGGGTCAGCGAGATGGTTCGCCCCCGCAGCGACGTGCCATCGGAGTCGATGCGCTACGGCCTCGGCTTCTGGCTACACGCATCGACCGACACCGTGATGTTGGTGGGCTGCGACGCAGGAGTCTCCTTCCGCACCGTGCACGACCCGCACACCAGCGTTACTCACACGGTGATCTCAAACACATCCGATGGAATGTGGCCGATCGCTCGTTACCTCGATGAACGGCTCGCCACCTGACGAGTATCGAGCATCGACCATCGCAGTAACTGACAAGCAGTCGTGATCGACGTTTTAGCCAGCTTTGCGGGCCGAGGATCACGCTGTCGCCTTCTCAACAGTTCGCGACAAAGCGGCCAGGACGCGGAGGACAATCCCCTGCCTCCGGCTTGCACAAGTCCGACCTCCCTCACGTCGGCGCACACCCGACGAAGCGCTGCCCGGGGATCGAAGCACCCTCGGCAAGGGCGCATACTAAAGGCCCCGTGGACGCCGGAGTAGTCGCAGCCCTACTAACAGCGATCGCAAGTCTGGTCGGCGTACTCGCCGTCGGATTTTTCCAGCTCCGGGCGGCTCGATCGGAGCGGGAGGCAGAGGCCGAGAAGGTGCTTGGCCGCTACCGACGACCGCTCGCGGCGGCTGCCTACGACCTACAGAGGCGGCTCTTCAACATCATCGACCCCGACCCCGGCTTCCTCGGCGCGTACATGACACGGAGGAACGAGCGAGAAATCGATGCCGTCGAGAGCACGCTCTACCGCATTGCGCAGTACCTCGCTTGGACGGAGATCCTCCGGCGCGATATCCAGTTCCTCGATTTCCGCGAGCCGGAGGAGACCCGCGCCGTCGCTGAGCTCCAAGCCAAGATTGCACACAAATTTGCTACGGATGAGCTCCCAAGGGAGTTCATGCTCTGGCAGGACGAGCAGCGAGCGATCGGCGAGCTTATGATCGTTCGCGACCACGGCTTTGTTGACTGCTTGGGGTACGCGAGCTTCTTCGGGCAGCGCAAGAAGAGCTCTTGGCCCTGGCTCGAGCGGCTGGAGAAGGAACTGCGAAGCGGAGATGCACGGACGAGCAAGCGGCTTTTCGAGATTCAGCATCTTCTCTATGAGCTCGTCGAGCTGCTGGACCAAGACAAGGTTCTCGACCGTTCACGGCTGCGTCGAGCGCAAGTGCCGGAGTAGCGCGGGAGGTTTCGGCCTAAAGCTGCACTGGCCGGTTTACTCGCATCCGCCTGCGCCTCCGGCGGCCTCGATCTTCAGCCCGGCGGTTCGCCCGGGAGCTCTCCCCACCCCTCCGGTGGAAAGTCGGGGACCTCCACCTCCGGCTCGGGCTCGTCGGCGAGATTCGCCAGTTCGCCCGCAAGGAGCGCCCGCAGCCTGGGCCCGAGCGTGATCTCGAGGACGGTCGCCGGAGGCGGGTTTTCGCCCAGGATGTCGCGGATGGCGCGCTCGGCGTCGAAGAGAGGACAGAGGGAACAGCGAGGGAAGACGCCGTAGGAGAAGCGGAAGCGGCAGGCGCCGTACATCTTGAGCTGCGAGGAGGCACACCAGCCCATCTCCTTCGCGTGGTAAGCAGAGGCGGGCTCCTCACCCTCGTACACCTCGGTCGCCCGCCAATGGCGCACGCGCCCGAGCAAAGAAGCCAAGGCGGCGTAGGCCGCGACCTCCTCGCCCAGATCGAAGGTCACCCGGTAGCGGCCCGGCTCAACCTCGCTGCATTCGCGAGCGCCCCGCTGCGCCTCGGCGAGCGCCTTGCCGAAGCGCTTCGAGCGCGAGGGCCGAACTCGACCGTGATGAGGCGCTCCACATGGACCACGGTAACCAAGCCGGAACCGAGCGAGGCGGGTGCGCCCCGCCTCGCCATTCCTCGCGCCGCCGATTCACCGCGGCCAGGAACGTCGCTCTCTGTTGAGAGGACGACACCCCGGAGCCGGGCTTGACTCGATCGGCGGTGGGTTAGAGACTCCCGCCACATAGCGACAGGAAGGGGAAGATCATGCTGCGGCGTCTGCTCATCTCGCTTGCCGTCGGTGCGTGCAGCCTGCTTGCCATCACGCCGGCCTCGGCGACCGCCACCACCGAGAAGATCCCGTTCGACTTCGTCCTTGCCCCCGAAGAGGCCTGCGGCGAGGCGATCCATCTGAGCGGCACACTCCTCGCGCAGTTCAGCTTCACTGAGACCTCGGGCGGCAACGTCGAGATCGGATTCCACTT
>Ga0307278_10000727_pt1 | contig 16160 bp, 19 predicted proteins | sample ER_DNA_117_FD_194482 | JGI IMG/M metagenome (GOLD analysis project Ga0307278, IMG submission 194482) | Bulk soil microbial communities from the East River watershed near Crested Butte, Colorado, United States - ER_DNA_117 | ecosystem: Environmental > Terrestrial > Soil > Floodplain | place... | reverse complement strand
ACTAGCATTCTCAGACACGTTTATGTCTACAAATTCAGGTCTATTCAAAGGAGAGTTGTTGCCATTTTCACACTTTAACTTAAAATTGTCTACACTAACTGTGCATACCTTGTAAGATTCTCCGTCTTCTACGGCCACGTTTGGAAATGTGAATGTGTATGAGACCTTATCAGAGCCTTCTGATGTTGGATTCTCTGAAGTGTATAACTTAACCTTTGTCTCATCACCGACATTGACGATTGTTACGATATCTTTTGTCGAATTTGTAATTCCATAAAGGGATGCGATAACCTTGAAGACATCATTTCCAATACCCGATTCAGCCATCACTTTTGACATTGCAATATTTCCGAACAAGAAACTAAAAACTAATCCCAAAATCATCACCGAAGTGAAAGAATAAGTTTTCATGAAGGGAAACAATTATCATCAAATGGATAATATATAATTATCTGTTATGAGAAAATTAAGTTAATGCGAAAAACTTTTCTGTTCCTTTAAGAAATAGCAGTGATAAGTTGGGCTTCAAAATCTCATTTGCTGAAATATCTTTGACATTTGTATTATTCACCGGTGGAATGCACTTCCAGAATGATGATTTTGCCTATAGTCAATTTTTCGACAATTCAGACACTAAAAGCAACATAACAAATTCTTCCAATTCTTCATCAAATTCTACATCATCAGAGAATTCTAATGTTACTGGAATAGTATTACTAAGTCAGAAATTAAATAACGCGTCATTTGGTTATCGTGTTTTAGCAGGACAGATTCAAAATAAAGGAAATGATACTGCCAAATCTGTGGTAGTGAGATTAACTACTTACGATAAAGATAAGGGTGTTATAGGAACTGAGTTTACCTATCCGCACCTTCAAAATCTTAAACCAAATCTTAAATCTACATTTAAGATGACATCCTCTATGAATAATTTCAAAGGTATGGAATATTACGAAATATCTTTAGAATGGAAGAAACCTGACGGCGCAAAAGGATATGTAGAAAATGCCAAAATCTACAAGGCTAATACTACTGACGCCAACCAATGAAAAACATTACTCTTATTAATAACCCGTTTGTAAAACGTAAAACCCCCGTTACCCAACAATTTGTGTAACCCACACAAAAGAGGATAGGATATGTTTATCTAAATAGGTGACAAATAATGCACTGGGAGTGCCATGATAAGCGTCTTGAGTGACACCGAAAGAGCAGTAGTAGAAACTATCACAATGAGAATGCTTCCTAATGAGGCCTTACAATATTTGAAAGACTGTGGAATAGAGGTATCTAGACGTTCATATTTTAGACACAAGGCAAAACTTGAAGCCAGCAAGTGGGAACGTTTAATGTCAATAGCAGAAAGGTTTACAGAGCAGCATTTACAGAGGATTGATAAACTGGAACTGGTAGAATCATTGATGTGGAAAAATTATGATGCTGAGAAAAATCCACACAAGAAAGTTGACATCCTTTGCTCAATAGTGAACATGCAACCGTATTTATCAAACTATTACGACGCTACTAGATTTGTCCTGGAGAAGAGACTCAAAATAGACCCGATTAAAAAACCCCCGGTATACATACACATAGACCCAGACAAGAGACAGGCAGAAGAGAACAACCATTACCTCAGTCAGCGAGACTTTTTGAATAAACAGGAGAAAGAAGATTTACGAAGAATGACGCTTGGTAAAAACCTAGATAGATTCAATCCTGAAGGAGACCAGGAACAATTCCATAAAACAGAATAGCGCTCGATATCATTGTATAGTATAGATTTTGATTAATTCATATGAAACGAAATTAATTAAATTTCTTGAAATTTTGGTTTTAACGACCAGGGTTATTGTCGCTAACGGTTTTTTGGTCCTAAAATTACCTATTCCGTAGATTTAAGTCAATTATAGTTTATTGCACTAGAATAATTGCAAAGCTCAGACAGCTGGTGGGGACTTGGTTGTTCTTGTTCATCAAACGTAAAAAGCCAATCCCCATCAGGTAATTATATTGATTTAATTAATTAATAAAAACCTAAAATAAAACAGTCCTTCATTTAGAATATGCCAATACGACTTAAAGTGTTAAGGAGAAAAGAACAGCGAATAAGCAAGGTTAAGGAATTAATGGAAATATCAAAGCCGGAAATATGGACAAAGACTAACTTTTCCTATAAAGCAGAGTGGAACGAGAGGACGAAGCAGCCAGAGAAAGTATTGTAAGGCCCTTCAGGCAATCCAGAGGATGTTTATACAACGCCATTTACAAAAGAGAATCTAAAGCAGTTGTATGACAGAAGGCAAAATGACCTAATTAACTTCGTTGTAATACAAGAGGGCACACGTCAAGCAAGACAGGTCGACGACGTCAATGCACAAAAGAGATTTGAATTGTTTCAAAAGGATTTTGACTATTTATTAAGGGCAGAATACATGCCGGCTCAGATTAAAGCAGAGCTCCGGCAGGAAGCAATCGATAGGGGATGGATACAAGCAAGCACTAACACAGGAAACATTCAACCTAGTGGAAGAAACCCGAAAACAAATACCTATCAATAAGCAAGACGCATTTTTCACAGCTCTTAGAACTTGCATAAGTGATGATTTGGGCAAAGTGAATAAGGAAGAAACCTCTTACGATGACATAATGGACGCTTTTCGCTTAGCGTTAAAGGGAGTTAATTTAGTCAAGAGGCTCAAAAACATACTGGTAAATCCTAAACAGAGAACATTTAGGGAACCAAGTAGTAGTATCAAAATTCCGAATTTTTTAATATATGATTTTTCCCTGAAACCTTAATTATTATATCTACTAGAAAAACGTTAATGAACAAGAGCGGAACTCTTGGGATAATAATAGCATTGTCAATTGCAATGCTTGGATCAACAATAGTGGATTCTTATGGCGCACAACACGTCGAAGCGGCAAAATCAGGTGTCGCGTTCTTGTGGTGTTATTCTACCCCGAATAGCCCGAATGATTTCCTGTGCTACACTAACCATGGAGAGTGCAGTATGGTCCAGTCAGCAGACGATGATGCAAAAAGTGACTGTCTCAGAGAGAAAAACGGTTCCTAAACAACAAGTGATAATTGCAAGCACTTAACTGCACACTTGCCCTTACCTTTTTTTATTTTACGATGGCTCTTCTATATCTCCCAATTTTGATATCAAAAATAATAATAGACTGATTCAATTCAATTCAATCCAATCCAATCCTTTTCTTTTGTTGAACTTCTTTTCTAGCAATTGGAGCTTTAATGCAATTGTATCAATCTTTGACTTTTCTGCCGATTTATTTATTTAAGGTAGACAGAATATTTGCCTGTAGTTTCCAAATTTCTATTCTCTTATTAAACAATTCAAAGTCATGAGATGAAATATCCATTGAAGGAACCTTACCTTTAAGGTAACTTACCGCTTTATTCGCTATTTCAGCAGTTGGTGTAACATCTAATTCGTCATTCTTAGTAATGCCCAAACTTTCAAGCAAATTTACATCAGAAGGTGTAATAACGGAAGCTGTAATACGCGGATTCTCCAGTATGTTACTTTTAGCGCATGGAAAAAAAAATGGAACGCATACAAAATTGAGTGATGATAGAACATCATTAACCGTAATAATTGTCCTTTTATCAAGCAATGCAGTATCGCATGCTTTCAATATCATAATATTTGTCAATGCTTCAACTTCGCCTGCGGAAAGCATAGTATCAACAGCTATCTTTGAAACCATATCTGATATTTGGTTTATAATTTCAGGGGTAGTAGTCAGTCCCAAATCGTTGGTTTTTTTTAGGATTTCTTCTTGGTTCATTCATCGAGAAATAGCCTGCGCAATTATTAAGCCTATCCCAATAGGTAATATCGAAGGTTGTAGACATCTAATGAAGATACATAATTCTTGCAAAAATGGGAGTTTAGTGTATCTTTTTCGGCTTCTTAATTTCCATTAAATCCAATTACTCTTTCTTCTCTGATCTAAAAATGCCAAGTTCTTTCAGGACACTGATTACCATAGGAATCTCTAAATCTAATTGCATCGCAATGAATTCTTCACCAATTCCAGATAAATACAGGTTCTTTACAACATCTTTCTTTTCTTCTGAAATCATTTTTATCAGGCAGTGATCGTCTATGATTCATTATTTGATATATATACTTGACACAACGTTCTGTTTGAAATGGAGAATCAGAAAATCCTATGTTATTAATTCCTTACTTTGATCGCAACGAATTAAAGATCCATAACAAAATTCAGTTAACTTAATTATTTAATATCATTGATTCATAAAAACAGAAAATAATTCAGTCGTATCCCGACGGGCTCACAAAATATGTTTCCTCTTATTTACATTTAATTAAATTCTATTTTTAGAAATTCTAATTATGTTCCGTATGAATATTCAATCGAATCCCTCCGGCCCCGTCCGTCATGAAATATAATATCATCTTTTCATGTGACTTATTTCAAAACAAGTTTCTAATTAAGAATCAAATTTGTCCTACGTTTCCATTTCAGTTATTATTGCGTCAGACGGTTAATATTTTACACTCCTTTTTAATAGAATAACAGATTGCCTAGCAGATAGAATAATTGTAGTTTGACCCGTCAATTTTAAGTAGAGAAGAGATAAAAAGTATATTGGACAAGTCTGGAAACAAATTTGTCCGTTCAGCTAAAAGAGGATTTTGAAACTAACTCGTCAGTTATCTCTTTCTTGTCAATGTCTTCCTGAGTACGAGTCTTTTGAAGCTCTGCCTTGGTAAGCGGAAGTTTTGGTTTGAATCTTCCCAGTAGTATAGAGTTACCTACCACAGTTACAGAGCTCATGGCCATTGCAACTGCTGCCAACATTGGTAACCATCCAAATATTTCTACTCCAAGCAACGGGACAAAAGCTCCAGCAGCAATTGGTATCAATCCTGTATTGTATGCAAAAGCCCAGAAAAGATTTTGCTTAATCTTGGAAACCGTTTTGCTTCCTAGTTCGAGTGCGATGGCCACATCTCTAACGTCACCTTTAATTAGTATAATGCCACCAGTTTCCTTTGCTACATCAGTTCCTGATCCTATTGCAATTCCCAAGTCTGCTCTAGCTAATGCTGGTGCATCATTAATTCCATCTCCTACCATGGCTACTACTCTTGTCTCAGACTGGAGTTTTGATATTACTTTTTCTTTTTGTTGCGGAAGAACTTGTGCTATAACTCTTTTGATTCCAAGTTCAGCTGCGATATATTTGGCAGTTCTTTCATTGTCCCCTGTGAGCATTATGACTTCTTTGCCCTTTGATTTTAAAGCATCTATAGCTTTCTTGGCACTTTCTTTGATGGTATCAGCGAGAGCTAAAATTCCCGAGAGCTTTGAGTCAATTGTCACCAAGACGGCAGTCTTTCCCATAGTTTCGAGCTCTTTTAATTTTGACTCAACACTTTCAGGTGTTGCAATTTTATTATCAATCATAAGCATTCTTGTTCCAACCAATATTACGTGCCCTTCGTATACGGCTCTTAATCCTTTACCTGAAATCGCCTCAGATATCTCTGGATTTGGAATCATATTATCTTCTTTGGCTTTGCTTACAATCGCCTGCCCTAAGGGATGTTCAGACCCTGCCTCTGCAATCGCTGCCAATCTCAGTAACTCCTTTTCTCCAATTCCAGATTCGGAAATGTCATAGATGTCGGTAACAGATGGCTTGCCCTCTGTCAATGTTCCTGTCTTGTCGAATACTATCGTCTGTACTTTACTAGCGATTTCCAGGTACTCTCCACCCTTGAATAATATACCATGCTCAGCAGCCTTTCCAGACCCCATCATTAGTGCGGCGGGTGTGGCAATTCCTAGTGCACATGGACATGCAATGATAATGACTGAAACAAATGCCAGAAGACTATAGGTAAATCCTATATTGCCTACAAAATACCATCCTAGACCAACACCTATGGCGGTGATCACTATCGCAGGAACAAAATATTTTGCAACTTGATCCACCATTCTTTGCATCTGAGCTTTACCAGTTCGAGCTTCTTCTACGAGTTTTACTATCTGTGACAGTACGGTATCTCGCCCAACTTTTGAAGCTTTAATTTTTAATAAACCTGTCCTGTTTATAGTTGCTCCAATAACCTCATCAGCTTTTGATTTGTCAACAGGAATACTTTCGCCAGTTATTGCAGATTCGTCCAATGTGGATGCTCCCTCTATTATTATTCCATCGGTAGGGATGCTCTCACCAGGTCTAACGATTAAAAGATCTTGTTCTTTTATTTCCTCAATAGGTATTTCATTTTCTTCCTCAAGGCTTTGTCCAAAAGTATTCCTTGTTGTGCGTAGTACTTTAGCTTTACGGGGTTGCAAGTCAAGTAGTTTTCTTACGGCATCCGATGCTTTCTCTTTTGTTCTTGTTTCAAGTAATTTGCCTATAAGTATCAAAGTAATAATTACCGCAGCCGTTTCAAAATATACGGATTTAAAAGGAAATAATTCTGGAGCAATCGTTACTGCTGCACTATACAGATAAGCTGCTGATGTTCCAATTGCTATAAGTGTATCCATATTTGACGCTTTTGCTTTAATGCCGTCCCAAAACCCTTTGTAGAATCTCCATCCAACCCAAAATTGTAACGGAGTAGCTAATACAAACATAATGTAGCTCGAATTATGCATCAAATCCATAGGAAGTAAATGACCGAATTGTGCTGGTAACATATGTGGCAGGCTCAAAAAAATGATAGGAATTGTTAGAACGATACTTACAGCTACTTGGATTCGTAATTTTTTCAGTTCTTTTTCTGGCTCTCTAAATTCGTTTAAACACTGGGTACTGCAAAAGAAATATTCCTTACCATTCATTATGTATCTGACAGAATCAGGTTTTTCTTCGACATACATACCACATACGGGGTCTTTAGCCATACCCTTATAGTAAACTATATGAAATATAACATTAGGACTTTACAAATGTAAAATTTGGTTATGCTTATGCTTGATATTCTAAGTTAGAATTTCTAAATTTTAAGCCAAAATCCTGTAAATAGTTGGGTCTATAAGATTACATAAGAAATTGATCAAAAACATAAACAAAGTTAAACAAAGTTAAGTAATTCACAACAAATTAGAACAAAAGTGTAAATCCTATATAATAACGTCTACATGTTATTAATCATGTATGATCGATGTGTCATAGTTCTAGAAAGACGGGAGACCCTTAAAGAAGTCGCAAAAAAATCACAGACGTACACCGACATTATCAATGAGTTAATTTCGTTAAAGGAAAAAGCAAGAACTGTTTAAAAAGGTCAGGGGCACCAACCCCCAACCACAGGACATGCCAGCCAATATTTTTTATCCTAAAGGCAAGGAGGCAAAAATTAATAGCCATGAAAGAATGCAAAACTGTAATAGATAAACTTTCTGAGCCTAAACTTGGTCCTAAACCAAGGAACGAGTCTATCGAGCAAACATACTACCAAGATGAATTAGCATTTTGCTGGTCACTTGATGATCATGAACCTGATCTAAACCCAGACTTGACTTATCAGAACTTGGATTTTCCCATCAAAAAGACGGGAGGGACAACTAGAAATGAGCGATATAGAGATTCCCTTGAAAGAAGAATTAAGGGGAAGAAATATACAAAAAATATTATTCAATCCCAAGTTAAGTAAACTTTTCATTTTTCAGAACAATAAAGGAATTATGATGCAACACTTTATGCAAAATTATTTTTCAATGCAAACAAGATTCCAGAGAGTGAGGACATGAGTGACGCATATAATAGACGTGTTACTATCATAACATTTCCTAATCGCTTCGAGGTTGCTCGAGAAGATAAGCAATTCATAGCAAAGTTAACAACTAAATCCGAAAAGTCGGGAATATTCAACATATTAATGAATGCTTTAAGGCAAATCAGACAAAACAAGGACATCTATGTCAATGAGAAGACCATTGAAGAAAGGCGCCTCAAATATCTCAGGGTTCATAACTCTATTAGGGCTTTCATGGAGGGCTCATTGACTGGGAGAGTTCAAACGAGGAGGCATATATCCCCAAGTCAGACTTACATCTAGTCTATAGCATTTACTGTTCAATATACATGATTCCAGTTGAAAATTATGACATGTTTTGCCGACCCATCAGCAAGACCACTACCATAACTATAGACAGAGAAGAAACTCAGATAACGATATATGAAACTCGGAAATCCTTGGGTGAGAAGAATGCCAAGGGTGAGCCCAAACAAACGCATTGCTGGACAAGTATCAGGTTGAGCGTTGAATACCAGAGGGAACTTCTAGAAGCCAACGCTAAAGCAGACAAGGATACTGTGACTGGACAGCAAAGACTTGGTGATTAAGATTAAGTTTTCAAACTATTTGACAAAGTTTGTCAACCTCGTGGATGATCAATTTTTGAAGTTAGTTATTGTCTTGGCTCTTCGGTAAAGCCTGTCCTTTCATAAACTGAGATTAGGTCATTAAAGTTGTCCTCCGTCGCTGACACCGTTGGCTCGACCTTCGTCGTATATTGAACTGTCACTGTCACGTCTTTACCTTCCTCTTTTATCTCGACAGAATCGCCGGTTTTGTTGAAAAGTTTCTTCTGTTTAGACATTTGTTATACTGCCCCAACATCTCTCTTAAACATTGTTAAACATTGTTAATTATATCACTAGTGATATTCTAAAAAATATTTGATAATTTTTATTAATTACCCATATCACCATATCACTAGTGATATTCTAGAAAATAGTCACCCTAGGGTTTTTGGAAGTTGGGAATACTCTCCTTGATTAGTAACGAGAAAATTTTGTCAAAATGCCAAGGTGACTATTTGGGGGTTTTAGCGTGAAATTGGACTATTTTTTAGTCAAATTCGTGCTCAAAAATGCAATGGTCAGCCTAGCCACCTTTTTCACGATTTTCAACTCGCTGGGGAAAAATATTTTTTCAAATATGAGACATATATTTTATTTTTCCCACAGAACTTCAAAACACCCCTTTAGGGTGACTAGGCTGACTATGGTGACAGTGGCAAGGAGGTTTCAAAATGAGAAAGAGGATGGCGACTAAAGGATATCCGTATATCTGTAATATGTGTAAACAAGAATCACTATTATTTACAAAACCCTTTGAAGGTCTAGTATTCCAATGTTTTAATTTGTGACGAAGCGGTGAGAATTGAAGAAATAATATACTTGACTAAAGACCTTCTGGAAAAGTTGATCTGGATATTTGTTAGTATTAAGAACTGTAACAACATAATGATCCAAGTGCGAAAAATTCACGTCATGAGCAATTACTCTATAAGGCAATTTTTCACCAGATTCTATTATTATTCCTCCACCTATTCTTATAAGTTGAATAAGTTTATCCTTGGAATTGAACATCTCCATTATGATGTCAGAAATATAATGTGTCTTATTACTAATATTATGAACATATCCAATGAATTTGTAATCTGAACCTTTTTTAGTGACGGACATGTCTTCTATTCTATAAATCCCTTTACCTTCGTATGTTCCAATTAGATCATTTGAGTCGACATACCCAGAATTGATTAGAAGCAAGGGTGCTAGAAACAAGGCAATAGTGTATAGTTTCAACTTATTCCGCCTCAAACGTTAAAATCGGTATCATATTAGTTCCTTACAAAGATCTAAAGCGTCTACCTGTTGCCAATGACATTATATTGAAAGTTTGAATTTATAAAAATTTGCTTATACATTCTAGTCGTGTCTTGCCACTATGTTATGTATGTGTCCTGTGTGTTGTGTCACTCTATGTTCACATTCTGTCCCCTCAACTGGTTTTAACACATTAGCAGAGACACAAGCAAAAAACAAATCTCCCATCCTGATGGGACCAATTTCAGGAGTCTTGTCAAAAAGGAGTGGAACCTTTATTATATTGTCCTTTGATTTTTCCAGCATCTTTCGTGCATCTATTATCTTAGACTTAAATTCCCCTTTAATCATGGCAACCGCTTTGATATCCTTTAGATGTTTTTTACCAGCAAGATTTTTTATCCACACCACAATAGTTGGATTCTTTATTTCCGCACCATTGACAGGTTTAAACGGCCCAGTAGACAAAGTAACCACAGGCCCGGAACCTATGTCTACTCGATTTTTTCCAGATGGATTTTCAAGATTACCCTCAATGCAAGAATAAGACTTCATCTCATTTGTTTGTGGATTAAGGTCGTAGGCACATACAAAATATTCATCGCTATGAACAGCAGTAACAAGGTCATTTTTCTGATTAAATTGGAAAGTAACGGTAGCAGTATTTGAGTTCAGATCGTTACCTGTCAGATATTTAGTTTTGTTTTGGCCGGTAGAGTATGCTACAACCTGCAGTTTTTGAGGATTATTTAATTTTTTTAGATTTATTTTAGGGTTAATGGTAAATTTTCCTGCTGCAATTGCCTGATTGGGAAATACAATCACTGAAGAAGAGAAAAGAACGAGTGCTACAGAAACGAAGAATAAAGAAAATAGCACTTTGTTATTCACTTGAAATTTATACATTGTTTTTCTTTGTACACAGATGAATATTTAACGGTATTTCTCCAAATTATTTTATTGAAGTAACAGACAAGAAATAGAAAAATTATAATTAATTCCAAAATCAATATTAACTGTGATCTTTATATACTGATAACTGCTGTTGTCATCGGTGTTGTTCCACTCATCATCAGAACTGTCTAAACTTCAGGAAAGGATGTTCATGGATTATTGCTATTTAATAGAAAAATTGTGGCTTGAATGGAAAGAATACTGTCTACATTTCTTCACGTTAAGTGAGGAGCGTTACAAGACCCCAGATTAAATAAAATTAATTGATCAGAGTAACAAACAGCAAATAGAAATTTATTAATTCCAAACTTATTGATTGACGTAGTGGATAAATATTTCAAATGCTACTATTGCGACGACTTCACGACGGATCTTGATATCGTCTATCAAAGACATGTTGAAGATAACCATCCGTCAAAACCCGTATATAGAATATTTGAAAGAGGTGATAGGATAGATTGGAACAAAAAACACTTATTGTTATAGTAATATTGATTCTTGTTGGTGTCTTGTTGGTGCTACTGTTATAATTGTTTCATTACCAGTCGTGAATCAAGCCCCACAATAAGGCAGATCCAAGAATTGGGGTTAAGACCACAGAATAAAATCTGGGAAGAACTAGGAATTGAATGATTTAGTCTAATTAATTAGAGAACCAAATATTAGTATCAAAATTCCTAATTATGTGACATATCATTTTTCCCCGAAATGTTAAGTATTATCTCTACTAGAACAACAGTTAATGAACCAAAAAGCAATGCTTGGAATAATCACAGCACTAGCATCATTAGCAATTGCACTGACTATACAACAACAAGACGTAGTAGCATTTAATGACAAAAATAATAATTTTGTTGCAAATACTCATAGTCACACATCATGCGAAACGGGCGAGTGTATTGGTAACGATGGTTTTATTACCAATGATGAACAAACACACAGTAACAATAATTTCAACTCACATAGAGAACCAGCGCATCCAGCGCAGAAAACTCATACCGTCGACAAACCAGATAACGACAAGTAATCTTCGCTTTCCATTCTTATTTTTTTACTATTGCTAAGTTAAACGACGATTATCACTGGGAAGAACTGTAAATGAATGACATAGAAATAGAAAATTATTATTATTAATTCCCAATTAATATCCATTGATGCAATGACAAATCAAAAAGAAAAGTATCACAAGTGTTATTATTCCAGTTTTTCGAGTGAAATAGCACAAGACTATCAACAACATGTAAGGCAAAAGCATCCATCAAGACCCGTCTACCCTTCAAGTAAATATTTAGTAAAAAACTCCCTAAAAAAACAGGATAAATACTGGGAGTATTTGGGAATTGATAACTAAATCTGCGGAAAATCTGGGAATTGAATAGACCATTTATATAAGAATCTAGTCATTACCATTTTCTAATGAACGGTATGTCGCCATTGTTGTTTATACCCATACTAATTATTACGGTAGTGCTATCATTATCGGTTTCTAATGTTTACGCTTTAACAACTGTAAAGAATACGACTTTTTCAATAGACATACCAGACAATTGGACATATGAAGAGGGCGTGCTGAATTCTTCGGTGACACTAACTCCAAACGAATTCGGTGTATTGCTTCTTAACAATACTGAACCCTTTAATGAAACAATGAAAGATGGAGGTGCATTCTCTTCGTTTGAGCAGGATCGGACTTTTCCAATAAAAAACGCTGATTTTGATTTGTATGTGAAATATAAAATAGATAGACAGGATGGGATGCAAGTTACTTCTAAACAGAACGGAACAATTGACAATGAAACAGCAGTAAAAATCTATGGTGATGGAATAAAATCATTCAGTGGCATTAAAATTGTAGAATATATGATATGGCATGACAAGAAACCATATTTCATAAGATATTTGGCTAACGTAAAAGACTTTGAAAAATACTTACCAGAATTTGAACAGATACTAAAGACATTCAAGTTTGTAGATTAGCATAGAAAATTATTAAAGATAAAAAGTGTATAGAAAAAATATAAAATGGTGATAAGAATCGATAAAGAACAATAGTATCAAACCTTACATAATTGAAATAATGGCAATGGGTTTGTCGGAAAAGGATAGTATGCAGTATCTAAGTGACACGGGTTTTAATATAAGTGTTCCACAGTTTTACATCTTGAAAAGAAAGATAAAACAATCTAGGGTTATTCTGTAAAAAAAGATCGTTCTCTCCTACGAAATCCATATATTTTTGGAATAAAATCTCGTAAGAATTTCTTGTTTCTTGGCTTCTGCAAGACTGTAGAAACAACTTGAGAGGTTGCACATCTTGCACATCTTGCACACTTCGCTTAATAGTAAAGCATTATAAAAACATAGTATAACCTATATTAATGTAAAATTTAATATTGCTGCTGATACCATCAATCTTCATTGCCTGTCGAACTCGATGAGCATGACATCTCAATATTGAAATCGCTATTCAAGGATGGACGCAAGTCTTTTCGTCAGATTTCACGTGAAACTGGAATTACAACTCCCACTGTCAAGGCAAGATTTGAGAGGCTCGTGAATATAGGTTTTATTCAAGGCGTTGTGCCTCTTATTGATTTTGGAAAAATTGACAAAACTAAGGCGATTCATGAATTATCAGCTGCAAACAAGATTCCACGATTGATGAACATAAAGAAAGGCATTAAGATTATGTTAGACTGTGACTATTGTCATGGAGTTATAGCTGGCGCTCCTCAAGTATTTAAATTTGCAAATTACGAACGATTCTTTTGCTGTGTATCGTGCAAATCTGAATATAAAAGAAAATATGGTGGAAGAATACAAACAATCATAGAAAACTATGTCAAATAAAACTTTAAAACTGCGAACGATGTAGTTCTTTAAATGGTATCGTTATATGCGATTATAGATGAGTGTTGTTCGTCAACGTCATTGTAGCCCTGACAGATGGAAATAGCAACAATTGCTTGAAGAATTAAATATGAAACATCAACCATAGGGTTAATATTAATGACCTTTGATGCTATATCGTTAGTTTTTCCATCAGTGATAAACTCTTCAGATCCGGTTATCTGATATATTAACCCCGACGGACACGAGCTTTTTAAGGGAACAGTTTACAACTTTACTGGTGATATGACCTATCTTAATTCAGGACTAATTTGGGCTGATGGTGTGATGTCAGATGGATTTCAAAGGTGAATTCATTTATAGTCACATTTATGAAACCAGGAACCTACCATTATCATTGCTTGATATACCCAGAGATGAGGGAAACCATAACAGTTAAGCCTTTAACCTGAATTAGTTAGAATACAAGTAAAGTAAGTTCTTTGAACTGCAATTATCATGGAATTGAGTATTCTACTTTAGGATGATTCTACAAATCTTATTTATTTGAAACACAATCCAAAGATATGACAAAAATCCCAGGCCCAAGAGCGGCAAGGATAGTACAAGAATTTAAAAAAATTGCATATGATTCTACCTTCACGTACCCCCTTGTGATTAAAACTGGCAGAGGATGTGTGATTGAAGATATTGATGGAATTGAGTTCTTAGATTTCACGTCAAATATTGGTTCCTGTCCATTAGGATATTCCCATCCTCAAATTTTAGAAGTTATCAAAGATTATTCTAGTAAAGAAAATGGAGTCCATAAAATAGCTGGACAAGACTTTTATTGTGAAGAACATTTCAAGATTGCATGCAAGCTTCTTTCAATAAGTAAGAAGAATTCCAAAGTATTTTTCATAAATAGTGGGGCTGAGGCAGTAGAAAATGCGATAAAGATAGCTTATAAGAAAATGGGTCCTCTTCCAGGAATATCTTGTATCAGTGATTTTCATGGTAGAACTCTTGGTGCGCTAAGCTTCACATTGAGTAAAGAAGTGCAGAAAACAAACTTCCCAGAGTTACCAGTTAAGAGAATTAAATTTTGTACAGATGATTCTGATCCTCAAATTAATCAATTGGAGAGTCTTCTAAAAGAATACAAGGTAGCCTTCATCTTAACTGAAATTATACAGGGAGAAGGAGGATTAAATGTAGCAAGTAAGTTATTTATCCAGCATATTAGAAAATTAGCAGATGAATATAAAGTCCCATTAATATTTGATGAAGTTCAGAGTGGAATGGGAAGGACTGGAAAGTGGTGGGTCTATGAACATTATGGAGTAGAACCTGACATAATGACCGTCGGAAAGGCCTTACAAGTCGGAGCCACTGTATACGATAAGAAATACGAGCCGACCGAATCAGGAGTTCTATCAAGTACATGGGGAGGAGGAAGCAGAATCGATATGGCGATTGGTACGAAGATTATAGAGATTATTCTCAAGAATAATCTATTATATAATTCCCAAAAAATTGGTGATAAGATACTAAAAAATTTTGTTGACATTGTTGGTATCAATGGACTCATTGATGCAAGAGGGATGGGATTGATGATTGGTCTCGAATTTGATACAAAAACAACAAGAGATGTTATCGTCAATAGATTGTTTAAGAAAGGCCTTCTCGTTCTTCCAGCAGGAAAGAAGTCAATTAGAATAATGCCTCCGTTAATTATTAATGAAGAGGAAGCTGCAAAAGGTGTTTCATTGATAAATGATACTATAACTGAGTACAATAAATAGAATTAAGAGAGACCGGACTGGTATAAGAAAATTAAATTACCAGGTGTTCATTTTCATAATTTTTCTACTGCCACCACTAGCCCAGAAATGTATAGACTAGTATGCTCTGAAATTATCTCCCAACACTTCAGAAGCAATTTTGAGTTCTAACACCTCATTTGCCCCTTCATAGATCATTGTTGCACGAGTGTCAAGAAAGTGTTTTGCGACACGTGCTGTTTTCTGGTAACCAATAGATCCAAATACTTGTAATGATCTATTTGCGCAATCAAACGCAGTATTTGTAGCATGGAATTTAGCAATAGCAGTTAACCTATCGGCATCATTTCTTAAAGTCGAGTAAATTTTGTTATCACGATTTAGTTTTGAGTGCCATTGTTTTTGTTCCAGTTTGAATTGTTCAACATAATCGTGCAATTTCTGTCTGGCACAGCCAGCCCTATAGGTAAGCCATCTAGAGCTTTCGATACCTACAACAATTCTTGAAATGTGTTGTTGGATTAACTGCTTTTTGGCTAAAAGAGATCCATGTTGTCTTCTTGACTTACTGTGATGCAAGGTTTCGTTGAGACAATCTTTCATTACTCCGATAGAGCCGGCTGCAACACTTAACCTACCATCAATCAATGCGCTGTAGGCAATGTTAAGTCCCTGTCCTATATCGCCAAGTAAATTTTGTTTTGGGATGCGACATTCTTTAAAATAAATCTCAGCATTTTTTATCGTAAGAAGACCCATTTTATTCTTCATTTCTTTCTTTGTAACTCCAGACGAATTCATATCTACAATAAATGCAGATATCTTTCCGGTAGTCTTATCCCGAGCATATGTTGTGATAACATTTGCAATTGTTCCATTTCCAATCCAATGCTTCTTTCCAGATAGTAAATAAGATTCTCCTATGTCTTCGTATGAACTGATCATAGATGAAGGAT
>Ga0307278_10000726_pt1 | contig 16163 bp, 18 predicted proteins | sample ER_DNA_117_FD_194482 | JGI IMG/M metagenome (GOLD analysis project Ga0307278, IMG submission 194482) | Bulk soil microbial communities from the East River watershed near Crested Butte, Colorado, United States - ER_DNA_117 | ecosystem: Environmental > Terrestrial > Soil > Floodplain | place... | reverse complement strand
GGAGGCCCGGACGTCCTGGCTGCTCCCTGGCCCTTAGCAGAGTCGAAGAGTTCGGCCTGGTTGAGCAAAGCGGACGACGGGGATCGAACCCGCGACCCTCAGCTTGGGAAGCCGCTCGGGACGGTAGACCGCTGCCGCCTCCTGCCGCCGAAGCGCGTAGCGGTGCGGGTCAGGCCCGAGGCTGACCACCGTCGCGCGGCACGTCGCGGCAGCGCTCGGCAGGCGAACGCTTGCAGAGCGCTTGCAGGCGTGGTTGGCTGGGCCGCAGGAAATGGTTACCTGGCAGACGATCACGGTCGCGCTCGTGAGCAGCTTCATCGGCGGCGCCGGCGGTGCGCTCCTGACGGTCCTCCTCCGCATCCGGCACGAGCGCGACGAGCAGCTGCGCGACCGGATGCTGGCCGCTGCCGACGAGCTCACTACCGGCCTAGTCCAGGCGCGGATGGTCACGGGCGATGCCGTCGTCAGGTCGGAGGTCCCTGCAGATGACGGTCCGACCTTCGACGAGGTGCTCAAGAAAGCCGAGGAGCTCGTCGACCACGCGAAGGCTCGTCAGGGTCGCGTCGACCTTCTCTTCGATGATCGCTCACCCTCCGGGCTCGCCGCTGCTGCCGCGCTCGATGATCTCTACGGCGCCGTCAACCACCTCGTGGAGCGCCCGCTCTCGTCACACGGTGTCGGCCTCGCTAGGAGCAGGCTCAAGAAGGCCGACACCGCAATTCGTGACTTCAACCGCGCTGCCCGAGAGGCTGTTCGGAAGCCTCAGCGGGTTGGTCGCCAAACAGAGCCGCCTCGAGGCGATCCCCCGCATGCCCGTACGACTGAGGCATCAAGTGCCCGTAGCGGTCGAGGGTGATCTGGACAGACGCGTGCCCGACCTGCTCGGAGATGTACTTCGGGTGCTCGCCCTGGGCAATCAGCAGCGAGACGAACGTCGAACGCAGATCGTGGAAGCGGATCTGCGGCAGGCCCGCCCTCCGGAGTGCCGGCTTGTACTCGCGGCGGACGACGTTCCGCTCCTCGAGCGGCGTGCCTCGCTCGCTCGGAAAGACGAGGTCGTCCTCGTCCTTCCAGGCACTCGCCATCAGGTGAAGGCGCAGCGCCGAGACGAGCGTCGGGGGCATAGCGATCGCCCGCATCGACCCACGGCTCTTCGGCTCCTGGAAGACCCCGCGGTTCGTCACACTCCGCCGGACCCAGGCGCGCCGGCTGCTCCAGTCGATGTCGCCCCAGCGCAGCGCGCGGAGCTCACCGAGCCGCATCCCGGTCGTGACCGCGCAGAGCAGGAGGGTGCGGAATTCCGGCCGCACCGCCTCGAGCAGGCGACCGACCTCCTCCACGCTCAGCGGATGCATGGCCTCGCCGTGGGAGTTGGTTCGCGGCCGCTTGACGCCGACGGCCGGATTGGTGGCGAGGTATTCCCACTCGACCGCGTCGCCCAGCATCTTCCGCAGGGGCGTGAGCGCGTTCGCGATCGTGCCCGGGCTCTTGCCGAGCCTGACCGAACGCGGCTCGCGGTCTTCCTCATCTGCCGCCCTCGCCTCGGCCTCGCGTGCGATCTGCAGGCGCTCCTGGTAGCGGGCGCCGCCGGCGAGCCAGTCGGCGACGAAAGCGTCGATCGCCTTGCGCGTGATCTCCGCCAGGTAGAGCTCGCCGAACTCCGGGATGAGGTGGTTGCGAAGCGAGCCGTCGTAGGTCTCGAGCGTGCGCGGCTTGACGTTCGGCCGCGCGTAGTCGCGTAGCCACTCCTCGGCGAAGTCGGCGAAGCGAATCCGCGTCGGCCGGCGGAACTCGCCCCGGACCTTCTGCGCCTGGGCGTTCGCGAGGTAGAGCTCGGCCTCTTCGCGGGTCTTGAACGAGCGCCAGTGCTGGCGGCCGTTCACACGGAAGTGAGTAACCCACGAGTTGCCTCGGCGCCTGATGTTCGTGCGCCGCGCCATCAGGCTCGCCCTCCGATCGCGACCGCTTTCCGCTGGAACCATTCGGCGAGCTTGGCTCGACCCGGGGTCGCGGCGCGGTCCGGGTCGTCGAACGCGATCCCGGTCGTGACCTCCTCGAGCTCCTCGGCCTCGGCGCAGGCGATCCGGGCAGCGACAGCTGTCTCTTTCGCGAACACGAGCAGCCGCCCGGCTTCGGCATCGCTCAGCGCCTCGTGGGCAGCGGCCCGGCTCTTGACGTCCTCGACCTCGCCGCCGATGACGGCAAGAGCCTCACTGATGGTCGCGAGCTCGTCTCGCGACGGGATGGATGAATCGGTGGTCACAGGGACCTCCTCTCGCGCAAGGCCCCCGGGGCGGTGTGTAGGCACCGACCCGAGGGCCGGCGCAAAGTAACACCGAACAGAGACGGCTTCGTCCTACACCGAAGCACAGCCCTATTCTCGCAGTTCGCCCGGGCGTTGTCTACGACAGCGCGTGTCGCGACGCCTGCCTCGACAGGGCGTGTCATGCCGCTGCCGCCTCCCTCAACGCAGGCGCCACGACGAGACCGAGCGCGACGAGGTGACTACAGCGCGTCAGCGCCGGGCACGAGCAGAACCAGTCGCCGTCGACGAAGCCGAGGCGGTAGCAGGCACCTCCGCCGCGGCAGCGCGCGCGCACCTCGCCGGGGATGACGAGGTCGACGACGAGCCGGCCCTCGGCGACGTAGCGGCGCCCCTTCGCCTCCGCGTTCTCACGCACCGTCGTCGCGCTCCGGGAAGGTAAAGACGGCCCACAGCTCGACCGGGTACCACTCCTCCTTCGGCGCGCCGTAGGCGGACTCGAGCTTCGAGACCCACGCGTCGCGCGGCAACAGCCGGCCGTTCTCGATCAGCGACAGTGATCCGGCGTTGATCCCCGTCTCGGCCGCCAAGGCGCTGAGAGGCCTTCTGCCGCGAATCGCGCGCAAAGCGCACCTGACCTTCACTGCACGGCCCCCGACGCGAACGAGGTCGGTTTAAACAAGTTGTAATAGCCTTCGGGCCTCGGGCATCACAGCGACGACCCGTAGGGGAGAGGTCTCGTTCCGTCCAGCGCCGCCTCGGCCCGGGCACGGCGTCGAGCGAGCGGGTCCTCAGCGACGACGTCGCGGACAAAGCTCGGCGACGAGCTCGACCCGAAGCGGAGCGCCGAGACAGCGAGCGCAAGCGCCTGGGCCATGTCGCCGTGCGAGCCTCCCACCCGAGGGTTCTCGACCGATGCGCGGCCGGCCGCGTAGCGCGTCCGCAGGCGCCGAAGCTCGGCCAGGAGCTGCGGCTCCTCGTACAACTCGAGCGAGCCGAGGTTTAGGCGCGCCCGGAGCTCCGTGAAGGCGGCGGTCTTCGACGCTGCGGTCATGGGCTCGGCGCGAACGGACAGGCCCTTCCGGCGCAGGTAGTCGACGACGCCGGCGGCGCGGTACTGGTCGGTGACGACGCGAGCTCCGTAGCCGAGGCAGACGTGGGCGACCTCGTCGAGGAGCGCGTCCTCGATCGCGCGTCCCTCCTCGAGCGAGCGCGGCTTCTGCCTGGCCGGCGACCAGCGGCGAGCGAGCGCGAGCACGAGCCGCTGCGGATCACGGAAGCGGTCGCGACCGACGATCGCGAGGCCGAACGGGTCAGAGCTGAACGCCGGGTCGAGGCCTGCCACCCACTCCCAATGCTCGTCGACCCCGGGCGGAAGCTCCTCGCGCGGCGCGATCGCATCGTGGATCCGCTCCGGGTCGAGGAAGGCGGAACCACCGGCCAGGAACTCGGCCTCGTACTCGGAGCGGAAGCCCTCGGGATCGCGCGAGCGCTCCTGCTCGAGGAAGCCCTCGTCGATCGTCGGGTTCGCCTCGGCAGTCGTCGCGTGCTGGGCAACCGCGTCGGGCAGCTCGCCCGAGGTTGTCCGCTTGTAGAGATCGGCGAAGAGGTTGCCCTCGCCGTAGGGCGTCGAGGCGACGATGATCCGGGCGGCGTCGCCGAACTGCGCGGTCGAGGGGACGAGCGCCTCGAAGACGCGATCGGCTACCTGCGGGCCTTCGGTCTCGCTCTGGAAATGCGCTGCCTCGTCGAGGAGCAGGGTCGAGATCGCCCAGCCGCGACCGCCTCGGCTCGAGCAGGGGAAGGCGGCGAGTGCCGTCCCGTTCGCGAACAGGATCTCGTCCTCGGATGCCGACTCGACGAGTTCGGCCAGAAGCGGCGAGCGCTCGACGATCGAGAGCGCTGCGCGAACGAAGAGTCGCGCTTGCCGGAGGTTCGTCGCGACCGCGACGGCGTAGCGCCGGGTTCCCGTCAGGACAAGCGAGTCGAGCTCGGGTCGCAGGAGGCAATCCCAGAGGCCGACGATCGCAGCCGAGGTCGTCTTCGACGAGCGCCGGCCGAGCGCCCAGACGTGCAGGCGCGGACCTGCCTCGACCGCGGCCAGAAGCTCGCGCTGCTTCGGCCATAGCGGCAGGCCGAAGAGCTGCGGGTCGTCGCAGGCGGCGAGGAGGCCGACGCGCCTCACGAGTCACCGCCCGACTCGTCATAGCGCTCGTCGAGGTGCCGCCGCAGCGCGTCGCCGGTCCGGGACAGGTCGAGGCCGAGCGCCGCTCGGCTCGTCGGCGTCAAGCCGAGCTGCCCGCAGAGACGAGCCGCAGTGTTCGTCATCGTGCCGAGGTGCCGGAGGACGCCCTGGGGGTTGCCCTTCCCGTCGACGATCCCGTGCTCGGCGACGTAGGTTGCCGCCGCCTCCACCTGGGCAAGCGCCAGAGCGAGCAGACGGATCGTCGGCTCGTCGGAGGCTGATCGCGCCGGCACCAGCTCGCGGATCTCGTCGGCGAGCTCGGTAGCCCGAGGCGCGAGCGTGATCGTGGCGTAGGCGCCATGCCTGACCGAGAGTTCGTGCCCAGGCTGGAAGCCGCGGCAGCGCGTGCAGGTGCAGTCGGGACCGTGAGGAGCGGCCTCAGCCATCGCCGACCCTCGGCTTTCTCAGCCGATGCCCACCCGACGAGCCCGCTCCTGGTGCGCGATCGCCATTGCCCTGCAAGCGGACTGCAAGCGGATTGACCCTCTCGGCCGGGATGCGGCGTGCCGCCGCGAACGCCCGCAGGTCGTCGAGGTCGAAGGCGAGAGCAGCCCCGTCGAGGCGGACTCGGGGGAGGTTGCCGCGCTTCACCTGCTCGCGGACCCAGCGCGGCGAGCGGCCAAGACGGGCGGCGGCCTCCTCGAGGTTGAGCAGTCGCCAAGGCTCCTCGACCGGCTCATGCTCGCCGTCCTTCAGCGAGGTCAGCTCAGCCGCGACGCGCGGGGCGAGCTCGACCGCCAGGGCCTCGACGAGGGCTTCGAGATCGAGCTTCACCGGGCCGACCTCGCGGGCGGCATCTCCGAAGCACTCGGGCCGACGGGCTGCGGGGCGGCGTGCCTCTCACCGTCCAGAAACGGACGAAGAGAGTGGGTCCGCCGATTCGCCACCCTCCTCCGTTTTCGGAGTAGGGTCAGTACCTCGGTGCGGCCTGCGTGGGCTGCGGTTGCCTTCACGCGTTCGCCTCTCTCACACGCTCGACGAGCCGATGCACGGCGAACGCCTGGTCGAACTCGGTCTCGGTCACCTGCCCGGCCTGCGCTGCATCAGCGAGCACGACCGGGTAGAGCTCGTCACCCAGCAGCGGTGGCTCGTCCGGTGGCTCGTCCGGTGGCTCGTCCGGGGGGGCCACCCCCTTAAGGGGGTGTGGCTCCTCTCCCCCGGAGCCACGGTGCCCGCTCGCGTGGGTAGTCCCGGTTGTTCCCGAATCCGGGACCGGCCACAATCGCGCTTCGCTAGTGAGATTCCAGACCTTGTCGTTGATGGGTCGTCCTAGTTGGTCCCGACGCCCGGACCGACCACGGTGGGTGGTCCCGGCCTTTTCAAGCGTTTCGAGCGTTCGCTGCACGTCTGCCTTGCGAACACCGACGCCGCGCTGCACGTCGGTGGTTGTTCCGGGGCCGTGCTCGCGCAGGAAGTCGACGATCCTCTCCTCGAGGGTCGGCCCGCCCTCCTCGCGGACGCCCTCGAAACGCATCGAGCGCGTCAGACCGTCCCAGGCGATTCGGTAGTTGAACGGGTCGCCGGCCTCGGCCTCGCGGTGCTCGCTCTCGAGGGTGACGAGCGGTGACTGGCCGTCGCGGCTCCATGCGAGCCGGCTCTCCCAGACTGCCTCCAGGTCGGAGCTCCCGCGCATGTGCACGCCCGCGTGGCCCGTGTTCTGGACGAAGGCGACGGCCGCTTTCGTCTCGTGGCGCAGCTCGCGCAGGAACTCGATCACGGCCGCCATCTCCGTCTGCGCGTTCTCCTCGCGCGCCGACGCCTTCATCCGGGCCAGGGGGTCGAAGACAAAGAGGCGAGGCCGCAGGTCACGACCGAGCGCGATGAGCTCGGCCTGCCAGACGGGGTCGTCGAGTTTGATCTGCGCGTTCGGCGCGACCAGGAGCCGACCGCGCAGCTCCTCGGGGTCGATCGCACTGCCGCGCGCGAGTGCGTCCAGGCGTCGCCAGAGCGCCGCGCGGCCCGACTCCTCGTTGCAGAAGACGACCGGGCCCGGCTCGGGGACCTCAAAGGCGCCGAAGGCCGAGCGGCCGGTCGAAATCGAGATGCAGAGGTGAAGCAGGCCGTAGCTCTTCGTCGTCTTCCAGCGCCCGACGCAGGCGATGAGCGCTTCATCGACGATGAGGTCTTCGACGAGCCACGCCGTCGGACCGGGGTCAGGCTCGGCGAGCAGGTCGGCGGCATCAACGAGCCAGAGCCGCCCTCCTGGGCGATCGGGCCCGACCTCTTCGAGTTCAACCGGCTCCAACTGCTCGAGCGTGAAGCCCGCCGCCAGATGATCGGACACGTCCTTGCCCTCGACCGCCTGCACGACCTCGGCAGCGATTCCGACCGCGGCCAGCGAGTCGCGGACCTGCAACGCGTGGCGGCGCCCGGGCTCATCTCGGTCGGCGACGACCACGACCCGCCGCGCGCCCTGGAGCGCCTCGCTGTACTCGTCGCGCCACTTGCCTGCGCCGTGCGGGTTGCAGGTCGCGGTGCCACCGGCGGCCTCGATCGCCTCGACGTCCTTCTCACCCTCGGGGATGTGGATCGGGTCACGCTTGTTCTCGGAAAGGTGGAAGAGCAGGTCGGGCAGGTGATAGAGCACGCGCTGCGTGCCGTTCAAGTTCCAGATCCAGCCGCCGTTGCCGTCGGGCCGACGCTGGACGAAGCGCTTGCCCGGGTAGCGCAGCACCTCATAGAGCAGCTCGCCGCCGCCGTCGGTGTACGCGTAGACGTCGATCGCTCCTGGCTCGACGTCGGTCACACCGTCCCCCGCGTCCGCCGGATCGTCTGCAGGCGCTGCTGCAGCTGCGACCAGGCCCAGAGCTCGATCGACTCGTAGCGCTCGCCGAACTGCCCGGCCGTCGCATCGTAGTAGTCGGTCCAGGCCCAGGCCTCGCCGGACTCGCTCTGCTCGAGTGCGTCCCGGAGGTTCTGCGACCCGGGCGCGTCGAGGATCACGCGGGCGGCCGCCCGAAGATCAGAGTCGACCGAGGCGCTCTGGGCCAAGTAGGCGATGTATCTCGCGCCGTCGCCGCCGCGATCGAGGAGAACTTCACCGAGGCTTTGCCCGCGATACTTGCCGCGCTCGAGCGTCAAGTGGAGAGCCCGGGCGAGTTCGGTCACGCCGCCGACCTTCGTAGCCGGTCGAGCTCCTCTTCGACGAGCGTCGAGATGTGCACGAGCCCGGCCTCGCTCGCGATCTCGCGCATCCCGGCAGGGTGACGGGGGCCACCTCGTTCGCTAGGATTCTCGGCCTGAGGTCTCGAATCGGCGGGGCGGCTGCGGAGGCCGCCCTTGTCGTTTACAGAGTCGCTCACGGAGACCGCCCGCCCGCAGCGACTTCAGGCTCGCTCAGCTGGCCCTCGAGCTCCCGCAGCAGTTGCGCCCAGCAAATCGCGGCCCGGCCGCGAGGGGACCGCGCCCCGGATTCCCAGTTAGCAATCGCTGCCTGGGAGACGGAGCATGCCTCCGCAACCTCCGATTGCGAAAGCCGAGCACTTTCCCGCACTGCTCGTCCCCGCCCTGAGCGACCAGCTCGACGAGCTTCGACGATCAGGAGAAGGTCGCGCCGTGTCATCGGCCTGAGTTATAACAGTGTTACGGCGTAACTATCTCATTCTGCTGGCTCTTTCTGCGTCGCGATGATACAGTCGAACGAAATGTCAGAGCCGACCATGCACGCAACGATCGCCAGGGAGGGCGGCAAGCTCGAGAGTGTATCGGTCGCTGCTGCGCCTGGAGACATCGAGTGGGTGTCCTTCGGCCCTCAGCACGTCATCCCGCGACGTTTCCAGGCGCGCGTTCGAGACCGGCGCTACCCGTTCTGCGAGTTCGAGGTAGAAGTCCGCGATGGCAAGCCGACATGCGTGTGGCTGCAGGTCGAGACTACGGACACCGTCCCGACGATCACCTGGAGCAACATTCGCCTACCGTTGCGAATGTTCGTCGAGGAGGCAACAGCGGTGGCCGCGATGCGTCTCGTTACCGGGCCTGACGGACGTGTAACGGGCCACCCGTCATATCTGCACAGTGACGAGGAGTTCGAGGCGTTTTACGAGGCGGCGTCGACGAGACTTCCCAGACGAGGTGTCCCACTGGACGACGAGCACCTTCGGAAGGTCGCTGAGGTGTACCGCGATCCTCGCGGCGGACGGCATCCGACGGAGTTCGTGGCAGAGCAGCTACACGCGACGCGGCCGACGGCCGGCCGCTGGGTGATGAAAGCACGGGAGAAAGGCTTTCTCGGCAAGGCCCGAGATCGTCAGGCCGGCGAAATCTGAGCGCCGCCGCATAGCCGGTCGTGTGGCTGCCCCGTGAGCGCTTCACGGGAAAAGTTGCAGCCGGCCGATACTCGGCCGAATGCAGCGTGTCCGTTCAACACGACCGTTCCCAGAGAACGGCTCCGAATGGGAGGCTTTGCGCGGCCAGTGTGATCTGACGCGTGCCGAGCTCGCGCGCCGGACCTCTCTCGACCCAGTGACGATCTGGCGGCTCGAGCACGACGAGCCGGTCAGCGATCGAATTCGACTTCTCGTCGGCGCGGCCCTCGGGCTCTCGGTCTTCCCGCCCGTCGAGCGCGTCGAAGTAGGAGCGGCAGCGTGAACCAGATGCTCGGTCTCCCGGCGGCCGAACCAGCGTGGGCGAACGCCGCCGCGATCGTGCTCGTCTGGGCCGCGATCCTGTTCTCGATCTCGATGATGGCGCTCGTCCTCCTGGCGACCGCGAGGTGGGTGCTGTGAGCCTCCCGACGGTCACGCTCAAGAACGTCGAGCTCCTCGAGGCTGACCGCGTGCTTCATGGCGCCGGCAGCCCAGAGGCGGGCGACACGTACTCGGTCAAGGATCTTCGTGCGATGGTCGATGCGGCCGCTGAGCTCGGCGACGAGTGGCTCGCGCCCGCGACGATCGATCACTCGCGCTCGGGCCCGGCGCTCGGCTGGGTCGAAGGCCTGCGCGTGGAGGGCCGCAAGCTGGTCGCGGATATCCGACAGGTCCCGGCGCGCTTCGCCGAGGTCGTTCGGGCTGGCGGCTTTCGGTCGCGTTCGTGCGAGCTCAAGAGGATCAGGGGCCAGCGAAGCGGCAAGGACCATTTGACCGTCGGTGCCGTCAGTTGGCTGGGCGCCCGATCGCCGGCTGCTCGCACGCTCGCGGATCCCGAGACCTTCGCGGGCGAGGACGCCCTCGAGAACGTCGTCGCCCTCTATGCGGGCGCGGGCACAGAGGTCGTCCGGGCCTTCAGCTTTGAAGATTCGAGCCCCTCGCCCTCGACGTCCGAGGGGCTCGAAACCTCCGACGACGTGCGCCGGCACGTCGACCGCCTCGTGCTCGCCGGCCGGATTCCGCGCGAAGAGGCCGAGTCGTGGACGCGGGCCTTCGTGACGAATCCGCAGCTCGCCGAGACATGGCTCGCCGAGGACCACCCAGATCCGTTCACCGGTCGGCCTGCGGCGACAGACGAGGCATTCATCGCAGCGCAGCTCAAGATCCCCCTTGCGGAGGTGATCTAGATGGCCGAGGCCTGGAAGCCGAACAACGATCCGACCATGACGCGCCAGGCCGAGTCGATGATCGACAAGGCGATCGAAGCGGGCCAGCTCGCGGCCGGAGATCGAGCCGAGTGGGTGGCCGCCGCGCAGGTCGTCGGCCCCGTCGGCCTTAGACACGCGCTGGACGCGCTCAAGCCGGACCCGCTGCTCGCGGCCAAGAATGCTCGAACCAACACCGAGGCCGAACGCTCCTACGAGGCAGACGCAGCGGTCCGGCTCGGCCTTCAGGAGGTGCTCTAGTGAGAGGCTCGCCGGTCGACAAGCTCGAGCGTGCCGTCGCCTCTGAGCGCACCCAGATCAGCGTCGACGAGGAGGAGATCTCACGCCTCGAGCACGCGATCGGCGACGCCAGCGCCGAGCAGGAACGCGTCGTGGAGCGCGAGGTCACCGGCGAGCTCAGCGCCGACCAGGCGCGCAAGTCTTACGAGAAGCTCGCGGCCGCCATCAGCTCCGGCCGGTCTGAGCAGGAGCGGCTGCGGCGCGGACTCGCTCTCCGGCAGGCTCGTGTCGCAGGTCTTGAGGGCGACCTCGAGCGCGCCCGCTTCGAATCCGCCGTAGCCGACCTCGAGGCCGCCTATGCCGATCGAGCGGCCGTCTCTGGGCACTTGGGCAAGAACCTGCGAGTCGCGGCCGCGACGGCCGAGAAGCTTCGCCTCGCGCGGACCCGCGTCGAGCAGGCGTGGGCAGCGGCGAAGGAGCTCTGCCCGGACGACGCCGTGCTCGACTGGCCGGCGAACGCCGACGAGCCGAGCTGGGGCAGCCTCGACGACCTCACCGAGTGCATCGCAACCGGCCCCCTACAGCCGATCGCCGAGGAGCTCGACAACGCCGCCAAGCTCGAGGAGCACCAGCGCAGCCGGGACAGCGAGCAGATCCGCGCCGCCCTGAACTCGGGCCCGAGCATGATCGCGAAACTCCCCGAGCCTCTGCGCGTCGAAGCCGAGAGCCGCTGGGAAGCACTCGCGGCGGCCGCGCGCAAGGAGCGCGACGAGCGCCTCGTGGCAGCGGGCTACCCGCCGGTCGACGACCTCCCCGACGAGGACTAGTCCCGGTGCCGGTCCTCGGCGGCCGACTGCGTAGAAGGGCCGTCTAGTGGCGACTGAATGGACGCTCCGTTTTAAGGGGGAGAACACCTCCGTTCTCTCCAAGGCCCGCGGGACCGAGAAGGCGCTCGGCGACGTTTCGACCAAGGTCATGCGCCACAACAAGGCGATGGCGAGCTCCTCCGAGGCAGCGGCGCGCGTCCAGGGCCAGGCACTGCAGCGAACCCGGCGCCAGACCGATTCCGCCTCCAGGAGCTTCAGGAACGCAGAGCGCGACATCGGACGCATGAGCCGCGGCGCGATCGCAGGCTCGGGTCTCTTCCGTCACCTGGGGCGCTCGATCGCCTTCGCCTCGGCCGCCTTCCTGGGCACGGCCGGCTTTATCAACCTCGTCCGCGTCTCGATCGGGCGCGCGACCGACCTCGCGGGCTCGGTCCTACGCACCCAGATCGTCTTCGGCCGCGCCGCAGGCGAGGTGCGCCGCTGGTCGAAGACGACCTTTGACCAGCTCGGGATCGCACGCGCGGCGGCACTCTCCTACGCCAACGCCTTCGGCCAGATCCTGACGACGCTCGGGCTTGCGCCGAGGGAGGCCGCGCGAGCTTCGGAGGCGCTGACGCGAATCGGAGGCGCCATCTCTCTCGGTGCCGGGGAGAAAGACCCGTCCAAGGCCATGGAAGCCCTCACCGGCGGCATCACCGGGCGCGGTCGCGCGCTCAAGGCCTACGGAATCATCATCGACGGGGTCACCGTCAAGGCCGAGGCGATGCGGCTCGGCCTGGTCAAGACCGCCGTTGACACGAACACGGTGACGCTCGCGCAGCGCCGCCTGGCCGAGGCCGAGGCCGTCCTTCTCGACACACGCAAGCGCCACGCGGCCAACTCGGTCGCCGTCGCGCGCGCCGAGGATGCGGTCGCGCTCGCGCACAAGGCGCTCTCGAAGGCGGTCGGCGGCTCGACGGTCGCACTCACCGGCCAGCAGAAGGCTCAGGCCGCGCTCTCGCTCATCACCGCCCAGAGCGCGCGCTTCACCGGCCGCTACGGCAAGCTGCTCGACACCGAAGCCGGGAAGCAGCGGAAGTTCACGGAGGGAACCCAGGAGCTCGAGCAGGAGCTGGGGGAGGGCCTGCTGCCGATCTTCAACCGCGGGCTCGTGACGGTCAACCGCTGGATCAAGTCGCTCGCGATCGGTGGGTCGAGGCACGAGCAGTTCGTGCGCACGCTCGGTCAGATCCGCCGGGTCCTCGGGCAGACCGCGACTGCTCTCCAAATCGTGGCCCGCATCGGCGATCGCGTCGCGCGCGTCTTCGGCGGCTGGGAGACGAGCTTCAAGCTCGTCCTCTCGTTCTACTTGGCCAACAAGTTCCTGAGCCTCGCCGCGGCAATCCGCGCGAGCCGCCTTGCGCTGATCCTCGTCGGGCAGCAGGCTCCCAAGACGGCCGCGGTCGTAATCGCCAACCAGACTGCGATGGCCGCGAGCGCGGATGCCTCTGCGGCCAGTATCGGTCGAATCAGAGGGGCTCTTGGGCTGCTTCGCACGGCCGCCGGGCGAGCGATCGTGATCACCCTCGCCTATCAGATCCTGCGCCAGTTCGGAGCTCCACCGATCCAGGAGTCGATCGCGACCGAGACCCAGGGCTTCCCCGGCAAGGGACGGCTGGGGGCGGCCGGGGTCGTGCGTGCTGCCGGCATCGACACCTCGACCCGGCGCGGCCTCGCCGCGATCATGGCCGAGGGGGCTCGGATGCGGGGCGAGTCGGAGAAGCAGATCTACGCAAGGCTCCGCGAGGCTGGCTTTACCAGGGCCGAGACGATGAGCGCGATCGGCCTCACCCGCTCCACCGGCAAGGTGGGGAAGGCAGCGGCGAGGGCGCAGCAGGCAGGCGGCGGAGGAAGCGTCACGGTGGCGCGGGGCGCTGACCGCGGCGGTGTTGCGACCAAGCCACACGTGATCGCCTTCGTGAAGGCTCTCTCGGCGGCGGTCGGGCGACCTCTCCGAATCACGACCGGAACCAACCACAACGAGAACGTGGCGGGGACGAATCGCCAGTCCGACCACTGGACGGGCAACGCGGCCGATATCGCCGCCTCCGGGGCATGGCTGACCCAGCTCGGCCAGGCCGCTCTGATCGTCGCCGGTGCCGACCCGAACTGGGCCTACAAGCAGACGGGCGGGGCGTACAACGTCGGCGGCGTGAACATCTTGTTCAACACGAACATCGGCGGCAACCACTTCAACCACCTGCACGTCGGGCTGCACTCGCTGCCGAAGTCGCTCGGAGGAACCGGGGCACAGCCGCAAACGGTCACCGGCGCGCAGCCGACAGACACGGGGCCGGCCTTCCAGGTCGACCACCCCGCCGCACGTCCCGGCCGCTCAACGGCAGGGCAGGTGCGCGCGCTTCGCCAGACGCTCGACTTCATCGCCGAGCACCTGGACGACGTCCTCTCGCCGCAGCTGCAGAAGCGGCTCGCCCAGCGCATCGCCTCGATCAGGAAGCTCCTGGCCGGGGTTGTAACCCCCCGAGAACTGGCCGCGGCGGGCAAGCAGATGACAGCCCTCAAGACGCTCTTCAACCGCGCTCTCGACTTCTCCCAGGGCGTCAGGAATATCAGGGTCTCGATGAAGCGGATCTCCGAGCAGATCGAGCGGATGCCCGCCCAGGCGCGCGGTCGCCTGCGACTGCAGATGGCCGTCATTCGCAAGGAGCTCGAGAACGTGACCACGCAGGCCGGGCTCGCGCGCATCCGCAAGAAGCTGGAGGGGATCGGGGACGCGATCGAGGCGGCGGTCGAGGCCGCGCGTACGAGGGCAGAGAAGGCACAGGACCGCCTGCACGACGTGCTCTCGACGATCTTCGACAAGGCGCTAGAGGTCTTCGACGCCCAGACCGAGAGGATGGTCGCGGCCGTCCGTGCTCAGTACGAGGCGCTGACGACGGCCGAGCAGGCCCTCGCCGATCTCGAGCGCGCCTCCAGGGAGACCGATACCGGGCGGCGGCGGGAAGACGCGCAGACGGCGCTCGCCCGTGCGCAGCGGCTCGGCGACCCGACGATGATCCGCGACGCGCTGCGCGAGCTCGCCGACATCCAGACGGAGGAGCGCCGGGCCGCACTCGAAGCCCAGGCCGAGGTCGAGCGTAAGGCAGCCGACGCGGCCGCCGACGCCGAGGAGGCGCGCATCCGCGACGAGCGGCGCCTGATGCGCGAGCGCTTCGACGCGCGGCTGCAGGAGATGCTCGCGGGCTTCGACGACGAGCAAGGGCTGACCCAGGAGCGCATCCAGGATCTGGTCGCCCTGATGAAGAGCTACGGGATCGACTTCGACTCGGCCGGGGCGCTGATCGGCGAGGCCTTCGCGACCGGCTTCCGCGATGCGGTCTCCGACCTCGTCAACGCCCTGAACGCTCTGATCGACGCGATCAACGAGGTCAACCGGGCGACTGGCAAGCCTCTGATCGGCCACGCTAAGCGGTACCAGGCGCCGCCCGGCCGCCCCGATCCCCGCCTGATGGCAAAGGGCGGGATCGTCATGCGCCCGACGCGGGCACTGATAGGTGAGCGCAACAAACCCGAGGGCGTCTTCCCGCTCGACGACCCGCGCTCGATCGCGATCCTGCGCCAGGCTCTTGGGGGCGGCGGCGGCGGCGGCGGGACCGTGCTCCACTTCACCCAGGTCGTCGAAGGCTCGCTCATCCGCGAGCATGACCTCTGGCGGACAGGGGCCCGGGAAATCGAGAAGGTCCTGCGGCGAAACGCCCCGCAGCCGATGGTTGTGCGCATGAGTGACTCAGCGAACCTCGGGCAGCGGAGGCAGAGACAGTGGTGAGCCGGCGGCTGGACGTTCGCGCAACCCTCGACGCGGCGAGTCCCGCGGGGCAGGCCGCTCGTGCCCAGGCGATGCGGCTCCTCTCGGCGGCCGGCGCCGACGAGGCTCTCTACGTCGACGAGCTCCGCCGCGTGCTGAACGAGGTCTACGAGGCCGAAGACCTCGACGAGCTGAGCTCGCGACTGGCAACGCTGATCGACACTCTCGTCCTGATCGCAGGCGCAGCGATGGCGCTGGCGCTTGGGGAGCTCCACGAAGAAGGCGCGATCGAAAGAGCAGGGCTCCTGCTCGCGATCGACCGCACCGTCGAGAAGCTGGTCGCCGATGCCTCAGCACAGGATTCGTGACCGACTACGCCCAGTACGCCACGACGCCCGACAGCAGGTCGTCGTCGAGGACGAGCGGCGGGCACGAGCGGATGCTGCGCGGCGTGTGGAGCGTGCGCGACGTCGGCGACGTCGAGGAGCTATGCCGCGGCGTTCTAGACCAGGTGACCGGCCGGGGTGCGATGGAACTCGAGCAGTGCGACTTCGACGAGGCGCTCGCCTTCCTGCTCGGAGAGGCTGTCGTCCAGGAGCGTTCTTACGATGCCCGACGTGACGATCCCGAGCACCCGGAGCGGTTGCTCTTCAGACCGTGGCTCTACTCTCGGCTCCGCTGGCGCCTCGTCGACCACTTCCGATCGACCTTCGGCCGCCGCGGGCAGCACCGCGTCCCCGACCTTCGGCTCGTCGTCGCCGGCCGCGCCGACGCTGACGATGACGGCGTTGACGGGGCAGGTCGAATGGCTGGGCCTGCCGCCGGAGGTCCAGAAGACGATCACGACGCTTGGGCCGCTGATTTTGGCGGGCTACTCCCAGCCCGAGATGGCGAAGTCAGTGGGACAGTCGCAGGAGTGGATCGGGGACCGAATCGCCGAACTGAAAGAGGCGCTCTTGCAGGCCTCGGGTGATCTCGAGGAGCAGCTGCGCGAGCGAGCCGAGGAGCTGCGGCGCGTTAGAGGACCCGGTCGAGCGCGGTCAGTCTAGAAACGGTGAAGGGGCGGACCCGGCGCTTGCACTTCCGCTTGCAGTTCGGCCCGCGACCGACGCCCATGAGAGGGCTAAATGCTCCCTTTGCAGGAGCTTCAAAGAAGCGGACGACGGGGATCGAACCCGCGACCCTCAGCTTGGGAAGCCGCTCGGGACGGTAGACCGCTGCCGCCTCCTGCCGCCGAAGCGCGTAGCGGTGCGGGTCAGGCCCGAGGCTGACCA
>Ga0307278_10000724_pt1 | contig 16187 bp, 17 predicted proteins | sample ER_DNA_117_FD_194482 | JGI IMG/M metagenome (GOLD analysis project Ga0307278, IMG submission 194482) | Bulk soil microbial communities from the East River watershed near Crested Butte, Colorado, United States - ER_DNA_117 | ecosystem: Environmental > Terrestrial > Soil > Floodplain | place... | reverse complement strand
TAACCCGAACGGGTTCCGACGGCCAGCTTGACGGCGCGGAGCACCTCCTCCGGTTCCTTCCAGCCGGTGAACGCCGCGCCCTCGTCGGCGCCGACGATGAAGATGGCGTCGCCGAAGCGGCCGTCGCGGACGGCGTCCACGGTGAATGCATTCGGGTCGAGCACGACCTCCCCCAGGCCCGAGAAGGCGGCCTCGGCGAGCTGCAGGCGCGTGGCCGCGTCCGCGACGACCTGCCGGTGCCCGGGATCGGCGGCGACGAGCACGACGAGCCGGTCGATCGGGAGCTGTTCGAGGGCCGCGCGGGCGAGGGCGACGTGCCCGTTCTGCGGCGGGTCGAAGGTGCCGCCGAGGATTCCGGTTGTCATTGAAACTCGAGGACCTCACCCTCGACCTCGACCTCGTCGCCGACCTTCGCGCCCGCCTCGCGGAGCGCCTGCTCGAGCTCCTCCTCCGAGGAGGCCCGGCCCGCGACTCGGAAGCCGCGGTCGGTGCGAAGAATGCGGAAGCGGCGGCGCGGGTCGGGCTTGGGCCGGTACGCCAGGTAATCGGCAAGCCCCTCCTCGTCGTACTCCGGCGCCTCCTCGGGCGGGCAGAGCTCGAAGAGGGCCCGGCGGAAGCCCTCGACGCCCTCGCCCGTAGCCGCCGAGAGCGCGAAAACACGCACCACTCGTGGATCGTCGGTCTTGAACGTCGGCGGTTCCGGAAGAAGGTCGATCTTGTTCAGGACCACGGCCTGGGGCCGCTCGGCGAGGCCGGCGCCGTAGGCTTCGAGCTCCTGGTTGATCGCCTCGAAGGCCTCGGCCGGGTCGCCCGCGGCCGCGTCGATCACATGCACGAGCAGCCGCGCGCGCTCGAGATGCGCCAGGAACTCGTGCCCGAGGCCAACGCCCTCGCTTGCGCCCGCGATCAGGCCCGGCACGTCGGCCACCACCAGCTGGCGCTCGTCCGACTCGACGGTGCCGAGCACCGGCTCGAGGGTCGTGAACGGGTACTCGGCGACCTTCGGCTTCGCGTTCGAGATCCGGCTCAGCAGTGACGACTTGCCCGCGTTCGGCAACCCGGCGAGCGCCGCGTCGGCGAGGAGCTTCAGGCGGAGCTCGAGCGTCGTCTCCTCGCCGGGGACGCCGGTCTCGGCGAAGCGCGGGGTCTGGCGGGTGGGCGTGGCGAAACGCCGGTTGCCGCGGCCTCCGCTGCCGCCGCGGCCCGCTACGAGCCGGGCTCCGGGAGCGGCCAGGTCGGCCACCAACTGCTCGTCCTCGTCGAATATCTGTGTGCCGACGGGTACGCGCAACTCGACGGCCTCGCCCGAGGCGCCATGGCGGCCGCTGCCGCCCCCCGCCCCGCCCTTGCCTGCACTGAAGCGCTGGCGCCTGCGGAACGACGAGAGGTCGCGCAGGTCGGGATCGGCCACGAGTACGACATCGCCGCCCGGGCCGCCGTCCCCGCCGTCGGGACCGCCCTTCGGCACGAACTTCTCGCGGCGGAAGCTGAGAGCTCCGTCACCGCCGCGCCCGGCCTGCACGTGGATGCGGGCCCGGTCGTGGAACATCGAGGCCTTACTCGGTGACCGAGATGAAGCGGCGCTCGCCGGTGGTCCGGAAGACCACGGTGCCGTCACGCTTGGCGAAGATCGTGTCGTCGCGGCCGATCCCTGCGCCGGGGCCCGGGCGGAAACGCGTTCCGCGCTGGCGCACGATGATCGTGCCCGCGGTGACGCCCTGGCCGTCGAAGACCTTGACGCCGAGCATCTTCGGATTGGAGTCGCGGCCGTTCCGCGACGAGCCGAGTCCCTTTTTGTGAGCCATTCCTAGTCCTTCTCCTTCTTCGCCTCGAGTGCAGCCAGGGCGCCCTTGCGCTTGGCGTGCGCGCGCTCGTATTCCAGCGCTGCCTCGACCTGCTCGTCCGACCAGCGGCCGGACTTCTCGGTGATGTCCGCGACCGTCATGCCGGCGTACCCGTTCGGAAGCTTGTCGGAAGCGTCCTGCTTCTCCGGCTCGGCGGCAGGCTCCTTCTTCGCCGCGGCCCTGGCGCCGCCGATCGACTCGATCTCGATCTGCGTGAGCTTCGCGCGGAAGCCGGTATGGCGCTTGTAGCCCTTCTTGGGGCGGTACTTGCCGATGCGGATCTTCTGGCCGAGCGGCGAGCCCACGACCCGCGCTGTCACCTGGCTCTTCGGCGCGAGCTCGAACTTGCCTTCACCGCCGAGCATCAGCACCTCGGGATGGAAGGTCTTGCCCTCATCCACGGCCAGCCGGTCCACGAGCAGCCGCTCGCCTTCCTGGACGCGGTACTGCTTTCCACCGAGTGAGATGATCGCGTAGCTCATGGCATCAAAACGCGGGCTGGGCCGCCCGCGAAGGCGCCAGTTTAGCGGAGATGTGCGCTATTCGGATGGAGTCGAGGGGCTCTTGGCGGCCGGCTTGCGGCGCCTGCGCCCGCCGCGCGAGCCGCGCCGCGTCTTCTTCTTCGGCTTCGGCTGCTCCGCGCCATCCTGGCCGTTCTCAGCCTGTACCGGCACGGCAGCTTCCTCCTCGGGCTCCTCGGCGCCCAGCTCGCGGTCGGGCAGGTGGATCCTGGGGGCCGACTCTGCCTTGACTTCGGGCGTCGCCTCGGCGGGGACTTCGCCATTCGTCGCCGCGGCCGCGGTGGCGGCGCCTGCGGGCTTGCGCCTGCGCTTGCCGCCCCTCGAGCCGCGACGGGTCTTCTTCTTCGGCTTCGTCGCGGTCTCCGCGTCGGCTGCGGGCTCGGTTGCCGCTTCCACTTCAGGCTCCGTCACTGCCTCAGCCTCGGGCTCTGCCTCGGCCTCCTCTGCCTCGGGCTCAGCGCCGACGACCTCCACTTCCGAGTCAGGCTCGGGCGTGCGGCCCTTCTTGACCGGCGGCTTGCGGGTCGGCTTCTCGGCCTCGCCTTCCGCGGTGATCGGCTGGTCGGGCTTGGCCGCTCCACCGAGCAGCGTCGCGTAGGCAACACCGTCCAGCACGCGCTCGATCCGGACCTTCGCCTTCTTGCCGACGAGACCGGCAGCAGTGCCGACGACCACAGTGAGGCCGTCGAGCTTCCCCACACCCGCGTTGACGTCGTACAGGCCGACTTCGCCCAGCTTCAGCTCGGTTTCTGCGTCCTCCTCGACCGGTCCCTTCGTCGCGAGACTCTCGAGTGTTCCCTTGCCGAGCTCCTCGAAGTGATCGTTCGGAACGTCGTCGCGGCCGACGATCAGGAAGCGGCGCTTCGTCTCCTCCTCGATCGCGGCGAGCCGCGAGGCGCCAGGGCCGATCAGGATGCTGGCCACCTTTGCGTTCAGCTCGACCTTGAATGCCTTGGTGCGCGGGGCGCTCGCCGCCAGCTCGCGCAGGCGACGCTCGGCGTCGACCGCGGCCGAGGTCTCCGAGAGGACGACCCCGTCGCCCCCGCAGACGGTGCACTTGCGGGTCAGGATCTCGCGCGGCCCGTCGGTCACGTTCTGACGCGTCATCTCGACGAGCCCGAGCGGAGAGATCTCGACCACGTAGGTCTTCGTCCGGTCGCGCTCGAGCTCGCTCTGAAGCGCCTCCTCGACGGTGGCCCGGTTCTTCGGGTTCGCCATGTCGATGAAGTCGATGACGATGATCCCGCCGATGTCGCGCAGCCTCAGCTGGCGCACGACCTCCTTGACCGCCTCGAGGTTGTTCTTCGTGATCGTGTCCTCGAGCCGTCCGCCGGAGGACTTGGAGCGCGAGCCGACGAAGCGTCCGGTGTTGACGTCGATCACGGTGAACGCCTCTGCGTAGTCGAAGACGAGGTAGCCGCCTGAGGGCAGGTCGACCCGGCGCGAGAGCGTCGAGCGGATCTCGCCGTCGACCCCAGAGGCCTCCATCAGCGGCGCCTTCTCGCGGTAGCGGTGGACGCGCTCGGCCATATGCGGCGAGGTCTTCTTCAGGTAGCCGACGATCCGCTTGTAGGTGCGGTCGTGGTCGACCATCGCCCGCTCGAAGTCGTCCGTGAACAGGTCGCGGACGACTCGAAGCGGAAGCTCGGCCTCCTGGTAGACGAGTGCCGGGGCCTTCAGGGCCTTCGCACGCGTCTCGATCGTCTTCCAGAGCCGCTGCAGGAACACGAGGTCGCGCTCGATGTCCTCGGCCGAAGCGCCCTCGGCCGCCGTGCGGATAATCACGCCGCCCTTCTTCACGTCGAGGCGCTTGAGGATGTCGCGCAAACGGATGCGCTCGTCGTCCTCGAGCCGGCGCGAGACGCCGAGGCCCTCGCCGTGCGGGACGAAGACCACGAAGCGGCCCGGGAGCGAGATCTCGGTCGTCAGGCGCGCGCCCTTCGACTTCATCGGATCCTTGACCGCCTGAACCATGACTTCCTGGCCGCGGCTCAGCAGGTCCTGGATCTTGCGGCCGCGCGACTTACCCTCGAGCTCGGGCGCGATCACCTCGTCGACGTAGAGGAAGCCGTTCTTCTCGAGGCCGATCTCGATGAACGCGGCCTCCATGCCCGGGAGCACGTTGTCGACGGTGCCCTTGTAGATGTTGCCCGCGATCGAGCGGCGCTCGGGGCGCTCGAGGTAGGCCTCGGCGACCTTGTCGTCCTCGACCACCGCGACGCGCTGCTCGCCGACCTCGACCGAGATCAGGAGCTCGCGCTTGGCAGGTGGCAGCGGCGGGCGCCTCGGAGGGGTGCGACGCCGCGGGGCGCGCTGCTTGCGCGCGGCCGGTCGCCGGTCGCCGGCTGCCTCGGTCCTGGGCTCACGCCGCGTCTGGGTCTTTGACTTGGCCTCGGTTTCGGCCTTGGCTGAGGCCTGTGTCGAAGTCGAGCCGGCTCCGGCCGGACGCTTGCGGCCCCGGCCGCCGCGGCTACCGCGGCGCCGTTTCTTGGGAGCAGTGTCGGTTTGGCCCGCTTGCGCGGGCGGGGGAGTTACGTTCTCTGCAGGTGCAGGTGCGGCGGGCTCAGCAGTGCGAGCGCGCTCGTCGGTAGGCGACTTGGTCCGCCTGAACAATCGAAGCAAAAGGAATCTCCTTGTTGGGCGCGCGCGCTTCGGTCGCCCGCGTCAAAGCGGGGGAGCGCGCGCTGCGTGTGGGTCAAACTCGTCGGCATAGCCGTCGCCACAGGGTAGCAGCGGGACCCGCCGATACCGTTTTCGCTACGCAGCTGCTGCCGGGCGGAGCTTCGTGCGCTTGGTTGTGACGGCGCGCAGTCGCTGTCTCAGACGCGCCCACGCCCACGGTTCCACCTCGCGGTAGCGGAGAGCGGTCTGACCCCGCGTCGCCTCGAGGTACTCGAACCAGGCGTCGGCCTCCTCGATCATCAACAGCTCCTCGGCTTCTCGTCTATCGGCCATGCGCGGGATCGTAGGACCGACCCCGGACGGCATTACCTGTAGGCCTTGCGCCGAGCCGCGCCGCGCACGTGAATCGCCTGCAAAACGCCGATTGCGAGGAGGTTCGCGATCAGAGCCGAGCCGCCGACGCTCACGAACGGGAGCGGGATCCCCGTCACCGGGGCGATGCCGATGTTCATGCCCACGTTGACGAAGACCTGGAAGAGGAAAGCGAACACGATCCCGCCGGCGACAATCGCCGAAAAGGCGTCACGCGCGATCGCGACCACCTTCAGCCCGCGCCAGACGACGAGCAAATAGAGCAGGAGCAGCACCGAGACGCCGACGAAGCCGCGCTGCTCCGCGAGCGAGGCGAACGCGAAGTCGGTCGCGTGCTCAGGGAGGAAGTTGAGGTTCGTCTGGGTCGCGCCGGCCTCGCCACGGCCTTTGACCCCGCCCGCGCCGACCGCGTTGATCGACTGGCGCACGTTGTAGGTCGCCCCGGCCGGGTCCTGGTCGGGGTGCGTGAAATGGGTCAGGCGCTGCTCCTGGTAGGGCTTGAGCACGTGGACGCCGGCCGCAGGCAGGACCCAGAGCACCGCCAGCGCCAGCACGACCGTGCCGATCCCGAGCGCGGCCAGGTGAATCCAGCGCACCCCCGCGACGAAGAGCACCGCGGCGAGCGCGGCCGCATAGACCATCGCCGTGCCGACGTCCGGCTGCAAGAACACGAGCAACAACGGGATGCAGCCGAGCCCAATTGCCTCGGCAACGGTACGCGTCTCCCCCAGCCGCCTCGCCCGGTCGGCGAGGAAGCCGGCGAGGAAGAGGACGAAGAGCAGCTTCCCGAACTCGGACGGCTGGAAGCGGAAGAAGCCGATGTCGAGCCAGCGCTTCGAAGCGCGTGAGACGGTGCCGACGAGCAGCACGAGCAGCATCACGCCGGCGGTGCCGATGAAGATCGGCTGCCTGAAGCGGCGGTAGTAATCCGGGTCGACGAAAAGCGCCGCCACGAGCCCGACGCAGCCAAGCATTGCGTACACGCTCTGCCGCATGAGGAAGTAGTTGGGATCGCCCGGGATGTCGTGGGCGGTGATGCCGCCGATCGACCAGAGCCCATAGCCCACGAGCGAGCCGACCGCCCCGAGCAGGAGCCAGTCGAGCCGGCGGACGGCGGAGGCAACCTCGACGTTCTCGGGGCGGTGCGTCCGCAGGCCTCTCGCGCGGGTGTTGACGGCCTCGATCATCAGTCCGAGTGCACCGGTCCAACTGTCACCGCGTTCTGGTGGAAGTACTTCTCGAAGACCTTCAGCGCCGCGGGCGCCGCGGCGTCGCCGCCGTGGCCGCCGTTCTCGATTAGCGCGCAGACCACGATCTCCGGGGTCTCGCCGGTGCCGGCTGGGCCGTAGCCGCACCACCAGGACTGGTCGGACTGGCCCGAAGGAATATTCGGGATCACCTTCTCCGCGGTGCCCGTCTTGCCGGCAATCACAACGGGGAAGTTGCCGAAGACGCCCGTTGAGGTCCCGTACGAGGCGTGGGTCGCCTGGAGAAGGCCGTCCTGGACGGCCGCAAGGTTCGTCGGATCGAGTCCGACCGCCTGCGGTGCCGGTGCCGTGAAGCGGTGAACGGTCCGCGGGGGCGAGCGCTTGTTGCCGCCGCCTTCCTCCACGTCCTGGACGATGTGCGGCCGGACGAGCTTGCCGCCGTTGGCAATAAGCGCGTAGAAACGCGTCATCTGGAGGGGCGTAACGAGGAGATCCTTCTGACCGATCGTGAGCTGGATCGAGTCGCCGGGCTTCCAGAGGCTGTCGATCTCCCAGTTGCCGGGGTCGGTCTTCTTTGTGAAGGTGCGGCGGCGCCACTCGGGAGTCGGCAGGAGACCGGCCGACTCCGGGCCGATGTCCACGCCCGTGCGACGGCCGATGCCGAACTTCGCCGCCCAGGCCTGGAGCGGGTGGCCGGCGCTCGGCGGCTCTTTGTAGAACTTGTAGCCCAGCTGGTAGAAGAACGTGTCGCACGAGGCCGCGATCGCCGTCGGCAGGGTCATCGGCGTGTCGACGAACTTGTCCCAGTTGTAGAAGACGCCCGCGACTCCACCCGAGCCGTCCTCCTTGTAGACCGTGTACTTACCGGTGCAGGGCAGCGACTCCCCCGGATAGATTTCGTGCGTCTGGAGGGCAGCGAGCGCCGTCACCGGCTTGAAAGTCGACCCGGCCGGATAGAGGCCGTCGATCGCGCGGTTCAAGGACGGGAAGTTAGCCAGCTCGGCGGTCTTGGGAGCAAGGCCGGCGTTCTCCAGGCGCCTGGTGCTGACGTGCCCGGTATAGAGCTTCGGCTCGTAGGTCGGGTAGGAGGCCATGGCCAGGATCGCCCCGTCCCGCGGGTTCAGCGCGACAATCGAGCCACCGTTCGCGGCCCACTGCCCGTTGTTGTTCGCGGTCGTGATTCCGTAGCGGAGAGCCTCCTCCGCGGCGCGCTGGAGCTCGATGTCGAGCGTGAGCCGGATCGACTCGCCAGGCCCAGCGCGGCTCTTGAGAACGAGCGAGCTGCGCGGCCTACCCAGCGAGTCCACGCGAAGCTGCGCGAGACCCGGGCGACCGCGGAGGTAGGCGTCGTAGCTCGCCTCGACTCCGGCCTCGCCGATCTTGTCGCCGGCCGCGTAGCCCTTGCGCTGGAGGCGCTTCAGCTGCTCGGCCGAGATCTCGTTGACGTACCCGAGCGTGTGGGCGCCGATCGAACCGTACGGATAGCCGCGTAGGAATGTGTCCGCGATGCGAACGCCCGGGAACTCGGAGGCCCGCTCGAGCAGGTACTTGACCGGTGCGTCCCGCTTGACCGATTCGCGGACGACGACCGGCGTGATCGGGTCGTTGCCGCGCCGCTTGATCTCGTGCAGCAGCGTCGGGACGGGGACGCGCAGGACCTTCGAGAGCCGTTTCAGCTCGTCCAGGCGCTCCGCCCAGGTCTTGGGCAAGTCGGCGGGGAAGAGCTGAACGGCCGTGCCGGGGACGTTCCTGACGAGCTCCCTGCCCTTGCGGTCGAGGATCTGGCCGCGCGGCGCCTCGATCCGCACCGAGCGGACCTGGTTGTCCAGCGCCGCCTGGAGGTACTGCGGCCCCGAGAGCACCTGCAGCGCCCAGAGCCGGAAGAAGAGGACGCCGAAGACGACGAGCGCGAGCGCCCCGAGGATCCCGATTCGCAAGGCGAGCTGGGGCGTGAATCGGTACGGCCCCTCGACGCGTGGGTCGGGCGGCAGGAAGCGGTTCGAGCCCGTACGCGGGCCCCGGCTGCTAGCCAAGGAGCCGCACCTCCGTCGCGCCCTCCGGCTGGGCCGCGAGGGCCAGCAGCCGCCTTGTGAGCGCGTAGACAGGGAGCGTTAGGAGCAGGTTCAGCGCGACCTTCGGCGGCAGCGCCTCGAGCAACACGCGCCGAGCCGAGACCGAGTCCCCCAGCATGTAGTGCAGGATCAGCGCCCCGAACTGGACGAGCACCGTCGCGACGGCAACGGACACGAAGGGCGCGTGCCCGCGGTCGCGGCCCGTGGTCTCGCCGTAACGGCCGATCCAGTAGCCGGCCAGCGTGAGCAGGAGCGAGGTCACCCCGAGGGTGCCGAGGTTCGCCGTGTCCACGAGCAGGCCGGCGGCGAAGCCGGCCGCGGCGCCGTAGATCGAACCGCGCAGCAGCGCGATCGCGACAAGGGTCAGCAGGACAACATCGGGCGTGCCGCCGAGGATCTCGATGTCGGAGAAGATCGTCACCTGGAGAATCGAGGCGACGAAGACGAGAACCGCCGCCTTGGCCGGCTCGACGAAGCTCACGGGCTGGGCCGCTTTTTCACGAGGACGATCACGGAGCGCAAGGCGTCGAAGTGCACGCTGGGCGAGACCTGCGCCTGCCAGTAGAGGTCGATCTCGCTCTGGGAGGCGCCACTGACGTAACCGATCAGGATCCCCTCCGGGTAGAGGGACGTCAAATCGCGAAGCTTGAAGCCCTGTGTGACGATCGTGTCTCCCTCGCTCAGCATCTGTGACTTCAGAACGCGGCCGAGCGTGAGCGTCCCGCGGCCCGACCCGTGGCTCAGCATCCCCGCAGCCCCGGAGTCCCGGTCGAGCGCGGCGACCCGGAGGTTCGGGTCGGTCAGGAGGGTCACCTCGGCGGAGTCGTGAGCGACCTGCGTGACGAGGCCGACCAGGCCGTCGGCAGTCACGACGGGATCGTTGCTGCGAATACCGGAGGTGTAGCCCGCCGCGATCCCGATCTGCTGCTGGAACTCGCCCGGCGGGCGGGAGATGACGGAGGTCGTGACCTGGTCGTAGCCCTTCGGGAAGCGGGGCGAGCTGATGTAGTTGAGCTGGCGCCTGAGGTCGTTCGCCTCATCGGTGGCGGTCGAGTTCTGGATCGCCAGCTGGGTCAGCTTGTCCACCTGCGCGCGCAACGCCGCGTTCTCCGACTTGGCATGGATCAGCCCGGCGAAGTAGCCGTAGGCGTCGCGGAACGGACGGGCGATCCGCTCGGCGCCGACCTCGAAGGGGCGAAGCACCGTGGCACCGCCGCTCTGGATGCTGTGCAGCCCGCCGCCGGCCGGTTCGCGGAAATAGATTGTGATCAGCACGAGCGAGAGCAGCACGAGTACACCCGCCACGATCCGCCGCTTCAGGGCGTTGGCACTGCGGGAGGACAACCCAGGCGGCCTGGAGCGAGGAACGGGGGACCCCAGGACCGCAATCCGTGCGTTGCGGTTCCGTTGCACGAGAACGCCCTAGTGTAGGAAAGACTGCGGCGGGCCGCTAATCAGTGTCGCGGGCGGTGGTTGTTCCTGCGCTTGGCGGCCTGGCTGCGGTGGATCGCCTCGAACTCCTCGAGGCTGCGGCCCGACCCGACCGCGACGCAGGTGAGCGGGCTCTCGGCAAGGTGGACCGGCATCTGCGTCTCGTGGCGGAGGCGCTCGTCGAGCCCGTTCAGGAGGGCGCCGCCGCCGGCGAGCACGATCCCGCGGTCCATGATGTCGGCCGCGAGCTCGGGTGGTGTCTTGTCGAGGGTGGACTTGATCGCGTCGATGATCTGGCCGACCGGGCCGTCGAGCGCGCGGCGCACTTCCTCGGAACTGAGCACGACGGTCTTCGGCAGGCCGGTCAGCATGTCGCGGCCGCGCACCTCGGCCTGGACCTCTTCGCGCAGGTCGAAGGCGGAACCGACCTCGAGCTTGATCTCCTCCGCGGTCTGCTGGCCGACGAGCAGCTTGTACTCGGACTTGATGTGGCTGATGATCGCCTCGTCCATCTCGTCGCCGCCGACGCGGAGCGACTGGCTGACGACGATGCCGCCGAGGCTGATCACGGCGACCTCCGTGGTGCCGCCGCCGATGTCCACGATCATGTTCCCGGTGGGCTCGGCGACCGGGAGCCCGGCGCCGATCGCGGCCGCCATCGGCTCCTCGATCAGGTAGGCCTGGCGCGCGCCGGCGGAAAGCGTCGCCTCCTCGACCGCGCGCTTCTCGACGCCGGTGACGCCCGAGGGGACGCAGACGACGACGCGCGGGTGTGCAAACCGGTGCTGGTGGACCTTCTGGATGAAGTGACGCAGCATCTGCTCGGTGACGTCGAAGTCGGCGATCACGCCGTCCTTGAGCGGGCGGATCGCGGAGATCGTCCCCGGGGTGCGGCCGAGCATCCGCTTGGCCTCAACGCCGACGGCGTGAACCTCGCCCGTGCGCTGGTCGATTGCGACCACGCTTGGCTCGGAAAGGACGATTCCGCGCCCTCGAACGTAGACCAGCGTGTTCGCTGTGCCCAGGTCGACGGCCATGTCACGACCGCCGAAGCCGTTGAAGTACCCCAAAAGACCCATCCGGTCGGTCGAGTGTAGCTAGGAAAGCCATTTTCGACCTCTCGGCCCAGGGAAGTGGCCCTTCCGGCGGAACCGCCGGGGTCAGACCCCGGGCCATGTCCCGCGACTACGCCGGAACTGTGCCGAAAGCGCTCCGAGCCGGGCTCGTTAGCTCCTGTCGCCCTAGCATCGTTCCCGTGCCGCGTCTACCCCGTCTCCAGGTCGCCGGCGGCGTTTACCACGTGACCTCGAGGGGCAATCGTCGGCAGACGGTCTTCCACGACGACACCGACTACTCCGCCTTCATCGAGTATCTGGAAACCGTCGTGCGGCAATACAGCTGGCGGTGCCACGGCTACTGCCTGATGCCCAACCACTTCCATCTCCTGATCGAAACGCCGGAGCCGAACATCTCCGAGGGAATGCAGCGGCTCAACGGTCGGTACGCACAGTGGTTCAATCGGCGGCACGGCTACAGCGGACATCTGTTCCAAGGTCGGTTTTACGGGCGACTCGTAGAGAGCGCCTACCATCTGCTCGAGCTCGCCAGGTACGTCGTTGCGAACCCCGTACGGGCGGGCCTGTGCTCGCACGCGGGCGAGTGGAAGTGGAGCAGCTACCGCGCCGTGGTTGGCGATGTCAAGCGCGCGACGTTCCTCACGGTCGGCTGGCTGTTGGACCAGTTCGGACGGGACCCGCAACAGGCGCGAGAGACGTTCCGTCAGTTTGTCCGCGACGTGTCAGCCAGGCCGCGGGCGCCGTGACCCTTTCGGCCCCGCCCCGGGGTCTGACCCCGGGACACGCCCGGATCAGCCGAAGCCGTAGACACCCGGGAAACGCTCGGCCAGCAGCCGCACAAGCAGGGCTGCCGGCAGGCCCACCACGTTGAGGTAGTCGCCTTCGATGCGTTCGACGAGAGCCGCACCGCGGCCCTGGACGGCGTAGGCGCCCGCCCGGCCCTGCCACTCGCCGGTGCCGATGTAGACCGCGAGGTCGCGTGCGTCGAGCTCTCGGAAGGAGACCCGCGTCACCTCGTGCTCGACCTCCTCCCAGCCGGGCGTCAGCAAGCAGAGGCCAGAGACCACCTCGTGGGTCCGCCCCGCGAGCGCCTCCAGCATCGCCTCGGCCTCGGAGGCGTTCCCCGGCTTGCCGAAGACCCGGCCCCCGACGACTACCTCCGTGTCCACCCCGAGCACGGGCCGCTCGGCGGCGACGCCCGTCACGGAGCGCGCCTTCCCACACGCGTTCTCCCGCACCGTCTCACTCGGATCGTCCCCGCCGACCGCTTCCTCGAACTGAGGCAAGACGACTTCGAACGGAACCCCGAGCTGCTCCAGGATCGCCCGCCGCTGCGGCGAGCGCGAGGCCAGCAGGAGCGGTGCTGCCGGCGGCACGCTCACACGCGCTTACGCGCCCGCCAGACCTCCTCCGAGGGCCAGCGCCGGGCCCACTCCGGCGAGACGAAGCCGAAGCGGTTCGGCTCCGCTGCCTCCGGCGCCTGGATCTCGCACAGGTCCTCGACCTCGAGCCCTTGCTCGCGGAGCAGCCGGATCCAGTCCCCGTAGCCGAGGTGGAACTCGACGGACTGATCCTCCTCCGGCCACTCGAACCGGTGCATGCCGAAGTAGGCGCGCAGCAGCTGATCGGGCGCAGGCGAGTCGTCCTCGGGCATGCAGAGCATCAGGATCGTCCCGTTCGTCAGGAACTCGAGCAGCCCGCCCGGCCGCAGCAGCCGCGCGGCCTCGGGAATCCACAAGTACGGATCGGCCCAGAGGCACGCGCCGTACTCCGACCAGATCACGTCGAAGCTCTCGTCCGGCAGCGGCACGTCCTCGGCGCTCGCGTGGATCAGCGGGAACTCGAGCTCGAACTCCTGCTGCAGCAACCGCGCGGTCTCGAGCTGCTGCTCGGAGTTGTCGAGCCCGACCACGCGCGCACCGCGTCGCGCCAGCCACGCCGACCAGTAGGCGGTGCCGCAGCCGAGCTCGAGCACGTCCTTGCCCTCGACGTCGGGAATGAGCCCGAGCTCCGACTCCGGGATCCCCCAGATCCCCCACGTCGGCTCGCCGGCCCAGTTGCGCCGCCCGGACTCGACCCACTCGGGCGCCCATCCGTCCCAGGCTGCGCGGTTCCGCTTCGCGTGCTCAGAGAGGCTCATCGGGGAACCAGAGCTCGATCTCACGCCGCGCCGACTCTGGCGCATCCGAGCCGTGCACGAGGTTGTCGGGCATCGCGAGCGCGAGGTCGCCTCTGATCGTCCCGGGCGCGGCCTCCGCGGGGTTCGTCGCGCCCATGGTCGTCCGCACCACCGGGATCGCCGACTCGCCCTCGAGCACGAGCGCCAGCGTCGGCCCGGAGGTGATGAACTCGACGAGCTCGCCGAAGAACGGCTTCTCCCTGTGCTCCTCGTAGTGGCGTTCGGCGAGCTCGCGGTCGACCCGGAGGAGCCGCGCCGCCCGCACGACGAGGCCGCGGCGCTCGAAGCGACCGAGGATCTCCCCGGCCAGGGCACGGGCCATCGCGTCCGGCTTCACCAGGACGAGTGTCTGCTCGACCGCCACGGCGGCGAGTCTAGAGAACTACGCCGAGCGCTCGCGCCGCGGGGGCGTCAGCGCCTGCGTCGGGCCCAGCTCGACCGCGACGGGCTCGACGGGCGTCTCGCAGTACGGGCAGACCTGCCAGAGCGCCTCGAGCGGCTGCTTGCAGGCCCGGCACGACTGGCGCAGCCGGGTGGTGCAGACCGGGCAGATCAGAAACGAGGCGTCTACCTCAGCGCGACAAACGGGGCAGTGCATCTCCGGGCGCCGCGAGAGCCGTTGCTCCATCGCCTTGATCTCGAGCTCCCGCTCGCGCACGTCCTCGAGGTACTCGGGCGGGCGGAAGAGCATGTAGATCAGAGCCCCGACGAAAGGCGGCACGAGGCCGAGCACGGTGGCCATCCCCACGAGCCAGGGATCGTCGATCCTGCGCCGTGCGTCCTTGTGGACCCAGAACGCGACCGAGAGCCAGAAGACGCCCACGAAGAAGATCGTGAGGTTGCGAATCACCGCCCAGGTGCCGGCGCTGAAGAAGTCGAAAAGTCCATTGTCCAGTACAGGCACCGCGCCTCCCTCAGAGGAGAAGCTTCCCGACGAGGTACCCGACGCCAAACGCGAGGCCGACGATCGTCACGACGACGATGACGGCCACCGCGAAGACGCTCAGGCGCTCGCCGAACTTCCCCATGGTACGCGTTGTAGTCGGACAACGAGGTCTGCGAGAAGGTAGAGAGAGCCGGTCACGAGGACGGCCCCCTCGTCGCCCGCGAGCTCGCGTGCGCGTGCGAGTGCCTCGCCCGGGTCGCCGACGGACTCGACCGCCTCGAAGAACGGAGCGGCGCGACTGGCGAGCTCGTCGGCTGGGAGCGCACGTGCGTTGCGCGAGGAGGTGGCGACGAGGGTGCGCCCGGCAGGCGCAAGCGCGGCCAGCATCGTCTCGGCATCCTTGTCGGCGAGGATCGACGCCACCACCACGTAGTCCTGCCGCGGGAGCCGCTCGAGCAGCCAGGCCACCCCGGCCGGGTTGTGGGCGCCCGCGAAAACGTCCTCTCCCACCTGCTCGAGGCGGCCGGGCAAGAGGATCTCGACCTCGCCCTCGAGCGGCCTGCCGAGAAAGGCCTCGGCGGCGGCACGGCCAACGTCCTTCGCATTGACGACGGCGGTCGCCCCTCGCGCGCGCGCGCGCGAGTCCCATTCAGGCTCGCCGAGGACGACCGTCGCACCCGGCGTGACCACGGCCAGCTTCTCCTCCGCGATCGCCTCGCGGGTCTCCCCGAGCACGTCGGTGTGGTCGAGCGAGATGTTGGTCAGCGCGACGACCGTCGCTGCGAGAACGTTGGTCGCATCCAGCCGCCCGCCGAGACCGGCCTCGACGACTGCAACCTCGACCTCCGCTTCGGCAAACTCCGCCAGCGCGGCGGCCGTGAGCACCTCGAACTGCGTCGCCCCGATCCGCTCGGCGGCGGGGCGAACGCGCTCGAGCGCCTCTGCGAGATGGGCGTCCTCGCCGTCCACCTGCACACGCTCGCTCCAGCCGGCCACGTGCGGCGAGGTGTAGGCACCGGCGAGCACGCCCTCGCGTCCGAGGAAGGCCGCGGCACGCCGAGTCGCCGTCGACTTGCCGTTCGTCCCGACGACGTGGATCGCCGGGAAGGCGCGCTGCGGCTCGCCGAGCTCGGTCAGGAGCGCGTGCATGCGGCCTAGGCCGAACTCTTCCGGCCACGGCGACAGCGACTCCAGCCAGTCAAGCGGAGAGGGCATCGAGCTCGCGACGGTAGCGCTCCAGCTTCTCGCGCTCCGCCGCGACCACCTCCTCGGGCGCGTTCCCGACGAAGCGCTCGTTCGCCAGCATGCCCTCGGCGCGGGCGATCTCGCCGCGCAGCCGCTCGAGCTCGGCGTCGACGTTGCCGCCGTCGGCCTTGACGCGCTCGGGCTTCACCACCGCCTCGAAGATCCGCTGCTGCTCGCCTTCCAGGGACGGGCGCACGCCCGCCCGACGGAAGACCTCGGCTGCCGTCCTGATCGGCTCGAACTCCGCATCCGCGCCGGCATCAGCCCCGATCGGCTCGGGCCACGGCGCCACGATCAGGCGGGTCTCACGATCGGGCAGGTTCGACCAGATCTCTTCTGTTACGTGCGGCATCACCGGGTGGAGCAGCTTCAACAACCGCTCGAGGTTCGCGAGCGCCGTCGCCTGGGCGTCTGCGTCGACGTCGTAGAGACGCGGCTTGATCGCCTCGGCGTACCAGTCGCAGAAGTCGTCGAAGGTGACGTGGTAGAGGACGCTCGTAGCGGGGGAGAAGTCGAATGCGCCCAAGTGCTCATCGAGCTCGCGCTGGGCCCGGTCGAGCCGCCACGCGATCCAGCGCTCCTCGAGCGCCTGCGGCCGCTGCTCTGGACGCGCTTCACCCACGTTGGCAAGGATCAGGCGCGAGACGTTCCACAGCTTGTTCGCCAGCTTGCGCCCCTCCTCGACCGCGCCCTCGGAGAAGCGCACGTCCTGCGAGGAGGACAGCTTGAGC
>Ga0307278_10000723_pt1 | contig 16190 bp, 13 predicted proteins | sample ER_DNA_117_FD_194482 | JGI IMG/M metagenome (GOLD analysis project Ga0307278, IMG submission 194482) | Bulk soil microbial communities from the East River watershed near Crested Butte, Colorado, United States - ER_DNA_117 | ecosystem: Environmental > Terrestrial > Soil > Floodplain | place... | reverse complement strand
AACCAGTTCGGCGGATCACCCCGGCCGGCACCACCGCGACTCCCTTCCCTCGATGATGCAGTTCAGGCCGCCGCAAGGCGCGCGCGGAGAGCCAAGAGCGGAACCGGCGCCCAAGACACCACAAACTGGCACGATGCCGCGCCATGGACGAGCAGGGGACCTCGCCCGGCGGCCTCACGCGCCGCCGGCTCATCGGCGCCGCCGCCGCGACGGCGGCGACCACCGCGCTGCCAGCCCGCGCAAACGCGGCCACCAAGCCCAAGACCGCGGCCGCCGCACAGAGCGCCACAGCCGACGTCGTCGTCGTCGGCGCCGGGCTGGCCGGCCTGACCGCCGCGCGCGACGTCGTCGCCGCCGGCAGGAGCGTCGTCATGCTCGAGGCGCGCGACCGCGTGGGCGGGCGCGTCCTCAACGTCGACCTCGGCAACGGGGTCGTCACCGAGGGCGGCGCCGAGTTCATCGGCCCCACGCAGGACCACATCGCCGCGCTGGCCAAGGACGTCGGCGTCGACACCTACCCGACCTACAACACCGGCGACAACATCTACTTCCGCAACGGCATGGCGAGCCGCTACAGCTCCTCCGGTCCGCTCGGTCCCGTCCCGCCCGACCCGACCGGCGCCGTCGAGGCCGAGAAGGCGATCCTCCAGCTCGACGACATGGCCAAGACGATCCCGCTCGACGCGCCGTGGACGGCGCCGAACGCGCAGGAGTGGGACTCGCAGACCTTCGAGACCTGGAAGCTGAACAACCTCGTCACCCCCTCGGGCCGCTTCCTGATCGACGTCGCCATCACCTCGATCTTCTCCTGCGAGCCGCGTGACGTCTCGCTGCTCTTCGTCCTCTTCTACCTCGCCGCGGCGGGCAACGAGTCGACGCCGGGCAACATCGAGCGGCTCGTCAACACCGGCGGCGGCGCGCAGGAGCGCCGCTTCGTCGGCGGCTCGCAGCTCGTGCCGAACAACCTCGCGCAGCGTCTGGGCGAGCGCGTCGTCCTCTCCCAGCCCGTGCGCCGGATCGTCACCGAGGGCGGCACCGTGACGGCCATCGCCGACGGCTACAGCGTGACGGCCAAGCGCGCCATCGTGGCCGTGCCCCCGCCGCTCGCCGCCCGCATCGACTACCAACCTCAGCTCCCGGCCCTGCGCGACCAGCTCACGCAGCGCATGCCGATGGGCACGGTCATGAAGGTCCACGCGGTCTACCCCGAGCCGTTCTGGCGCGCCGCCGGGCTCACCGGCCAGGCGGTGGCCGACACGCCGCCGGCCCAGGTGACCTTCGACAACACGCCGCCGTCGGGCAGGCCCGGGATCCTCATGGCCTTCGTCGAGGCTTCGGCCGCGCGCCAGCGCCTGGGCGCCTCGCGCGAGGCGCTGCGCCGCGACGTGCTGAAGAACTTCAGCGACTACTTCGGCCCACTGGCGGCCAACCCGACCTCCTTTCACGTCTCCGACTGGCAGGAGGAGATCTGGACGCGCGGCTGCCCGGTGTGCTTCACCGCGCCCGGCGTGCTGCTCGACTACGGCCGCGCGATCCGCGAGCCCGTCGGTCCGATCCACTGGGCGGGAACCGAGACCGCGACGTTCTGGAACGGCTACATGGACGGCGCCGTGCGCTCGGGCGAACGCGCGGCCAGGGAAGTCCTCGCGGCCCTGTAATCACAGCCACACGACGCAGCCCCGCGCGCGCAGGCGCTCGACGACCGCGGGCGGATCGAGGAATCCGTTCCAGCGCAGGTCGAGCCGGTCGAGCGCCGGCAGCTCGGCGAGCGCGTCGGGCAGGGCGGCGATCCCGTTGTCGCGCAGGTCGAGACGGCGCAGCTCGCGCAGGTCGCCGATCGTCTCGGGCAGCGCCGCTATCCGGTTGCCGCGGAGGTGCAGCTCGCGCAGCGCCCGCAGGCGCCCGATCTCCTCCGGCAGGGCCGTCAGCGCGTTGCCCTGCAGGCGCAGCTCGACCAGCGCGCCGAGCTCGCCGATCCACTCGGGCAGCCGCTCGATGGCGTTCTCGGCGACCCCGAGGTACATCAGCGCCCGCAACGCGCGGACCGGCTCGGGCAGCGCCGCGAAGCGGTTGTCGCCCAGGTAGAGGACCTCGAGCGCTGCCAGCCGCGCGATGCCGTCGGGGAGCGCCGCGAGCCGGTTGTGGGCGACATCCAGGACGCGCAGCGCCGCGAGGCGCCCGACGGCGTCGGACAGCTCCTCGAGCCGGGTCTCGTCGAGGTAGAGCGCGGTCAGCTCGACGAGCTCGCCGATCGCCGCCGGGATCGTTCCCAGCGGGTTGCGACCAAGCGCCAGCGAGCGCAGGCCGCGCGCCTCCCAGACCTCGCTCGGGACGGCGCTCAGCCGGCGGCCGCGCAGGTCGAGCCGGTCACTCACGCGCGAATTGCATCGCGCCGGCGACGTTCCCGCTTGGATCCTCGAAGAAGATCAGGTCGCCCACGCCCGGGATCGCCGTGCGCTCCATGAGCAGGCGCCCGCCGTTGGCGACGACGGCCGCGGCGACGGCGCCGACGTCGTCGACCGCGACCGTGCACTCGAAGCCGGTCATGCGCACGCCGCCGAGGTCGCGGCGCTGCTGCAGGGCGATGACCGGTCCCGACTCGCGCTCCATGCGAAAGAAGCCGGGCGGGCCCCAGGGCTCGAAACGCCAGCCGAAGAGCGCCTCGTAGAAGCGCAGCGACGCCTGCGGGTCGTCGGCGTTGATGGCGAAGTGCGCGATGTCGGTGCTCATGCGGGCAGCCTAGGGTTCCAGCCTTCGTGAGCCCAACGGCCTTCGCCCTCATCGCCTCCGCGGCGATCGCCCACGCGTCGTGGAACTTCTTTGCCAAGCAGGCGCGCGGCGGCCTGCCCTTCGTGTGGCTGGCCGGGCTGTGCGCCGCGACGCTCTACGCGCTGCCCGCCGCGATCCAACTGGCCGTCGGCGACCGCACGATCAGCACGGCGGGCATCGCGTTCATGTTCGGCAGCGGCTGCCTGCACTCGGCCTACTTCACGACGCTGCAGCGGGGCTACGCCGAGGGCGACCTCTCGGTCGTCTATCCGCTCGCCCGCGGCACCGGCCCCGCGCTCTCCGTGCTGGCGGCGATCGTCATCCTCGGCGAGCGCCCGGGTCCGCTGGCGCTCGTCGGCGCCGCGATCGTGGTGGCCGCCGTGATCTCGCTGGCCTTCGCGGGACACCGCACGCCGTCGCGATCGTCGATCACGTTCGCGCTGCTCACAGGCGCGACGATCGCGGCCTACACGCTCTGGGACGCGCACGCGGTCGAGGACCTCGCGCAGCCGACGATCGCCTACTACTGGGGCTCGGAGGTCACGCGCGCGGTCGTCCTCGCAGTGCCCGCGCTGCGCGACCGCGAGGGACTGCGCACCGCCCTGGCCCACGACCGCCGCGCGATCCTCGCCGTCGGCACGCTCAGCCCGCTGGCCTACATCCTCGTGCTCGTCGCGCTCACGCTCGCGCCCGTCAGCGTCGTGGCGCCGGGACGCGAGGCATCGATCGTCATCGCCTCGCTGCTCGGGACGCGCGTGCTCGGCGAGGGCGAGACGTCGAAGCGTGCGGTGGCCGCGGTGGCCATCCTCGTCGGCATCGCCTGCCTGGCCGCGAGCTGACCTGGCAGGCTGACGGGCATGCCCCGATTCGTCTGCGCCACCTGCGCCGCTCAGTTCCCCGACGCCGACGCCCGGCCGGCGGCCTGCCCGATCTGCGAGGACGAGCGCCAGTATGTGCCCGAGGACGGCCAGCGCTGGACGACGCTCGAGGAGCTCGCGCGCACGCACCGCAACGAGCTGCGCGAGGACGGCGAGCTCACGGGCGTCGGCACCGATCCGTGGCTGGCCATCGGACAGCGCGCGCTGCTCGCCCCGCTCGGCGATCGGTTCGTCATGTGGGACTGCGTCACCTGCTTCGACGACGACGCGGCCGCCGAGATCGAGCGTCGCGGCGGCCTGGAGGCAATCGCGATCTCCCACCCGCACTACTACTCCGGGATGGCCGACTGGGCGACGCGCTTCGGCTGCCCGGTGCTGCTGCACGCCGCCGACGAGCAGTGGATCACGCGCCCGGACCCGGCGATCGAGCTATGGGACGGCGAGACGCGCGCGCTCGGCGGCGGGCTCACGCTCATCCGCTGCGGCGGGCACTTCGCCGGCGGCACCGTGCTGCATTGGCGCGACGGCGCCGGCGGCGCCGGCGCCCTGCTCAGCGGCGACATCGTCCAGGTCATCCCCGACCACACGCACGTGGGCTTCATGTACAGCTACCCCAACCTCATCCCGCTGCCCGAGGCGTCGGTGCAGCACATCGCCGATGCGCTGGAGCCCTACGAGTTCGACGTCATCTACGGCGCGTGGTGGGAGCGCCTGGTCCGCCGCGACGCGAAGGCGATCGTGCGCCGCTCGGCGCAACGCTACGTCGGCGCCGTTCGAGGGCAGTTGGCGCGTTAGCGCCCAGCAGGGCTCATCTTTGGCTGTCCCGGGTATGACAGCGCAGTCAACTCTTCGGGAGGAGATTGCGCATGTACAAGCAGGTGCTCGACCCGGTCGGCGACTCCCTGTTCCTGTCGACGATCTTCGCGGTCCTGCCGCTCGTCACCCTGTTCGTCCTGCTCGGAGGCCTGAAGCTCAAGGCCCATATCGCGGCCCTCTGGTCGCTCGCTGTGGCCCTGCTGGTGGCGATCGTCGTCTATTCGATGCCGGTCGGCCAGGCGCTCGATTCAGGCCTCGAGGGCGCAGTCTTCGGCCTCTTCCCGATCATGTGGATCGTCGTCAACGCGATCTGGATCTACGCGATGCTCGAGCGCAGCGGGCACTTCGCGGTGATCAAGCGCTCGTTCGGGCGGCTCAGCGAGGACCAGCGCGTGCAGGCGGTGCTCATCGCCTTCTGCTTCGGCGCGCTGCTCGAGGCCCTGGCCGGCTTCGGCACCCCGGTCGCGATCTGCGCGGTGATGCTCATCGGGCTCGGCTTCCAGCCCGCGAAGGCCGCCGCCATCGCCCTCGTCGCCAACACGGCGCCCGTCGCGTTCGGCGCGATCGCGGTGCCGATCACGACGCTCGCGCCGCTGGCCGAGCTGCCGAAGGACGACCTCGGCGCCATGGTCGGCCGCCAGACCCCCTTCCTCGCACTCGTCGTCCCGCTCATCCTCGTCGGCATGGTCGACGGGCGTCGCGGCATCAAGGCCGCCTGGCCCGCCGCGATGGCGGGCGGCGTCGCCTTCGCCGTGGGCCAGTTCGCGTGCTCGAACTACCTCTCGGTCGAGCTGACCGACATCATCGCCTCGCTGATGGGGGCGGCCGCGATCATCGCGCTGCTGCAGGTGTGGCGGCCCGGCGACGTCATCGGCGTGCCGGCGGGGCCGCGCCCAGCCATGGCCGGCGGGGAGAGTGGCGTCGATCAGCGGCGCTTCCAGAAGGAGGCCAATCTGCGCGCCGAGGTGAGGCCTGACGGCCCCGTGAAGCGCGACAGCCCCGGCGCGATGCTCGTCGCCTTCTCGCCGTACATCATGATCATCGTGGTCTTCGCGCTCGCGCAGATCCACTGGCTGCCGTTCTTCGACTGGCTCGATGCGCGCACCAAGGCGTTCGATTGGCCCGGGCTGGACATCCTCAACGCCAAGGGCGAGCCACCCACGGCCGTGACCTTCAAGCTCAACTGGGCCAGCGCTGCCGGCACGCTGCTGCTGGTCTCCGGCCTGCTGAGCATGCTCACGTTGCGCGTGAGCGCGCGGCGCGCGATCGAGGCCTACGTGGCCACCCTCAACCAGCTCAAGTTCGCGATCCTCACGGTCGCCACCGTGCTCGCGCTGGCCTACGTGATGAACCTGTCGGGCCAGACGATCACGATCGGCAACTGGCTGGCCGGCGCCGGCACGGCGTTCGCCCTGCTCTCGCCGATCCTCGGCTGGCTCGGGGTCGCGGTCACCGGCTCGGACACCTCGTCCAACGCGCTGTTCGGCGCGCTGCAGGTCTCAGCGGCCGAGAAGGCCAACCTCTCGCCCATGCTGATGGCCGCCGCGAACTCCAGCGGTGGCGTGCTCGGGAAGATGATCTCGCCCCAGAACCTGGCCATTGGCGCGGCCGCGGTCGGCATGGGTGGCCGGGAAGGCGACCTGTTCCGTATGGTGGTGAAATGGAGCCTGATCCTGCTGGCGGCGATGGTGGTGATCGTCTACCTGCAGAGCACCAGCATCCTCTCGTGGATGGTGGTCTGAAGCTGATCGAGGAGCTGCGGGGCATCTGCGGCGACGCGCACGTCGTCACCGAGCACCACGCGCTTCGCACCTACGAATCCGACGGGCTGCTGCAGTACGCGACCGTGCCCCGCGCGGCCGTGTTGCCCGCCACCGGCGAGGAGGTGGCCGCCGTCGTGCGCGCCTGCCACGAGGCCGGCGTGCCCTGGGTCGCGCGCGGCTCGGGCAGCGGCCTGTCGGGCGGTGCGCTGCCGCTCGAGGACGGCGTGCTCGTGGTGCTCTCGCGGCTGCGGCGCATCCTCGAGGTCGACCTCGAGAACCAGCGCGTGGTGTGCGAGCCGGGCGTGACGAACATCGCCATCTCGGCCGCCGTCGGCCCGTCGCACTTCTACCCGCCCGACCCCTCGTCGCAGATCGTCTGCTCGATCGGCGGCAACGTGGCCGAGAACTCCGGCGGCGCGCACTGCTTCAAGTACGGCTTCACCACGAACTACGTCTGCGGCCTGGAGGTCGTGCTCCCCGACGGGTCGGTCGTCGAGCTCGGCGGCAAGGAGCTCGACCTGCCCGGGTATGACCTGTGCGGGGTGTTCGTCGGCTCGGAGGGCACGCTCGGCGTGGCCACGAAGGTGATCGTGCGCGTGGTGCCCACGCCCGAGTCCGTGCGCACGCTCGTGTCCTTCTTCGAGTCGCCCAGGCACGCCGGGCAGGCCGTGTCGGCCATCGTCTCGGCCGGCGTGGTGCCGGGGGCGATCGAGATGATGGACAACCTCACGATCGGCGCCTCGGAGGCGATGGCCCACGCGGGCTGGCCGCTCGACGCGGGCGCGGCGCTGCTGGTCGAGCTCGACGGGCCGCAGGCCGAGCTCGAGGCGACCTTCGACCAGGTCGGCGAGCTGTGCGAGAAGGCCGGCTGCAGCGAGGTGCGGGTGGCGCGCGACGAGGCCGAGCGCCAGGTCTTCTGGAAGATGCGCAAGTCGGCCTTCCCGGCCATGGGGCGCGTCTCCTCGCACTACTACGTCCAGGACTCGGTCATCCCCCGCACCGCGCTGGCCGAGGTGCTCGAGCGCATCGACTGGCTCGCGCGCGAGTACGACCTGCAGGTGGCCAACGTCTTCCACGCCGGCGACGGCAACCTGCACCCGCTGGTCTGCTACGACGGGCACGCCGAGGGCGAGGCCGAGCGCGCCGAGGCGCTGGCCGGCGAGATCGTGGTCGCGTGCGTCGACGCGGGCGGCTCGATCACCGGCGAGCACGGGGTCGGCGTCGACAAGAAGCGCTACATGCCCAGGATGTTCAGCGAGGCCGACCTCGACGCCTTCCAGAAGCTGCGTTGCGCCTTCGACCCCGACGGCCTGGCCAACCCGGGCAAGGTCATGCCCACGCCGCGGCTGTGTGGTGAGGTGCCGGGGCCCTACCGCGAGCACCCGCTCGAGAAGGCGGGCCTGGCGGAGCGCTTCTGATGGACGCCGCGGGGGTGGCGGCCGCGCTGCGCGAGGCCTCCGGCGTGCGCGTCGTCGGCGGGGGCACGAAGCTCGGATGGGGGCGGCCGATCGAGGCGCCCGAGCTGAGCGTGGCCGAGCTCGACGCGATCGTCGAGCACAACGTCGGCGACCTCACGGCGATCCTGCAGGCCGGCTGCCCGCTGGCGACGGCGCGCGACGCCTTCGCCGCCGAGGGGCAGATGCTCGCGCTCGACCCGCCCGACGACGGCGCGACGATCGGCGGCGTGGTGGCCACCGGCGACTCGGGGCCGCTGCGCCACCGCTACGGCAGCCCGCGCGACCTCGTGCTCGGAGTGCAGGTGGCGCTGCCCGACGGGTCGCTGGCGCGCGCCGGCTCGAAGGTGATCAAGAACGTCGCCGGGTACGACCTGGCCAAGCTCATGAGCGGCGCGTACGGAACCCTGGGCGTGGTGACCGAGGTCAGCGTGCGCCTTCACCCCAAGCCGCGCGAGTGGCTGACCGTCGTCGTGCGCCGCGACGACCCGCACGCGCTGGCCGCCGCCGCGAGCGAGCTGACCCACCGCCCGCTCGAGGCCGAGCGCCTGGACCTGCGCTGGGACGGCGACGCCGGCGCCGTGCTCGTGCAGCTCTGCGGCGCGTCGGCGCCCGAGCGCGCGGCGAGCATCGACGGCGAGGTCGTCGAGGTCGACGAGGAGCTGTGGGCCGCCCAGCGCGCGGCCCAGCGCGGGCCGGTCGTGCTGCGCGTCTCGAGCACCCAGCAGGGCCTGGCCGACGTGCTGAGCGCCGCGCGCGACCACGGCGCCGTGTGCGTGGCACGCGCCGCCCACGGCCTCGCCTGGCTGCGCCTCGAGGCCGCCGACGCCGAGCTCGTGACCGCGCTGCGCGCGCGGCTGGGCGCGTGCGTGCTGCTCGACGCCCCCGCGGCGCTGCGCCGCGAGGTCGATCCCTGGGGGCCGCTGAGCGCCGAGCCGCTCATGCGCCGCGTCAAGGCGCGCTTCGACCCCTACGACACCCTCAACCCGGGGCTGCTGCTGACATGACGGACACGATCAACGTGACCGAGCCGCGGCCGGGCGGCACCTACGACAGCCTCAACCCGCCCGAGCCGAAGCTGATCGACGATTGCGTGCACTGCGGCTTCTGCCTGCCGACGTGCCCGACCTACGTGCTGTGGGGCGAGGAGATGGACTCGCCGCGCGGGCGCATCCTGCTCATGCGTGCCGGCCACGAGGAGGACGGGCCGATGACGCTCGCGCAGGTCAACGCGTGGGACAACTGCCTGGGCTGCATGGCGTGCGTGACCGCGTGCCCGTCGGGCGTGCAGTACGACAAGCTCATCGAGGACACCCGCGGGCAGGTCGAGCGCCGCTGGGCGCGCCCGCGCGGTGAGCGCCTGCGCCGGCAGGCGATCTTCGCGCTCTTCCCGCACCCCGAGCGGATGAAGTGGATCGCGCCCTTCGCGCCGCTGGCCCAGCCCACCGCGCGCTTCCTCGGGCGCTTCCCGCGCCTGAAGGCGCTGGCCCAGCTCGCGCCCCCGCGGTCCAAGCGCGTCATCCTGCCCGAGCTCACCGCCGCGCAGGGGACCAAGCGCGGGCGCGTGGGGTTCCTGCAGGGCTGCGTGCAGCGCGTGTTCTTCGGCAACGTCAACGCCGTCACGGTCGGCGTGCTGGCGGCCGAGGGCTTCGAGGTCTGGGCGCCGGAGCGCCCGCGCTGCTGCGGCGCGCTGCAGCTGCACACCGGGATCGACGCGCGCGACGAGGCACGCGACACGATCGCGACCTTCGAGGGCTGCGACACCGTGGTCGTCAACGCCGCGGGCTGCGGCTCGGCCATGAAGGACTACGGCCACCTGTTCCGCGACGACCCCGAGTGGAGCGAGCGCGCGGCGGCCTTCTCCGCCAAGGTCCGCGACGTTCACGAGCTGCTGGCCGAGCACGAGCCCCAGGCCGCGCGCCATCCGGTCGAGCTGGTCGTCGCCTACCACGACGCCTGCCACCTCGCCCACGCCCAGGGCGTGCGCGCCCAGCCGCGCGCGCTGCTGCAGACGATCCCGGGCCTCGAGCTGCGCGAGCCCGCCGAGTGGGAGCTGTGCTGCGGCTCGGCCGGCGTGTGGAACCTGCTCAACCCCGAGCCGGCGGCCGAGCTCGGCCAGCGCAAGGCGCGCAACCTGCTCGCGACGGGCGCGCAGGCCGTCGCCGCCGCCAACCCGGGGTGCGCCCTGCAGATCGGCGTCCACGCCGGGCTGCCCGTACATCACCCGATGGAGCTGCTCGCCGCCTCGATCCACGGGAGGAAGCCATGACCGTAGACGTCCTCGCCCCCGCCCCCGCCACCGGCGTGCTCACCGACGAGGCACTGGCCTTCCTCGGCACGCTGCACGAGCGCTTCGAGCCGCGGCGGCGCGAGCTGCTCGACGCGCGCGCGGAGCGCCGCCGGCGCATCGCCGCGGGCGAGACGCTCGACTTCCTGCCCGGCACCCGCGAGATCCGCGAAGGCGACTGGAGCGTGGCTCCAGCGCCGGCCGACCTGCAGGACCGCCGCGTGGAGATCACCGGCCCGGTCGACCGCAAGATGGTCATCAACGCGCTGAACTCGGGGGCGCGCGGCTTCATGGCCGACTTCGAGGACTCGCTGTCGCCGACGTGGGCCAACGTCGTGCAGGGCCAGGTGAACCTCACCGACGCCATCGAGGGCACGATCGAGTTCGCCGGCGACGACGGGCGCGAGTACAAGCTGGGCGACGAGGTCGCCACCCTGCTCGTGCGCCCGCGCGGCTGGCATCTGGTCGAGAAGCACGTGCGCGTCGACGGCGAGCCGGTGGCGGGCGCCTTCGTCGATGCCGGCCTGTACCTCCTGCGCAACGCCAAGCGCCTGCTGGAGAAGGGCTCGGGCCCCTACTTCTACCTGCCCAAGATGGAGTCGCACCTCGAGGCGCGCCTGTGGGCCGAGGTGTTCGCGTTCCTCGAGGACGAGCTGGGGCTCGACCCCGGGACGGTCAAGACGACCGTGCTCATCGAGACGCTGCCCGCCGCGTTCGAGATGGAGGAGATCCTGTACGAGCTGCGCGCCCATTCCTGCTCGCTGAACGCCGGGCGCTGGGACTACATCTTCTCGACCATCAAGACCTTCCGCGAGCGCCCGGAGTTCGTCCTGCCCGACCGCAACGACGTGAAGATGACCGTGCCCTTCATGAGGGCCTACAGCGAGCTGCTGGTGAAGACCTGCCACCGGCGCGGCGCGCACGCGATGGGCGGCATGGCCGCGCTGATCCCGTCGCGCAAGGATGCCGAGGCCAACGAGCGCGCGATCTCCGCCGTGGCGGCCGACAAGGAGCGCGAGGCGGGGGCGGGCTTCGACGGCACGTGGGTCGCGCACCCCGACGTGGTGCAGACCGCCATGGCCGAGTTCGACGAGATCCTCGGAGAGCGCCCCAACCAGGTCGAGCGCCAGCGCGACGACGTCGACGTCGGCGCCGCCGAGCTGCTCGACGTGGCCGCCACGCCGGGCGCCATCACCGAGGCCGGGCTGCGCAACAACGTCAACGTGGGGATCCAGTACATCTCCTCGTGGCTGCGCGGCAACGGGGCAGCCGGCATCTACGGGCTCATGGAAGACGCGGCGACGGCTGAGATCTCGCGCTCGCAGGTGTGGCAATGGATCCGCCACGGGCGCACGCTCGAGGACGACGGTACGCCGATCACCGCCGAGCTCGTGCGTCGCCTCGAGGGCGAGGAGCTCGAGCGCATCCGCTCGGAGATCGGCGACGACGAGTGGTTCGAGCGCGAGGGCCGCCCCCAGGAGTCGCGCGCGCTCTTCGAGCAGGTCGCATTGGCCGACGAGCTCGCCGAGTTCCTCACCATCCCGGCCTACGAGCAGCTCGACTAGGCGCCTTGGCCCGTTCGCACGTCGTCACCGGCGGGGGCCGCGGGATCGGCCGCGCGATCGTCGAGCGGTTGCTGGCCGACGGCGACGCCGTGGTGGCGATCGAGCTCGACCCGGCTGCGCTCGAGTGGATGAGCGAGCACCCGCGCGCCATCGCCGTGGTGGGCGACGCCGGCGACGAGGAAGTGACCGAGCGGGCCGCCGACGCAGCCCAGGCCGCGGCCCCGCTCGCGGGCTGGGTCAACAACGCGGCGGTGTTCCGCGACGCCTCCGTCGACTCCGTGGCGACGCGCGAGCTGCTCGATCTCATCGCGTTGAACCTCAGCCCAGCCGTCGTCGGCTGCGCCACCGCGATTCGCCGCTTCCTGGCGGCGGGCGGCACGGGCGCGATCGTCAACGTCACCTCCCACCAGGCGCGCCTGGCCGTGCCGGGCTGCACGCCGTACGTCACGGCCAAGGCCGCGATCGAGGGGCTCACCCGCGCCCTGGCCGTCGAGTACGGCGCGCGCGGGATCCGCGTCAATGCCGTGGCCCCGGGCTCGATCGCCACCGAGCGCTACCACGAGGAGTACGTCGCCCAGGCCCCGGAGGTGGCGGCACGGATAGAACGCGAGATCGCGCACCTGCACCCGGTCGGCCGGGCCGGGCGGCCCGAGGAGGTCGCCGCCGCCGTCGCCCACCTGCTCTCCGACGAGGCGAGCTTCATCACGGGCGCCACCATCCCCGTCGACGGCGGCCGGACCGTCGTCACCCACGACCCCCAGCCGTGATGGCCGTCAGCTCGCGGGCACCGTCAGCAGCGCGGCGCTGCCCGCCGGCAGGAGCACGCGGAACGCGCCAGACCTGCGGACGACGCGCTCCTCGACGTGCCTGCCGCGCAGCCTGCCGTCGGGCGTCTGCTGCACGTAGCCCTGCCCGGCGAACGTCACGCCCCGCGTCGCACCGACCGACGGAGCCAGGAGGCGCTCGACGCGCGCGCGGTCGCCCGCGCCCGGCACGCGGAGGACCACCTTGTGGGGTCGGTTGGCGTCCTTGTTGACGACAACGATCCGCCGCGTCCCCGCGCCATCCACCGTCGCCCAGGTCTTCAGCTGGGCGTTGGGCACGTTCGGCCCCACGGGGAGCAGGCGCGCACCGCGGGGGGTCGCGCGGTCGAACAGGAGCATCGCGTAGAAGAGCGGCCGCACCCTCCCGACCGTGCGCCCCCGGACGCGCACGAAGTCGACCGGCGCGTACCACGCGCCGGTCCACGTGTGGAGGTCGACGTTGCGGACCCCCGCCTCGGCCATGCCGAACAGGACGTCGGTGGCCCACAGCGCGGCGGCGAAGGTGTCGCTGCCCTTGTGCACGCCGCCGCAGATCGCGGTGTTCGCCTCCGACACCCGCACGGCGGCGCCGTGCGAGGTCGCGACCGCCGAGAGCTGGGCGGCGCGCGACACGAGCGGCTGGTAGGTGCGCCCGCTGAGCAGACGCGCGGTGTAGTAGCGGCTGCTTCGCCGGCGCGTGGCGCCGCCGCAGGTCGGCAGCGCGTACGCGTGCGTGCTGAACACCGGCAGCCACGAGTTGCTCAGCAGGTCGTCCTCGTGATCCTCCCACGACGTCGAGGCGAAGCCGCCCGCGGACAGCGCGATGCCCGGCGCCACGCCGCCGACGGCGGTGGCGTATGCGCCGAGCTCGCTGCGGTACTGGGGGTACTCATACGGGTCGGCGCGCTTGCGCACGCGCGCCAGGCGGCGGCCCGCGACGTGGAAGGTGATCGGCTGGCCGTAGCGATCCGGCTCGTTGCCGATCTCGAAGGTGTGGACGCTGCCGGGCGGCAGGGTCGCGACCGCGGCCTGCGCGAGGCTCGCGGCGTTGGCCGGGTCGGCGAGGCCGAGGTTCAGCCCGAGGACCAGCGGTGTGCGGGTCGCCCGCCGCCAGTTGCCCAGCTGCGCGAGCCAGTCGGGCGTGACGTCGGTGGTGATCGTCACCGGGCGCGGCGCCCCCGCCGGGTTCCACCATGTCTCGTCGGTCGAGTTGCCGCCGAAGCGCAGGGTCGGCGGGCCGTGCCCGCCAGACCCGAGGGTCCGGACCAAGCGGGCGAAGATCTCGTTGACCTTGCCGCCCGAGCCGATGTAGTCGGGCACCGCCCAGTACTCGATCGACATGCCGGCGAACGACGGCGGGACCGCTGCGCCGGCCCTCGTCGACGCGATCCGGCGATCGATGACCGGGCCCGTGCCCGGCTCGGGCGTCGGCCCGACGATCGACGGTGGCGGCGGCTGGGCGGCGACCATCGCGTCGCTGACCGCGCCGTCGTCGGCGACGTAGCGGTACGACGCGTAGGGGATCAGCGTGGTGCGCACCGACCAATGGCCGTCCTCGCCGGTCATGACGTCGGCCACGGGCTGCCACGGGGTCCCGGCGCCCGCAACGCGGACCTGGACCTGGACGGCGTGGACGCCGCCAGGACGGACCTGGCCCCACAGCGTGCTGCTCGCGAAGTCCAGCCACATCGGGTGGCCGAAGTGCGCGAGCGCGGGCTTGGGCCGGCCGTCGGCGTAGTGCAGGCCCGACTGCCAGCCGGTGTAGCGCTTGCCGCCGCCGACCGTCTCGTCGACCCACAGGTACTGCGAGATCAGCTGGACGCGCGGATCGCGCCAAGCCAGGTACGCCGCCTGCTGGAGGTAGAGGTCCTGCCGGCCGGGCGAGACGCCCCGGAGCTTGTCCGGCGGGTTGGTCTGGAAGCCGTACTCGTCGAGCCAGATGCCCAGCGGCGCCGTGCTGCCCCGGATCCGGCCCCACCGCTGCATGAGGTCGAGAAGGTGCTCGAGACGCGAGAGGCTCGCCAGGTCGGCGTTGTCGGCCGTGGCGAAGGGCTGGTCGGGCGGGTTGCGCGTGCTGTGCGGGTGGTAGGCGAAGCCGTCGGCGAGCACGGGCTGAAAGCCACGGCAGCCGCCGGTGGTGACCGGGCGCAGCTTGGCGTCGAGGCAGCCGAGGGCGCGCAGGAAGGTGAGCGGACGCGTGTTGGCGTTGCGGCTCTTGAGGTCGCCGCCGGCGGGCGCGAGCGCGCCGATGAGCACGGTGGCAGCGGGGTCGACGCCGTGGATGGCTTGGTATCCGGCGTTGACCATCGCGCGGTAGGTGTCGGCCGACGCCGGCGAGCAGCGCTTCCTGCCGCACTCGGCCTGCGGCTGGATCCACAGCGGCAGGTTCGGCTCGTTCCAGAGGATGTAGTGGTCGACACGGGCGCCGTAGCGCTGGGCCGCCGCCGTGGCGAACGCGCCGAACGCCGGGGCGCTCGGGCGGTAGCGCGGGTTGCCAAGGCTCGGGTTGCCCGAGGCCCACAGCGGCGGCGGGCCGTCGAGCATGAGGATGGGCTCGATCCCCGCGCCGACGAGGCGATCGACCGCCGCGTCGATGATGCTCCAGTGGTAGCCCGGGCTGTCGGGATCTGCCGGCGCGAAGCCCGGCGGCGGCGTGTCGCTGCCCGGGTCGGGCGTGACGCGCGACCATGAGACCTGGAGGCGGACGGTGTCCACGCCGAGCTTCTGCCACTCGGAGACCGCGTCGTCGGCGGCGTCACCGCCGCCGAGCAGGACCCCGTCGTCGTCGACGCCGACCTGCAGCGCTCGCGCGCTCGCGGGCGCTGCCGCGCCGGTGAGGGCGGCCAGGAGGACGAGCAGGAGCACGGCGGCGGCGCGTACCACGCGCCCATTGCAACGCAACGACCGGATCGAAGTCGCGGCCGAGACCCCTCACCCCCGGCCGACGTAGGGCATCTTCGTCGCCATCACGGTCATGAAGAGAACGTTCGCGTCGAGGGGCAGGCCGGCCATGTAGAGGACGGCGTCGGCGACGAGGCGGGCGTCCATCGTCGCCTCGGCCGCGATCGAGCCGTCGGCCTGCGGCACGCCGCGCTCCATCGCCGCCGTCATGTCGGTGGCCGCGTTGCCGATGTCGATCTGCCCGCACGCGATGTCGTGGGCGCGGCCCTCGAGGGCGATGGCCTTCGTCAGGCCGGTGACGGCGTGCTTGGTCGCCGTGTAGCCGACGGCGAACGGGCGCGGGACGTGGGCGGAGATCGAGCCGTTGTTGATGATCCGCCCGCCCCGCGGCGACTGCTCCTTCATCGCACGGTAGGCCGCCTGCGCGCACACGAAGGCGCCCGTGAGGTTCGTCGCCACGATCGCCTGCCAGTCCTCGAAGGCGACGTCCTCGACGGGCGCCGGCCTCCCGAACCACCCGGCGTTGTTGAACAGCAGGTCGACGCGGCCGAGCTCGTCGCCGACACGGGCGAAGAGGGCGGCCACGGCATCCGGATCGCTCACATCGGTCGGCGCGATGATCGTCCTGTCGGGCGCGGCGTCCGCGCCCGCGACGGTCTCGCGCAGCGCGTCGTCACGGCGCCCGGCCAGCGCCACGCGATAGCCCGCACCGAGCAGCGCATGCGTGACCTCGCGCCCGACCCCGGAGCCGGCCCCGGTGACGACGGCGACGCGCTCGTGCTCGGTCGTCATCGCTCGTGCCCCGCGAAGTCGAAGTTGGCCAGCGCCGCGGGATCGGTGATGCCGAGCTTGCGCCGGGCACGCTCGGCGAAGCCGGCCGAGCCCAGGCGCACGACGAGCGCCGGCCACGGGTTCGGGGTGACCTCGACGTTCCAGCCGGCCTGCGCCTCCACG
>Ga0307278_10000722_pt1 | contig 16212 bp, 12 predicted proteins | sample ER_DNA_117_FD_194482 | JGI IMG/M metagenome (GOLD analysis project Ga0307278, IMG submission 194482) | Bulk soil microbial communities from the East River watershed near Crested Butte, Colorado, United States - ER_DNA_117 | ecosystem: Environmental > Terrestrial > Soil > Floodplain | place... | reverse complement strand
ATCTGGAACAACGGCAAGATGGACGGCTTCTACACCAACGCCGGCATCTGGGCGCTCGGGTACTACACGGCCGCGGAGCTCCCCTTCTACTACAGCCTGTTCGAGGACTCGACGCTCTGCGTCAACTACTTCTGTTCGCTCCTCGGCCCCACGTGGCCGAACCGCTTCTACCTTGCCGCGGGGACGTCGGGCGGTATCACGACGAACGGCGTCTGGGGGTTCGGCGTGTTCGACCATCCGATGATCCTGGACCTGCTGGAAGCGGCCGGCGTCTCGTGGAAGGTCTACAACATCGGATGGGACAGCGTGCCCTACGGCAACACCGACAACGTCTTCGTGTTCTGGGAGCGGTACGCGCACGACCAGCGGACGCTCGGCAGCAAGGGCGGGTTCCTGAACGACCTGAGACGTGACCGCCTGCCGCAGGTCTCCTTCATCATCCCCAGCTACGCCAGAGGCTGGGACGAGCACCCGCCGGCGGACGTGTCGATCGGGATGGGCATCCAGCAGGAGCTCGTCACGGCCCTGCGGGAGTCGTCGGCGTGGGAGCGCGCCGCGTACATCCTGACCTACGACGAGCACGGCGGGTACTTCGACCACGTCACGCCACCGGTCTTCGACGCCTTCGGCGCCGGCATGCGCGTCCCGACCTGGGTGATCTCGCCGTTCGCCAAGAAGTCGCACCTCGAGCCGAGGGTGTACGACCACGCGTCGACGCTGAAGTTCCTCGAGGCGGTGTTCGGGCTCCCCACGCTGGCGTCCGTCAACCACGAGTTCGACGCCTCCACTCCTGGCGGCCCGAACTACGAGGCGGCCGGCGGCGCACCCACCGGCCCACCCGCTCCGCCCCGCGACGGCCTCGAAGAGGTCGGCGACATGCTGGAGTGCTTCGAGTTCTGAGGAGGGCAGGGAGGTGGCGCTGTGAACGTCGAGGCGATCAACATCGGCCCGAGCTACGCGATCGCGTCGGTCGACGCCGCCAGCGCGCTCGCCGGCAAGGGCCTTGCGGGCGACCGCCACTTCCACGAGGACGGCGCCAAGCCCGGCCAGGCGCTGACCCTGGTCGAGGCGGAGGTGCTGGAAGACGTCGGCCTCACCGGCGCGCAGTCGCGCCGGCAGGTGGTGGTGCGCGGCGTGCGGCTGAACGAGCTGGTCGGCAGGCGCTTCCGGGTCGGCGACGTCGAGTGCGTCGGCGTCGAGCTCTGCGAGCCGTGCCTGCACCTGCAGCAGCTGACGCGGCCCGGGATCATCAAGGAGCTCGTCCACCGGGGCGGGCTCAACGCCGACATCCTGGGCGACGGCCGGATCTCCGTCGGCGACCCGGTCCTCGTCGACGAGCACCGACCGTGAGGCGGAGCAGCTGTCGAGCAGCTTGTCGCCCCCTTCCCTCGCCGATCCGACCGTGAGGCAGGAGCGACGAGGATCTCGAGATCGTCGGCGGCATCGCAACGGGCGAGGAGGGCGAGCAGCCGCACGGAGCGGCACGCGGAGGGGCCGCCGTGCCCCCGGACACATCGCGGGCCGGTTGCCCAACTCGATTACAGGCTTACACTAGATCGCAAGGGTGGCCGCGCGAGCCGACCCTGAAAGAGGGCTACCGCCATGAGCGCCGAGCTGCTGCCGGCTGGCAGCTACCGGGTCGGTGACGCCGAGCGATCCCGCACCACAGAGCTGCTCAAGGAAGCACACGTCGCCGGCTACCTGACGCTGGCCGAGATCGACGAGCGGCTCAGCGCCGCGCTCGCCGCCCGCACCCGCGACGAGCTCGAGCGGCTGGTGGCCGACCTGCCGCCCGATTGGCGGGCGCGGCAGGCCGGCGCGCCCGCCGCCGCGCCGCGTCGCACCGTCCCGCCGGTCGCCTGGTGGCTCCTGCCGCTCGCGCTGCTGGTGGTCGCGATGGTCGTGCTGGCCATCGCCACGCGCGGCTTCTTCTTCCCTTGGCCGCTGCTGTGGTTGTGGTTGGCGTTCGGGCGCCGCCACGGCCGTGCCGGCTGGCATCCTCCGCGCTCGCACCGGGGCACGTGGGTCTGACCTGACCGCTGGGTACCGTCCTCGTCGCATGCTGCGGCGGGGAATCCCTCGCGTGGATCGAGGCTCAGCCGCGAGGACCGTGGGGGCGGCAGGCGACCACCCCGTATGCGGGGGCGAACATGGGCCGGAAGCGGGGCGGGGTGGCAAGGGCGGCCAGGCGGCCGAGGGCGAGGGCGTGCTGCTTCACCCGCGCCTTCAGGGCCGAGCTGCCGGTGACGTGGGGGAAGAACAGGGTCCGCAGGAAGTACTCGAGCTCGACGCTGCCGGCGGTCCCGACCAGGTAGGCCGGGCAGCGCTGGTCGGGGAAGGCCAGGTAGGCGGCGGCCGGCTCCATGCCCGCGGCGGCGAGCGCGCGCCACGCGGCGCCGGCCCGGAGGGCGCCACGGTCCCGCAGGCCGGCCGGGTAGAGGCGGTTGGCGAAGCCCGCGTACAGCCAGCCGCCGGGCGCCACGGCGGCGGCGGCCCGGCCGAGCAGGGCGGCCGCACCCCCGGCGCCGTCCACCCGCCCCCAGGCGCCGAGGTCGCCGACGACCACGGCCGGGTAGCGCCGCCCGTCGAGGGCGGCGGCCAGCCCGGCGGCGTCCCTGGCCGGGCAGACCGCGCCGGGCAGGGACTCGGCGGCGACGGCCAGCAGCAGCAGCCCGTCGGGCTCGCTGGGCACCACCAGGCGCCAGTTCAACAGCCGCGCGTCCACCTCCGCCTCCGCTGCGGGCGTCGGCGGGACCGGGGGTGTGACGGGTCGCAGCTCGGGCACGAACGTCACCTCCGGGCCGGCGTCGAGACCAGGGCGGTCAGGGCCGCGCGGGGCCGCCAGCGGGCCTCCCGGGGGGCGGCGGCGAGCGCCACTGCGAGGATGGCGGCGGCGTAGGCGAGCGCGCCGGCTGCGACGACGGGGAGCACCGGGCCGTCCCTGAGGGCGAGCAGCAGACCGGCCATGGGCAGCGACGCGAACGCGGGCACGGCGAGGCTGGAGGCCAGGGCCGAGGGTCCGGCCAGCCGCCGGAGCATGACCGCGTAGGCGGCGAACAGCCCGGCCTCGGTGATCGCGGTGGTGAGCGCGGCGCCCAGGTACGACCAGCGGGGGATGAACCAGGCGTTCAACCCCAGGTTGAGCACTGCCGCACTGGCGACCGCGACCGTCCGCCTGGTCTGGCCGTCGGCGGCGGTGAGCGCGGTGCCCAGCGTGTGGCCGAGCATACGGACGGGGATGACCAGGACGAGCACCTGGTAGGCGAGGACCGCCTTGTCGAACTTGCTGCCGTACACGAACCGGAAGATCGCGGGAGCCAGCAGCAGCGACCCGACCATGATGGGCACGCCGACCACGGCCAGCAGCCGCAGCGACACGTCCCGGTAGCGCCCGAGCTGCCTGGGGTCGGGCCAGGCCCGGCTCATGCGCGGGTACAGGGCGGTGTTCAGCACCCGGGCGAGCACGTTGAGGTACAGGACGAGGTTGGTGGCCGCCTGGTACAGCCCGACCGCGGTGGGGCCCTTGACGAAGCCGAGCAGCACCGCGTCGACCCGGATGTAGGTGAGCGACATGGCGTCGTCAAGGGCGAACGGGACCGTGCGGCGCAGCGTGGGGCGCAGGAAGGCCAGATGCGGGCGAGGGACCATGAGCACGCGCAGCTCGCGGCAGGCCATCGTCCAGCCCGCGAGCGCGCCGAGCGCGCGGCTGCCCACGTAGGCGAGCAGCACGCCGCGCACGCCGAGGCCGGCGTCCAGCGCGAGCGGGATGCCGGCCAGGAAGGCGACCTCTTGCGCCACGGTGGCGGCACTCTCGAGCCTCATCCGCTCCCAGCCCGCGAACGCGGCGAAGGTGATGCGCCCGGCCGTGTCGAACGCCAGCGCGATCCCGGCCAGGGTCACGGCCTCGACCACGTCCGGGCTCTGCCCGGCGAACCGGACGCCCGCGGCCAGCAGGGCGGTGACGACGCCACCGGCGACCAGGGCGACGAGCACGCCGGCCTCGACCCACGCCCGGGAGCTGCCCGGCTCCCGGGCGACCTCCCTGGTGAGCAGGTTGAACAGGCCGAGGCCGACCGCGAAGCTGAACATCGTCGACAGGGTGAGGGCGAACTGGAACACGCCGAGCTGGGCCGGGCCGCCGTGCCTGGCGACCAGGACCACCGCGGCCAGCCCGCTCACCGCCCGGGCCGCGAAGGTGACGAGCTGCCAGCCGGAGTTGCGCGCAACCAGACCGCGGCCGCCTCCCCCTCCTCCCGGCGCCTGGCTCGTGGGCCCCTCCGGGCGCCCGGACCCGGACGCCCCGGGGCGGGCAGGCGCGTACCGGGTCAATTCAGCACCGCGAACGGCCGCATGCGGGCGACCGGCCGGACGAGGCCGTGGCGGACGAGGATGCCGAGCGCCTCGTCGACGCCCTTGTCGTCGAGGTGGGCGACCTCGGCGGGAGCGGTCCCCCGGTAGTTGAACCTGAGGGTCGAGCGGCCCTCGGGGTCGGGCTGGGAGATGCCCCGGGCGGCGAAGTCGGCGATGACGGTGCCGGCGCCGTGGCAGGCCGAGTACAGGCTCGCCTCGGCCCGGTCGCCGGCCACGCACAGGTAGGAGGAGGTGCGGTTGGTACCCGGGAGCAGGACGGCCTGGCCGGTCTGCCCGAACACCGGGCTGCCGGCCATCCTGGCCGCCGGCCAGGCCCGGCAGGAGTTGTGCCGGTGGACCACGGCGAGCCTGCCGTCGACCTCCTCCTCGTAGATGGAGTTGTGCGGGGAGTCGACCACGAGCTGGTGGCCGCGGGCACCGAACGACCGCTCGGCCAGCGCGCACAGGCTCGCGTAGGTGGCCATGCGGAAGGCGAACCCGTAGTTCATGGCCGCCGCGTTGGCCAGCAGCAGGCGCGCACCCTCGGCGCTGGCGCGCTCGACCGGCGGGCAGCCGTCGGAGAAGTACAGGGCCAGGCGGAGCCGGAGCTCGGCCAGCGACCGGGCGGTGGCCAGGTGGTACAGCGGCTTCTGGAGCCGCATCTGGGCCTTGACCTTGCGGGAGATCTTCTTGCGCCTGCCGAACATGCGGCCGACCTGGCCGGCGAGCACGCCCCCGCCGCCGTGGTACTGGAGGGTGAGCTGGTCGGCGCGGACGCCGAGCAGCTCCGCCGCTGCCGGGTCGAACACCTCCTCGACCTGCTGCAGCTCCACGAAGTGGTTGCTCGGGCCGACGGTGCCGAAGCGCTGGCGCGACAGCTGCACCGACAGCCAGGGCAGCTCGCGCGCGACCCGCGCGTCGCCGCCGTAGGGCTCGAGGACGACACGCCCCTCCTCCTCGATGCGGTGCAGGCTCGCCTGGTCGATCCCCCAGCGGTCGACGGCGAAGCGGGCTCCGTCGGTGGCGGCGAGCAGCACCTCGGCCGGGGTCAGGTCGCGGCGCCTGGTGGTCGGGTACGGGTAGCGCTCACGCACGCCGCGGTAGAAGTCCTCGACGGCGGCCCGGCCGGGACGGTCCATGTCGAGCGCGATCAGCGCCATCCCGCAGTTGACCGAGGCGCTGGTGAGGGTCGACCTGATCGTGCCCTGGGTGGCCACGGCGATGCTCGAGGGCATCTCCATGTCGTGCTTGTGGTGGAAGTCGGGCAGCACCACCGGCGGGGCGGCGAGGTCGGCGCCTGCCACGCCCTGGGCGAGCTGGTCGAGCACGGCGGGGTCGGCCGGAGCCGACTCGCTCTCGAACACGCGCGGCGACCTGGCGCGGCCGACTGGGGTCGTCTCGCCCGTCAGAACCCGTGGTTGCAAGCTACTGCCTCCGTGACGCGGCGGGAGCCGGCCCAGTCGGCCGCTCCCGGGTGATCGTTTGGGACCGGACCGGGGCCGGACGCGGCCCCGTCACCTGATCATCGGTTCTCGTTCACGCTACGTAAGGACGATGGCCCGCAGATCGGACAAGCGAATGAGTTCGCCTACGGCGCCCGCGTGACGCTGGTGGCGCTCCGGCTTGGAGGGAAGCCACTGGTCAGCCGATGCCGGCGGCGGTGTAGACCCCGGCGAACACCTCGGCCAGCTCGTCCAGGTCGGTGTCCATGCCCTGCTCGGTCGAGCTGGGCGTGAAGTGGGTGAACAGCGCGGCCCCGCCGGCCTTGCGCTTGCGCAGGCCCTGCCACAGAGAGTTGTCCTGGTTGCCCGGGTCCATCAGCCGCACGATCTCCCCCTTGTACTTCTGGCGCCAGGTCCAGATGTCGACCGCCGGGGCGCCCTCGCTCCTGGGCAGGTCGACGAAGGTGCGCAGGTCGCTTTCTGCCGTGGCCGGCCCCCCCGGGTAGCGGCCGGGGAACGCGAGCGCCTTGCGGTACTGCAGCCGCACCCTGGACGGCCAGCCGCGGCGCTTGGCCTCGGCCCAGGCGAGGCGCTGGGCCTTGTCGCGGTCGATGCCCCAGTCACGGTAGGTGGACTCGCTGAGCAGGCCGGTGGACAGGTTCACCACGTCGAGGTGGCCGGAGGCGAGGTAGCCGTCGACCTGCTCGACGGTGAGCGCGGGGTACTTGCTCCTGGCCTTGGCCCGGCAGACCGCGCCGGCCAGCTTGGCCTTGGCCCCGCTCGCGCCCGGGGCACAGCCGAGCTCTGGCACCAGGATGTCGACGAGCAGCTTCTTGCCGGGCGCGGCCTTGCCGAGCGCGGCCGCCGAGTCGGCCAGGAAGGCGCGGACCCGGGCCGGGTCGTTGCCGAACCCGTCGTCGTAGGCGAGCTCGTCGGCGATCTTGATGCCGAGCACCCCAGGGCGGGCGGCCAGGTCGGCCAGGCGGGCGACGCCCTCGTCGAAGCGGGCCCGCCCTTCGAGCCAGCGCTTGGCCAGGTCGCCTTCGAGCCAGACCTGCAGGTCGCGAGCTGCCGCGGCGTCGACCGCGGCCTGGTACTTGGTCACCTGGGCGACCGGCTTGGGCGTCGGGGACGTGCCGGGGCCGTTCCGGCCGGACGTGCAGGCGCCGAGCAGCAGCCCGGCGACGACCAGCAAGGCGGGGGCGGCCCGCCTCAAGCTGCCGATGCTTGCCAGAGCCATGTCGAGGACCTCTCAGTCAGGAACGCGAGGAGCAGGGACCGGTAGCCTGCCCGGAACGCCGGGTCGTCGAGGGCGGTGGCCTGGTCGGCCAGGAACAGCGGGAAGAACACGGCGTTGGCGGCGGCTGGCACGCCGAGCCGCTCGAGCGCCTGGTCGACGTGCCTGCGGACCAGCTCGGGGAACCAGCCCCGGCCGAACCAGGTGTAGCCGAACCCGGGCAGGTTGGCCCAGTCCCCGTAGCGCCGCCAGCGCCGCTCGTGGTCGCGCCGGTCCGGGTGGCCGGGCACCCGGCCGGCCGCGCCCGGGTAGGCCCGGTCGAGGTAGAAGCCGTAGGAGGTGGGGAACTTGTAGACGTCCCCGAAGGGCAGCCCGGCCGCCTGCCCCCGCTCCCAGTCGATCACACCGAGCACCTCCCCCCCGTCCACCAACAGGTTGCCCATCCAGAAGTCGCCGTGCACGCCGGTGACCGGCAGCGGCGTGGTCCGGGCGAGCTCGGCGGCCCGGCCGGCGACCGCCTCGAACAGCGACGCCTCGGCCGGGCTCCAGCCGATCTCGGCCCGGTAGCGGTCGACCACGCCGCCCACGTGGCGGACCACGCCCTCGGCGTCGAGCACGACCCGCTCCACGCGGGTCGCCTGCTGGAAGGCGGACAGCCAGCTCCCGGCGGCCGCGAAGTCGGCCTCGACCCGGGCCGGGTCGGCGGTGTGCCCGGGGGTGTGGTAGGCGGCGCTCATCGGCACGCCGGCCATGGGCGCCTGCACGAACACGAGCCGGCCACGCACCCGCTCGAGGGCGAGCGGCTCGGGGAGCCGGCCGAGCGCGCCGTCGACCTCGCCCGGGGGCCGGAGCGCCCGCAGGGCATCGTGCTCGGCCCGCACGCAGCGCTCGGCCCGCTCGGCCCTGGCCACCTTGGCCACGGCCGCGGGCGCGCCCGCGGTGTCGAAGAAGATCACCGTCACCTTGGCCGACGGGCTCCGGTCGATCCCGGCCACCAGCGCGCCGGCCAGGGGCGGCCGTCCCGGCCGGAGCGTCGCCCAACGCTCCGCCAGGAACTCCTTGATCGCGTCGATCATGCCGACAGCTCGACCGCCGGCTCGGGGTCGGTGAGGTCCAGGTCCGCCGTGGAGGCGGGCGCGGCGGCCCGGGTGAGGTCGACGGTGGGCGCCGGGGCGGGCAGGCCGAGCAGGCGGCAGTAGGCCTGGTCGATCAGGTTGCACATCCGCTCGGGCGCGAACACCGCGAGCACGCCGGCCCGGCCCCGCGCGCCCATGCGGCGCCCCTCCTCGGGGTGGTCGAGCAGCCAGCCCACGCTCTCGGCGAGCGCGTCCGGGTCGCGCGGCGGCGCGAGCAGGCCGGTCGCGCCCGGCACGACCAGGTCGGGCACCCCGTTCACGGCGGTGGCGACCACCGGCCGGCCCGAGGCCAGCGCCTCGGTGAGCGCCCGCCCCAGCCCCTCGTACAGCGAGGAGATCACGAACACGTCGAAGCTCGCGCCGATGCGGGGGGCGTCGGACCGGTAGCCGGTGAGCAGCACCTCCACCCCGAGCCGGGCCGCCTCGGCCCGGACCGCGTCCTCGAGCGGTCCAGCGCCCACCATGACGAAGCGGGCGTCCGGGTGCCGGCGGGCCACCGCGGCGGCCATGCGCACGAAGTCCAGGGGGGACTTCTGCTGGTCGATGCGGCCGACCGTGCCGACGACCGGCACGGACGCCGGGATGCCGAGCTCGGCCCGCACAACCGGGTCGGGTCGGGACGGGATCTGGTCCAGCTCGACCGCTGACGGCGCCACGCCGACCCGGGCCGGACCGGCCAGCCGCGTCTCCACCGCCTCGCGGGCGACCCTGGGCGACACCGCCAGGAACCCGTCGGTCATGGGCCGCACCATGCGCTCGAGCGCCAGGTAGGCGCGCCGCCGCAGCGGGCTCATGAAGTCGTGGAAGCTGAAGCCGTGGAAGGTGTGGACGATCACCGGGACCCGGCAGAGCCAGGCCGCGAGCCGCCCCAGGAACCCGCCCTTGGCCGAGTGGGTGTGGACCACGGTGAAGCGCTCGGCCCGGATCAGCCGGACGAGCTGGGCCAGGACGTAGAGGTCGTCGACCGGGGAGAGGGTCTCGGAGAAGCGGCGCACCTGCACGGTACGCACGCCGGCCGCCTCGGCCCGGGCCCAGAGCGGACCGCCGGGGCAGCCGGCCACCCAGACCTCGTAGCGGTCGGGATCCATGCCGGTGGCCGACAGCAGGGTGTTGCCGCCCGCCCCGGCCCAGAACCGGGTGATGACGTGCAGGACCTTCACCTTGGCCGGCGCGGGCTGCGGAGGCAGCGCGGCCGGGGCGACCACGGGCTCCGTCGGGATGGGCCAGGCGCTCAACTGACTGCTCCTTGTCGTCGACGTTCGCGGGACGGGCGCGCCGGGGCGGGTCAGACGCGCGCGGGCGCGCTGTCCAGCAGCTCGGCCAGGCTCGCGCCGGGCGTGCGGGCCAGGACGACCTCGACGCAGGGCAGGCGGCCGGCCAGGCCGGCCGCCACCCGCTCGACCGGCGGGTGGGCCGGTCCGAGCCCGGTGGCCGCGGCCAGCAGGGCCGCGTAGGACCAGTAGCGGCGCAGCTCGCCGGCGATGTAGGTGCCGGCGACGAGCGCGCGGGCGGCCGCCTCCGGGGTGCAGGGGCGCACGGCCGGGGCGTCGCCCTGGCCGCGGCGCAGGACCACGACGCGGTCTGGCCGCAGCTCGGGGACCCGGTTGGGCATGGGCCCCTCGCCCCGGCCGTGCGGCATGCGCCGACCTCCCAGGCCGTCGGCGCGCATGGGCTCCACCAGCCCCCAGACCGTGACCCCGTCCGACACCGAGAGGTTGTCGGAGGTGGCCACCCCGCCGTTGGCCAGCTCGCGGCCGAGCAGGGTGGTCTTGCCCACCCCGCCCGGCCCGGCCAGGAGCGGCGTTGCCGGGCCGGCGGTGCAGGCCGGCGCGTGCAGCGGCGCCCGCCCGTGCACGCCCGCCCACCACAGGGCCGGGTACTGCAGGAGCACCGCGCGGGCGAGCAGGTGGAAGCGCGAGCGCAGGGCCTGGTGGAGCAGGAGTGCGCGGGGCGACGGCCGCCAGCGCAGGGTGAACGCCGCCTCCTCCGGGCTCGCCCGAAGGTGCAGGTCGAAGCCTGACCCACAGATGTCGGTGGCGAGCAGCTCCCCGTCGCGGGCGAACGCGCCCCGGGTGAGCACCGCCCAGCCCCGGGTGCCGAACGCCTCCCGCCCGTCCTCGACGGCGACGGTGAGCGTCCCGGCGCCGCCCCCGGCCCCCGCCGCGCCGGGCCCGGGCCCCGCCGCGCCGGACCCGGCGACATCGGCTGCCGCGCCATCCCCGACCAGGCCGGACCCGGCGACACCGGTTGCCGCGCCATCGCCGCCCGGGCCGGTGGGCGGAGCCTGGCGTGCTTCAGACGGGTCGGCGGCTGGCACGTGGTCGGCTGGCGCGCCGTCGGCGCCCTCGGCGATGACCGGGTGGAGCCAGCGCGGCGCCCGGACCACGGTCAGGCGCTCGTTGGCCGTCAGGAGCGTGACCGCCATCAGAAGCCGTCCGGGTACGGGGCGGCCAGCGCGTCGACCAGGTCGTCGCCCTGGGCCGGGGCGAACTCGGGGATCAGCTTGGAAAGGTAGAGCCGGACCTGGTCGGGCTGGTTGGTGGCGGTGACCGCGAGCAGCTCCTCGAGCAGGCGCCAGAAGCTCTCGCCGGTGTGCTGGTCGGTCGAGGTGGCCCACACCTTGGGATGGGTGGTCGGCGTGCGCTCCTCGTTCACGCTGAACAGCGCCTCGTGGAGCTTCTCCCCGGGCCGGAGCCCGGTGTAGCGGATGGTGAAGTCGGACTCGTCGAGGTTGAGCTGGGCGGCGTAGTTGCGCACCAGGTCGACGATGCGGACCGGCTTGCCCATGTCGAGCACGAAGATCTCCCCCGACTCGGCCATGCCGCCCGCCTCGATGACCAGGCCGACGGCCTCCTCCACGGTCATGAAGAAGCGGGTGACCTCGGGGTGGGTGACCGTGATCGGCTCGCCGTTCTCGACCTGCTCGGCGAGCACGGTGAGGAACGAGCCGCGGCTGCCGAGCACGTTGCCGAAGCGGACCGAGGCGAACCGGGTGGGCCCGCCGGCCTGGGAGCCGACCACCAGCTCGGCCAGGCGCTTGGTGGCGCCGAGCACCGAGGTCGGGTCGGCCGCCTTGTCGGTCGAGATCAGGATGAAGCGCTCCACCCTGGTCGCGACGGCCGCCTCGGCCAGGTGCATGGTGCCGAGGACGTTGGACTTCACGCCCTCGCAGGGGTGGCGTTCGAGCAGGGGCAGGTGCTTGTGGGCGGCGGCGTGGAAGACCACCTCGGGGCGCAGGTCGCGGAAGAGCTGGAAGATCCGGTTCCGGTCGCGGATGTCGGCGATGATCAGCTCGTCGGAGTCGAGCAGCGCCTCGCCGGAGATCTGCAGCTGGAGCCGGTGCAGGTTGGACTCGTCGTGGTCGAGCAGGTACAGCGCGGCCGGGCCGAAGGCGCGGATCTGGCGGCACAGCTCGCTGCCGATGGAGCCGCCCGCGCCGGTGACCAGCACCCGCTTGCCGGCCACGACCGCGCGGGACGCGGTCCGCACCACCCGCATCTCGTCCCGGCCGAGCAGCCGGTCCACCCGCAGGCGGCGCAGGTCGGAGATGCGGGCGTCGCGCTCGATCGCGGCCACGAACGAGGGCAGGTAGCGCACGCTCGCACCCACGGCCGCGGCCTCGGCGCCCAGGCGCCGGATCTCGCGCGCCGGCAGCGACGGGATGGCCACCACGACCACGTCGACGGCCAGCTCCTCGCCGGCGTGGACGAACTCGTCGGTGCCGCCCACCACGGGCAGCCCCGAGAAGGTGGCATCGCGCTTGGCCGGGTCGTCGTCGAGGAACCCGACCGGCACCAGGCCGAACGACGGGGTGCGGCCGAGGTCGCGGGCGATCGTCTGCCCGGCCTCGCCGGCCCCGACGATGAGGCAGCGCAGGCCGTCGGCGGGTCGTGGGGTGGCGTCGTAGATTGGCTCGTTGATCGCGTGGGTCACAGCGCCGTCCTCGCGGGTGCGGTGGGGGTGGCGAGGCGGAGGTCGGCGATCGCCTCGCACACCCGGTCGACTTGGTCGTCGCGCAGGCTGGGGTAGAAGGGCAGGGACACGATCCGCTCGAAGGCGGCGTCGGCGGCCGGGAAGCGGCCGGCCCGGTCGCCGAGCAGCTTGCGGAAGTACGGCTGGTGGTGCAGCGGGATGAAGTGGACCGAGCAGTCGACGCCCCGCTCGGCCAGCCGCTCGACGAACGCGTCGCGGGCCATGCCGAACTCGGGCTCGACCTGGATGACGTACAGGTGCCAGGCGTGCCGGCCGGCCGCCGGCCTTGGCGCCGGGCGGATGCCGCCGATGCCGGCCAGGTTCGCCTCGTAGCGGCGGGCCAGCTCCTCCCGGCGCGCCTGCCAGCCGTCGAAGCGGCGCAGCTGGGCCCGCCCGATGGCGGCCTGCACGTCGGTCATGTTGGCCTTGAGGCCCTCGGTCTCGACCGCGTAGCGCCAGCCGTTGCCCGGCAGGTAGCGCTTCCAGGCGTCGCGGCTCATGCCGTGCAGGCGGGCCCGCTTGACGAAGTCGGCCAGGTCGGGGTCGGTGGTGGTGACCATGCCGCCCTCGCCGATGGGCAGGTTCTTGGTGGCGTAGAAGCTGAAGCAGGTCGCCGCCGAGATCGTGCCGACCGGCCGCTCCCCCACCCAGGTGCCGATCGCGTGCGCGGCGTCCTCCACGACCCTGGACAGCGGCAGCCCGGCCGCGGCGGCCAGCTCCCCGACCGGGGACGGGTAGCCCGCGAAGTGCAGGACGACCATGGCGTCGGCGCCGCCGCGCTCGCCGGCCGCCGCGGCCGTGGTGGCCGCGTCGGGCGCGAGCGTCTCCGGGTCGCAGTCGACCAGGACGGGCTCGAGGCCCGCGTTGACGATCGCGTGGACCGCCCCGCAGAAGGTGATGGTCGGGGTGAGCACCTTGGACCCCGGCGGCAGGGCGAGTCCGCGCAGGGCCAGCTCGATGGCTGCCGTGCACGAGGAGACGGCCAAGGCCTGGTCGGCGCGCAGGCCGAGGTAGGCGGCGAGCTCGCGCTCGAAGTCGACCACCTCGGGCCCCGCGGTGACCCAGCCGGAGGCGAGCACGCGGGCCGCGGCGGTCACCGCGTCGGGCCCGATCTCGGTCCTGGCGAACGGGACCCGGTCGGTCTCGACGGAGAGGTCGGGCAGCGCCGTCACCTGACCGCCTCCCTCCGGTCGGGCGCCGACGCACCCTTCCGCACTGCTTTGCGGTGTCGATCCATTCAGCCCCCCAGGCACGGTTGTTCCCTGCTGCTTCACGCGCCGTTCATCAACGGCACCGCCTAGGGTGGCCGAACAAGCACGTAAGGGGATCAGGCGGCGGGGGGATATCGACTACAGCAACCGAATGACCGCGCACGAGCGGACAGCGGGCCCCCTCCACCCGCCCCACGTGCCGGCCATCGGTGCCTCTCCGTGGCCTCCCGCCCTGGGCGACAGGCGAGGTCACAGCACCCGGCCAGGCACGCGGCAGGCCCCGGCCAGGTTGGCCGGGGCCTGCCGGCGCGGGCGGCGGGATCAGACGGTGGTGAGCCGCAGCACCCCGCTCAGACCGCTCGCGTTGGCCGTGTCGGCCGGCTTGTAGACGCGCAGCACCAGGGTGGTGCGTACGCCCGGCCTGATGCGGAACGCGTAGGCACTGGTCGCGGACAACCTGGTCGTGGCCACCGTCCTCCAGGTCCCGCCGAGGTAGCGCTGGAGGTAGGCGAGCTGGCCGGCGTGGTTCGGGCGGACCCCGCCGCTCAGCACGGCGGTCTGGCCGACCGGCATCCGGCTCGTGGACAGCCGCGCGCTGACCGCCGCGCGCACGAACCCGACCGCGCTCGGGCTGTTGCCGGGCAGCAGCGTGGCGCTGCCCGGGTGGCGGAGGAAGAGCCGGAAGTTGACCGGCGGGAGCAGGCTGAAGCTCACCCGGCCGGCCGCGTCGGTGGTGGCGTAGCGCAGCCTGTAGTCCGGCTTGCCGTACGAGTGCCCCCACAGCTCCAGCGTCACCCCGGCCGCCGGAGCCCCGGTGGTGGCGTTGGCCAGGGCCCCGTTGACCACCAGGGTCTGGCCGGCGGTGATGGGGTTGCGCGGCATGGTCATCGTCAGCCTGCTCGGCGCCTTGACGACCGCGTCGGCCTGCCGCTCGTAGGCGCCCATGTCGTAGAAGGGGATGGGCCCCTGGCCGGTGTTGGCGGTGAGCGCGTTGTCGCGCCGCGGCGCGCCGTTGAGGTCGACGGCCGGGTAGCCGGCGGGCGCGCTGGTGCCCGAGTCGACCGCCGGCGAGCCGGCCGCGAGCTGGTAGTCGCCGGCGCCCGGGTTGACGAAGCGCGGGTCGGCCGAGAGCGAGTGGGCGTCCTTGCCGCTCGCCGTCTTGTAGGCGGCCAGGGTGGCGTGGACGGTGCCGTTGTACTTGATCGGGGCGACGGCGGCGGAGTTCCAGAACAGGTTCGAGTCCGACTTGAACCCGGCGGTCGAGCTCGGGTCGACGAACAGGTCGAACTCCGTGGGCGCGACCGTGAGCCCGTTGTCGACCCCGATGCTACCGGCCAGCTCGGTACCGGTCGAGGCGCCCTCGATGCTGAAGCCGTCCTTGAAGTTGCGTGCCGCGGTGTTGCCGAGCAGGCGGTTGTTGGTGCTCTTGAGCGCGTCGAAGCCGTGGTCGCCGTTGCCGTAGCTCAGGTTGTCAGCGACGAACGACGCAGTCGAGCCGGCGTGCATCGCGATGCCGGTGTCCTGGTTGCTGTGGGTGATGTTCTGGCGGACGACGTTGCCCGAGGCGGTGCTGCCCACGACCGGTCGCAGGTCGCCGTCGACGCTGATGCCGGTCGCCGAGCGCACCAAGGGCCTCTCGTTGGCCCAGGCGATGCAGCGCTGGATGGTCGAGGAGGTGCTGCCCTGGATCCCGATGCCGTGGAACTGGTTGTGGTGGGACTTGACCCGGTCCACGTTGAGCCCCGTGCCGCCGCGCAGCAGCACGCCCTGGCTGCCCGAGCCGCTCACCTCCGAGGCGGTGATCGACGAGGCGGTGACCCCGTCCAGGAACAGGCCCTGCACGCCCGAGCCCTTCACGGTCACGTTGCGCACGGCCAGGTTGGAGCCGCCGCCGGTGAACAGGACCCCGCTGTTGTTCTGGTCCTCCATGGTGAAGCCGTCGACCACCAGGTGGGAGCGGCCCACGCCGCGGAAGGCGTAGCCGAAGCGGCCGGCCTCGACGTGGTGGGCGGTGGGCGCGCTGTCGTCGGCGGTCCGCACGAACAACCTCTTGGCCATGGGCGACCCGTCGTAGAAGAACTCGCCCGCGGCCAGCGTGGCGCTCGCGGCCGCGCGCAGCGGCGTGCCGTCCACCGTGACCTTGCGGGGCGCGACCGGGTAGGCGACCCAGTACGTCGAGGTCCCGGCCACCAGCGCCCAAGCGGCGGCCGAGAGGTCGGCAGAGCCGAGGATGCGGGCCCCGGCCGTGGTCTTGAACGTGATCGGCGCCCCTGGGGCGCCGCTGGCCGGCAGCTCGACGCCCTCCCGGTAGGTGCCGGCGGCGACCACGACCGTGTCGCCCGCCTTGGCGGCCGCGGCCGCCTGGCCGACCGTGCAGAACGGCGCGCCACCGGCGCCGGTCGGGCTACAGCCCGCACCCGGGTTGACCTGGTAGGTCGTTGCCGCGCGGACCGGGCCCACCGCCCAGAGCAACCCGAGCAACAATGCCGTCACGACGGCGACCCCGACCCCGCCGCGTCTTCCCTTTCGACCGGCCATACGCCTCCACCTTAAGTGGTTCCCTGAGTGGTCCCAAGACTTAGTGGTTCCCTGAGTGGTCCCTGACGCGTAACGTAACAAGGTGGTGATTATGCGGAAGCACTATGCGAATCTCGTCCGGCCTATGCCTGAGTTCGCCTACGGTATTTACAGGTGGACGACCGGATTTACAGGAACTACCGTACTGACCGTAGCGACAGGAATCGCGTGATATCAGGTGTGATTCGGACGGCAACGCAAGGCTCCGCGCCCGGACGCGTTTTGCACCCGGGCAATCGGCGTGCCGCCGCGTCCAAGACCGAACACCGTGTCCGAGGCGAGGACCG
>Ga0307278_10000721_pt1 | contig 16215 bp, 23 predicted proteins | sample ER_DNA_117_FD_194482 | JGI IMG/M metagenome (GOLD analysis project Ga0307278, IMG submission 194482) | Bulk soil microbial communities from the East River watershed near Crested Butte, Colorado, United States - ER_DNA_117 | ecosystem: Environmental > Terrestrial > Soil > Floodplain | place... | reverse complement strand
GTTCCGGGTGGTCCGCACCGAGGTCCGGCGCAAGGAGATCCCCGACCCCGGCTGAGCGCGCCCGGCCGCGCGGGTCAGCGGCCGGAACGGCTCTGGAACAGGGCCCGCAGGCGGGCCAGCAAGCCATCCGATCCCGGCTGGTCCGGGCGGCCGCTTTCGGCGCCGGTCGGGATCGGGTCGCCGGCAAGGAACGCCCGGAACTCGGTGGTGGGGGCGAGGTCCGCCTCTCCCCTGGCATCGGGGGGAGGCTGGGACCGCCCGTCGCTGGGGTCCATAGCTCCTCCTCAGGTCGCTGGCGTGACCGCGGAAGCCTACGTGCCAGCCGCCGCCGAGGCCATTTCCCCTGGTCAGCGGCAGCCGTCGGCGTAGCCGGCGAAGCCGGTCCCCTTGGCGACCTGCTGGCCGGCGGCGTCGAAGCTGGTAAAGGCCAGCGGCCGGGCGTCCGGGGGGAGCGGCGCGACGACCCAGAAGGCGAACGGGATCCCCTGCTTGCGGAAGGCCGCCACCTCCACCGGGGGCCGGCCCTCGACCTCGAGCCGGACCATGGCCACCTGCTCGGACGCCAGCCCCGAGACCAGCGTGGCCGTCACCCGCTCCTTGGACGGCGCGCAGTGGATCCAGGCCACGTCGTGGTCGTCCTGGGCGCTGAACAGCTCGCCCATGTACAGCTCGCCGTCCTGGCGGCGGGTCTCGATCCAGTAGTCGTGGCCGGAGCCCTTGCGGGCGCGCATCTCCCAGGCGTAGTCGCCCCTGCCGCCACGGCCGACCACCACCGGCGCGTCGGCGAACAGGCCCGGCTCCTCCTCGACCAGCGTCCCGGCCGGCGGCAGGGCGTTGGTGACGGGGCGGATCGAGTCGACCAGCCCGCGGGCCAGCCGCCGCACCTTCAGCCCCTCCTGGCCGCCGGTGCCCTCGACGTCGAGCTGCAGGACCCGCCACGGTCCGGCCTCCGGGCACTGGTCGGCGGGCTGGCACCGGTAGGGCCAGGCGATCATGTAGGTGACCAGCGCGCCCTGGTCGCCGACGGCGTAGGCGCGGCCGTCGGGGCGCCGCCCTTCGGTCCGGTGCCCGGACAGGGGCGAGAACGACTGGCCCGCCAGGTCGTCATGACCCTTGACGGGCTTGCCCGGGTACCGGCTCGGCTGGGTGACGGCGGTGTGAATGGTGATGCGGCGGTCGTCGCCGGCCGGCGCCCGCCCGCCGGGGGAGATGACCAGCCACGGCTGGCCGAACTGGGCGTAGTCCCGGGTGATCGACTGGTCGACCCCCCAGCCCTCGGGGAGGGTCAGCTCGAACCCCTGCCGCTCCCGGCGGACCACCCCGCCGGGGGAGACGGGCACGGGCGGCGGGGCGGGCAGGGTGGTCTGCGGAGGCGGCCGTTCCACCGTCGGGACCGGGGGCCTGGTGCTGGCGCTGGTCGGCGCCGGCGCGGCCGGGTTGGCGACCTTGCCGGTGCCGCCGCCCACCACCAGGGCCGCGCCGACGGCCAGGGCCACGACCAGGACGACGGCCAGGCCGGTCGACGCGGCGGCCACGGCATGCCGCCGGCGGCGGCGCAGGAACCGCTCGTAGGCGCCGGTCTCCACCGGCTCGGCGCTCGGGTCCTCGGCCAGCGCCGCCCGCACCAGCTCTTCCAGGTTCACGGCGGGGCCCTCCGGCTGTCGCTGCGGTCGGGAAGCTGGCGCTGCAGGTCGCGGCGGAGGCGGGTCATGGCCCGGTTGCTGAGCGACTTGACCGTGCCTACCGGCATCCGCAGCAGCTTCGCCACCTCCTGCTCGGGCAGGTCCTGGTGGTAGCGGAGCACCAGCACCGTCCGCTGGCGGGTCGGGAGCCGGCGGATGGCCTCCCGGACCACCAGCAGGTCCTCGCGCGGCCCCAGGTCGGCCGCCTCGACCCGTTCCCGGCCGGCGTGCCTGGCCTCCAGCCGCAGCCGTCGCAGCAGCGACCGGTGCCGGTTCACCAGCACCTTGCGCGCGTACGCCTCGGGGTGCTCCTGGCGTCGCACCAGGGACCACCTCCAGTAGATGCGGACCAGCGTCTCCTGGGCCAGCTCCTCGCCCTCGCCCCAGTCGCCGGTCAGCAGGAAGCCAAGGCGGCGCAGCCGCCCGTACTGGCTGACGAAGAACTCGGGGAACTGCCGGTCCTCGGGGCCCACGCCCTCTCCCGCGCTCGATACGGCGTCCCTCAAACGCCCAGCAGCCGCGAAAGGTTCCGCCGATCTGGCACGCCTGGCGCCATACTGTCCCCCGGCGGACCCAGGAGCGAGGAGCGCGTGGAGCGTCGTCCAGGCCGGTCGTTCGGCACCCTGCTGGCGGCCGGGGCGATCTCCAACCTGGGCGACGGCGTGACCTGGGCGGCGGCGCCGCTGCTGGCCGCCTCCATCACCCGCGACCCCCGCGCCATCGGCGCCGTCGGGGTCGCCTGGTCCCTGCCATGGCTCCTGTTCGCCCTGGTCAGCGGGGCCGTCGCCGACCGGGCGGACCGCCGGTGGCTGATGGTCGGGGCCGACCTGGCGCGGACGCTGAGCCTGGCCGCGCTGGCCGTGGCGGTGGCCACCGGCCCGGCCTCGATCCTGGTGCTGCTGGTGGTGTTCTTCGTCAACGCCACCGCCGAGACGGTGTTCGACACCGCCTGGCAGGCGACCCTGCCCATGGTGGTCGACCGCGACCAGCTGCCGCGGGCCAACGGCTGGCTGCAGACGGTCGAGTTCGCCGCCAACGGGCTGCTCGGCCCGGCCGCCGGCGGCGTGCTGTTCGCCGCCGCCGCGGCCGCACCGCCGTCCCCAGGAATGGCTTCCGTTTGACCGACCGGCGTGGCATCGCTGCTACACTTCCGAGGTCCCGGGCAGGGTCCCCGATCCGGGCGCGGCGGCGTAGCTCAGAGGTAGAGCAAGCGGCTCATAATCGCTGTGTCGGTGGTTCGAGTCCACCCGCCGCTACCCACTGGTTCAACGAGGAGATCAGACGAGTCATGGCGAAGAAGAGGTTTGAGCGGACTAAGCCGCATTTGAATATTGGGACGATGGGTCATATCGATCATGGGAAGACGACCCTGACCGCGGCGATCACCAAGGTGTTGCATGAGCGCAACCCCGAGGTCCCCTACACCCCCTTTGATCAGATCGATAAGGCCCCGGAGGAGAAGCAGCGGGGGATCACGATCTCGATCGCTCATGTCGAGTACGAGACCGACCGGCGCCATTACGCCCATGTGGACATGCCTGGCCATGCCGACTACATCAAGAACATGATCACCGGGGCGGCCCAGATCGATGGGGCCATCCTGGTGGTGTCGGCGCCGGATGGGCCGATGCCCCAGACCCGTGAGCATGTGCTGTTGGCCCGCCAGGTGGGGGTGCCGTACATCGTGGTCGCCTTGAACAAGGTGGACATGGTGGATGACGAGGAGCTCCTGGAGCTGGTGGAGCTCGAGGTGCGGGAGTTGTTGACCCAGTATGAGTTCCCGGGTGATGACACCCCGATCATCCGGCTGTCGGCGTTGAAGGCCCTGGAGGGCGACGAGGAGGCCGCCGGGCAGGTCCTGGAGCTGATGGACGCGGTGGATGGCTATGTGCCGGAGCCGGAGCGGGTGGTGGATAAGCCGTTCCTGATGCCGGTGGAGGATGTGTTCACCATCACCGGGCGGGGGACGGTGGCCACCGGGCGGGTGGAGCAGGGCACCATCAAGGTGGGTGAGCAGGTCGAGATTGTCGGGATCCGGCCCCAGACCACGACCACGGTGGTGACGGGGGTGGAGATGTTCCGCAAGCTGCTGGACCAGGGCCAGGCCGGCGACAACATCGGGGTCCTGCTGCGGGGCACCAAGCGCGATGAGATCGAACGGGGCCAGGTGCTGGCCAAGCCGGGCTCGATCACCCCCCATACCGAGTTCACCGCCCAGGTGTATGTGCTGTCCAAGGAGGAGGGGGGCCGCCATACCCCGTTCTTCAACAACTATCGGCCCCAGTTCTATTTCCGGACCACCGATGTCACCGGTGAGGTCAGCTTGCCGGAGGGGACCGAGATGGCGATGCCGGGCGATAACACCGAGATGACGGTCAAGCTGATCCAGCCGATCGCCATGGCCGAAGGCCTCCGCTTCGCCATCCGCGAGGGTGGCCGCACCGTCGGCGCCGGCCGCGTCATCAAAATCCTCAAGTAGGATCGGTAGCCTCCCAGATCCTCAAGGTAGGATCGAGGTTCACGCTGCGCGCAGGAAGGAACCTCCATGGCGACTACCGACATCCGGCCCACCATCACCCTGGCCTGTACCGTCTGCAAGCACCGCAACTACACCACCAGGAAGAACAAGCGGAACGACCCCGACCGGGTGGAGCTGAAGAAGTACTGCCGCTGGTGTGGGCGGCACACCGCCCACCGGGAGACCCGCTGACCCGGACATGCCGCTGAACCAGGCCCTGGTGGGCAAGGCGTACCCGGCCGTCCGCTACGAGGTCGGCCGGGAGAAGCTGCGCGAGTTCGCGGTCGCGATCGGCGAGACCGACCCGATCTACCACGACGAGGCCGCGGCCAGGGCGGCTGGCCACCCCGACCTGCCGGCGGTGCCGACCTTCGCGGTGGTGCTGTCGCTCCGGGCCGGCCAGGTCGTCTACGGCGACCCCGCCCTTGGGCTGGACTACTCCAGGGTCGTCCACGGCGAGCAGGAGTTCCTCTACCACCGGCCGATCCGGGCCGGGGACCGGCTGCTGGCCGCCGGCAAGGTGGCCGCCGCCGAGGCCAAGGGCCGCCACGAGCTGCTGACCCTCGAGACCGAGATCACCACCGAGGCCGGCGAGCCCGTCTGCACCGTCAGGGCGACCCTGCTGTCGCGGGGCACGGCGCCGCCGCGGGAGGGCCGCGGATGAGCCCGCACGTCGACCTCAGGAAGGTGCGACCCGGCGACGCCCTGCCCGAGGTCGCCGAGACCATCGAGCGCCTGGACCTGGTCCGCTACGCCGGCGCCTCCGGCGACTTCAACCCGATCCACTGGAACGACGAGGTCGCCAAGGCGGTCGGGCTGCCCGGGGTGATCGCCCACGGCATGTACTCCATGGGGATCGCCGCCCGCATGCTCACCGGCTGGGTCGGCGACCCGGCGGCGATCAAGCGACTCAAAGTGAGGTTCGCGGCCATGATCGAGCCCGGCCAGACCCTCACTGCCAAGGGCGAGGTCGCCGAGGTCGACGGCGGCCGGGTCCTGGTCCGCTTCCACGCCGAGGACGAGAAGGGCGAGAAGGTCCTGAGCAAGGGCGAGGCCGAGCTGGAGCTGTAGCGGATGGGCGACGACGGGCCGGCAGGCGCAGCGCAGGAGCGTTCCGACGCTCCGGCCCCTCGGCCCTCCCCCGAGCTCACTCGTCTCCTCGCCCAGCGGCAGGCGGCCAGGGAGCAGCGCGACTTCGCCACCGCCGACGCCCTCCGGGACCAGCTGCGGCAGGCCGGCTGGTTGGTCAGGGACACCCCGGACGGCCCGGAGCTGGTCCCGGCGCCGCCGTACGAGACGGTCGACCCGGCCGCCCTCGCGCCCCGGTGGGAGGAGCCCGACCGGTTCGACGTCTCGGTGGTCGTGCACGTCGCCGGCTGGCCCGAGGACGTCGCCAGGGCGACCCGGGCCCTGGCCGCCCACCACCGCCACCTCGACTACGAGATGCTGCTGGTCGACGACGCGGCCGGGGAAGCCACCGGCCGGGCGCTGGAGGAGCTGGCCAGGGAGGACCCGCACGTCCGGGTGTGGCACCTGGACCCGGCGGCCGGCTTCGGCGCGGCCATGAACCTCGCCATGGGCCAGGCCCTCGGCCGGGTCCTGGTCTGGCTGGACCCGCACGTCGAGGCCACCGGCGACCTGCTCGGCCCGCTGCTGGCCGCGCTCGACCGGCCGCGAACCGGCCTGGCCGGCGGCTGGGGGGTGACCACCACCACGATGCTCGAGTTCGAGGCCGACGACGGCCCCGAGGTCGACGCCGTCGAGGGCTACCTGCTGGCCGTGCCGCGGGCCCTGGCGGCCCGGGTCCGGGTCGACCCCAAGGACCGTTACTACCGCAACGCCGACCTCGACTACTCCTTCACCGTCCGCGCCCTGGGCTATGGGGCGACCCGGGTTGAGGTGCCCGCGACCCGGCACCGGCACCGCGGCTATCACGAGACCGACCCGGCGGAACGAGACCGGGCGTCCAGAAAGAACTACGATCGGTTCCTCGGGCGCTGGAAGGGCCGGACCGACCTGCTCACCCGGGGGTTCCGGGGCTATCACCGGCACCGGTAACCGGAGGGCGGGGTTCGGGGTCTAAGGGAACGTTGGAAGGGGACCGAGGTGGAGGTCGACCGGGGGCTCGTCGAGGCTGCCCAGGCCGGTGACCGCTGGGCGCTCGAGGAGCTGGTCCGCCGTACGCACCGTAGCGTGTACACCTGCGCGCTCCGGCTGGTCGGCAATCCGGACGACGCCGCCGACGTCACCCAGGACGTCTACCTCCGGGTGGTGCGTAAGTTGGGCGGCTTCCGGCACGAAGCCTCCTTCTCCACCTGGCTGAACAGGGTGACGACGAACGTGGCCATGAGCACCTTGAAGCGCCGCACGCGGCGGTTCGCGGTCGAGGGGGCGGCGGTCCCCGCCGACACCCGCGACCCGGCGCCCGAGCCGCCCGAGCGGGCCGAGGCGGTCGCCCTCGCCCGCCGCCTGGAGCTGCTGGTCGCCGAGCTGCCCGAGGGGCAGCGCCAGGTGCTCGTGCTGCGTGACGTGTACGGCCAGTCGACCGAAGAGGTGGCGAACGCGATGGGGCTGACGCCCGGTGCGGTCAAGGTGCGCCTGTTCCGGGCGCGCGAGCGGCTCAAGGCGGCGCTGGAGGAGACCGAGGGCGGCCAGGTGGTCGCCCTGGCAGGCCGCCGGCGGTCGAGCGGGCGGCGGTCCTCATGATGAGCTGCCACGCCGTCCGGCCGCTGCTGCCGGCCCGGGTCGAGGAGCTGGCCCCGGCCGAGGCCCGCACCCGGGCCGAGCATGTCGCCGCCTGCACCCGCTGCGCCACCGAGGCGGCCGCCTACACCCGGCTCGGCCAGGCCCTGGCCGCCATGGCCGGCCTGGAGGTCGACCCGGGCGACGGCGCCCTCGAGCGGATCCTGGTCGCCATCGGCCGCCGCCGCACCGGCGTCACCGGCCCCCGGGTCCTGGCCGCCGCCGGCGCCTCCGGCGCCCTGGTCGCCACCGTCGTGGTCGCCCGCGCCGTCCGGCACCGGCGCCACCAGGGCGGCCGCGACCGCCGCCCGGCCTCCCGCCGCCTGCGCCTCCCCGCCCTCCACGTCCCCACCCCGGCCCTGGCCCGCGCCAAGTAACGGGGTGCCGGCGGCGCTCAGGCACGCCCGGGTGGTGGGCCGGTGTAGACGGCGCGGGGGCGGATGGGAGTGTTGCGGTCGTACTCCTCGATGGCGTGGGCGATCCAGCCGGCGGTGCGGGCGACGGCGAAGATCGCCTCGCCGGCGCCGCGGACCATGCCGGCGACGTGGGCCAGGGCGGCCAGGGCGAGGTCGACGCTCGGTTCGGGGAGGCCGCGGCGGGCGGCCGCCTCCAGCAGCGCCTCGACCACGGCCAGGCGCGGCGACCCGGCGGCCGCGGCCCGCAGCCGGTCCAGCAGGACCGCGGCCCGCGGGTCGCCGTCCGGGTAGAGGCGGTGGCCGAAGCCGCGCAGGCGCTCGCCCCGGCGCAGCCGCGCCCCGACCACGCTCGCCGCCCGCTCCGGCAGGTCGATCTCGGCCAGCAGCGCCTCGATCCCCAGCGACGCCCCGCCGTGGAGGGTGCCGCTGACCGTGGCCAGCCCGGCCGACGCCACCGCGTACGGGTCGGCCCGCACCGATGCGGCCACCCGGGCCGCCACCGTCGAGGCCGCCAGCTCGTGGTCGGCCAGCAGCACCAGCGCCGCGTCGAGCGTCGCCACCTGGCCCGGCTCCGGGTCGAGCGGCGAGAGCCCGGCCCACAGCCGGGCCGCGATCGTGGCCCCCCGCGGCGCCGGCCCGGGACGGGGGAGGCAGTCCACCAGCCCCGCGATCAGGGCCCGCCCGGCCGCGGCCACGGCCGCCGGGTGCAGCTCCAGGCGCAGCTCGTCCCCGGCGGCCAGGGCGGCCGCGATCACCCGGATCCGCTCCAGCGGCAGGGCGGCGGGAGGCAGCGCGGCCTGCGCCCGGCGCCCGGCCGCCAGCCCCGCGCCCCCCGCCCGCCAGGCGGCGCCCGGGCCGGAGCCGCGCTCGCCGGTCCAGAGCCAGGCGGCGACCTCCTCGAAGCGGTGGGTCGCGGCCAGCTCGGGAACGGGCAGGCCCCGGTACCAGGGGAGACCGTTGGCGATGGCGGTGAGGGCGGACGGCAGGACCAGCTCGGCGGCCGGCCGGCGGCCCCGCCGGGAACGGCCGGGGCGGGCCAGGCGGTCGATCTCGGCCGGGTCGAAGGTGCTGGTCCGGCCGTCGGGGGCCCGTTCGCGGCCCAGCTGGCCGCGGCTCACATAGGCGTACAGGGTGGCCGGCTTGACCCCCAGCCGGGCGGCCGCCTCCGCCGTGGTCAGCCGCCGCTCGGCCCGTCCGGTCTTCATATTGATCAATATTGATAATTACGCACGTCGCTGTCAAGCTGAGCGGAGAGCAGCAGCGCGACGAGAGGCCCGCCCATGCCACGGATCCACTTCCTCGACGTGACCAACCGCGACGGCGTTCAGACGGCCCGCATCAACCTGTCGAAGTTCGGCAAGACGATGGTGAACTTCTACCTGGGCAAGCTTGGCGTCACCCAGTCCGAGGCCGGCTTCCCCTTCCTGTTCCACGAGGTGCCCTACCTCCGGGCCAACCTGGCCCTGGCCAAGGCGGGGGCGTTCGGCGACCTGCGCCTGTCCGGCTGGACCCGGGCGGTCCCCGGCGACGTCGAGGCCTCCCTGCCCCTCGGCCTCGAGCACCTCAACCTGTCGATCTCCACCTCGGACCAGATGATCGTCAACAAGTTCCGCGGCCGCCTGGACCGGGCCGCGGTGATCGAGCAGATGGCCGCCGCGACCCGGACGGCCAGGGCCGGCGGCGTGGCCACCGTCGGCGTCAACGCCGAGGACGGGTCGCGGACCGACGCCGGCTACCTGGCCGAGTTCGCCACCGCGGCCCGGGAGGCGGGCGCCGACCGGGTCCGCTACTGCGACACCATCGGGGGCGACACCCCCTGGCGGATCCGCGAGCGGTTCGCCGAGCTCGCCGCCACCGTCGGCATCCCGGTCGAGACCCACTGCCACAACGACCTCGGCATGGCCGTGGCCAACTCGGTCGCCGGCGCCCTCGGCGACCTGGACGCCGGCCAGGACGCCTGGGTCAACACCTGCGTCAACGGCATCGGCGAGCGGGCCGGCAACGCCGACCTGCTCTCCTGCATCCTCGCCTTCCGCCACGGCTTCGGCCTGGCCGGGCGGGCCGACCTGGGCGACCTCGACCTGAGCTGGGCCCGGCGCTTCGGGCTGTGGGCGGCCTCCGCCTTCGGCCAGCCGCTGCCGCTCGGCCAGCCCGGGGTGGGGGCCAACGCCTTCGCGCACGAGTCCGGGATCCACGCCGACGGCGCGCTCAAGGACCGCCACAACTACGAGCTGTACGACGACGAGACCCTCGGGCCGTTCCCCCACGACTGGGCTGCCCGCCAGGGCCGGGTCGTGCTGACCGGCGAGTACGGCGGCAAGGCCGGCTTCCGCCACGTCCTCGACGGCCTCGGCCTTGAGGTCGCACCGGCCGACGAGGACCTGGTCTTCCGCCTCGTCCAGCTCACCAACGCCGCCACCGGCCGCCCCCTGACCGACGACGAGCTGTCCCTGCTCGCCACCTGGCCCCACGAGCTGGCCCTGCTCTACCCGGGCCAGCTCGGCTGACGGGCCTCGCCAGGCGCCCGCTCGCGCAGCAGCGAGTAGAGCACGCAGTCCCGCCAGGCGCCGTCGCGGAAGGCGACCTCGCGCAGGACGCCCTCGCGGGTGAAGCCGACCCGCTCCAGGGCCCGCTGCTCGGCCAGGTTGTCGGCGTCGGTGCCCGCCTCCAGCCGGTGCACGGTCGTGAACCGGAACAGGTGGTCCACCAGCAGCCGCTGAGCCGCGGTCCCCAGCCCCCGGCCGCGGTGCTCGGGCAGCAGGGCGGCGCCGATCTCGAAGCAGGTCCCCGGCGAGCCGCCGCGGTGGACGGCCTTCCAGCTCACCAGGCCGACGACCGCGCCGTCGCCGGCCACGACGGCCAGCGCGGTGGAGTCGGGAGCCACGAACCCGTCGCGCTCCCAGCGGCGGCGCCGGGACCGGGCGTCCCTGAACCCGAACCATTCGAAGCCACCGAGGGCCGCCGGGTCGGTGTCCAGCCGGTCCAGGAGCTCCAGGTCCGCTTCCCGGAACGCCCGCAGCGTGAGGTCGTCGCCCATCGGCCGATCATCCTCCTCGGGCTGGCGTGGGCGTCGGGTCGATCCCGATGAAGGCGCCGTCCACCAGGCGGGCGGGCGCCCCCGACCTCGACTGCGGTAGTGAACCGGCGGACGTCCACCACCACCAGCACCGGGCAGGCCCCGGCGAGGAGCGTGGCGCCCTCGGACGATCACTCCAGGTGGGCGTCGAACCCCGCCTCCAGCAACTCGTTCACCCTGGCACCCTTCCCCTCGAGCCGCCACCGGTGATGGACCGGATCAGCTGCCGGCTGGACCGTTGTATACTCAGTGGGCTTTGGGCTCAGGCTCGGGGCACCCACTCCCAAAGGCCAGTAGCTCAATTGGTAGAGTCCCGGTCTCCAAAACCGGTGGTTGGGGGTTCGAGTCCCTCCTGGCCTGCCCTACCCTCGACGATCCACCGGCGCCTCGGCGTGAGGAGCAAGCTTTCGCAATGAACAGGGAAACCAAGCGGGCGATGGCCCGCCAGCAGAAGACCGCGGACCCGCAGCGGCTGCAGCAGCTGCGCAAGCAGCAGCTGGAGCGCCAGCGGTCCGGGCGGGACGGCCAGCAGGCCGGGGCCCGCCGGTCGCGGCTGCGCGGCATCGGCTCGTTCGGCGGCGAGGTCACGGCCGAGCTCCGGAAGGTGAACTGGCCCGACCGGCGCACCGTGACCGCCTACACGGTGGTCGTGCTGGTGGCCGTCACCGCCATCACCATCATCATCTTCGGGCTGGACACGCTGTTCGGGAAGGCAGTGTTCGCCGTCTTCGGCGACTGAACAGGAGCTTCATGAGCACCGATACCGCAACCGGCACCACCGGCCCCGCCTTCAGCCTGGGGGACTGGTACGTCGTCCACACCTACGCGGGCTACGAGAACAAGGTCAAGGCCAACCTCGAGAGCCGCATCTCCTCGATGAACATGGAGGAGCGGATCTTCGAGGTCGTGATCCCCATGGAAGACGTCATGGAGATCAAGGGCGGGAAGAAGCAGGTCGTCTCCCGCAAGGTCTTCCCCGGCTACCTGCTGGTCCGCATGTACCTGGACGACGACTCCTGGTACGTGGTCCGCAACACTCCCGGCGTGACCGGCTTCGTCGGCTCGGGGGCCAAGCCGACCCCGCTGTCGGAGAAGGAAGTGGCCAAGATCCTCGAGACCAAGCCGGTCGAGAAGCTCAAGCCGCGGGTCGAGTGGCAGGTCGGCGAGTCCGTCACCGTCACCTCGGGCCCGTTCGCCCAGCTGCCCGGCTCGATCGCCGAGATCAACGCCGACCAGCAGAAGCTCAAGGTCCTGGTCTCCATCTTCGGCCGCGAGACCCCGGTCGAGCTGGCCTTCGACCAGGTCCAGAAGCTCTAACCATCTGAAGGAGCACCCACCCATGCCACCCCAAGCAGGTCGCCGTCGTCGCGTGGCGGCCGTCCTCAAGATCGAGCTCACGGCCGGCCAGGCGACCCCGGCGCCGCCGGTGGGAACGGCCCTCGGCCCCCACGCCGTGAACATCATGGACTTCTGCAAGCAGTACAACGCGGCCACCCAGGCCCAGGCCGGCAACGTGGTCCCGGTCGAGATCACCATCTACGAGGACCGCACCTTCAGCTTCGTGCTCAAGACCCCGCCGGCCGCGGTGCTGCTGCGCAAGGCCGCCGGCGTCGAGAAGGGCTCGGCCGAGCCGCACCGCGAGAAGGTCGGCACGGTCACCCGCGACCAGGTGCGCGAGATCGCCCAGACCAAGATGCCCGACCTCAACGCCATCGACGTCGAGGGCGCCATGAAGATCGTCGAAGGCACCGCCCGCTCCATGGGCATCACCGTCGCTGGCTAGCGCCGGCGCATCCGATCCGAGTTCGTGGGAGGGCCGCGGCGGCGGTCCGTGGACCACAGGAGGAACCGATGGCAGGAAAGAAGCTCGCCGAGGCGGTCGCCAAGGTCGACCGGACCCGGCTCTATCACCCGGCCGAGGCGCTGGAGCTGGCCAGGGAGACCAACCCGACCAAGTTCGACGCCACCGTCGAGGTCGCGTTCCGGCTCGGGGTCGACCCCCGCCGGGCCGACCAGATGGTCCGGGGCACGGTCTCGCTGCCCAACGGCACCGGCAAGACCATCCGGGTCGCGGTGTTCGCCGAGGGCGAGGCGGCCCGCCTGGCCGAGGAGGCCGGCGCCGACGTGGTCGGCGGCAAGGACCTGGTGGAGCGGGTCCAGGGCGGCTTCCTCGACTTCGACGCCGCCGTCGCCGTGCCCGAGATGATGGGCCAGGTCGGCCGCCTCGGCCGCATCCTCGGGCCCCGCGGGCTGATGCCGAACCCGCGCGCCGGCACCGTCACCCCGGACGTGGCCAGGGCCGTCGCCGACATCAAGGGCGGCAAGGTCGAGTACCGGGTCGACCGCCACGGCAACCTGCACCTGATCCTCGGCAAGACCTCGTTCGCCACCCGGGCCCTGGTCGAGAACTACCAGGTCGTGCTGGACGAGATCCTCCGGGCCAAGCCGGCCGCTGCCAAGGGCCGCTACATCAAGGGCATCACCATCGCCACCTCGATGGGCCCCGGCATCAAGGTCGACGCGAGCACCACCCGCAACCTGGTCCCCACCTCCGCCTAGGCCGCCGAGATGACCGCCCGGTCGGCCTGGGAGCTGGGGTGGTGGGCGCCGGTGCCGCCGGCGCTGGAGCCGGGGGAGCTGGTCGACCCGGCGGTCCACGGGGCGCTGCTGTCGGCGGTGGCCGACGGGGCGCCGCTGGACCGGCTGGGCCAGCACCGGCTGGAGTCGCTGAAGGCGGCCGGTCTGGCCACCGCCGACGGCCGGCCACGCTTCCCGGTCGCCCCGGCCGCCCAGGCCAAGGCGGTCGCCGAGACCGCCGGCGACCTCGGCCGGGCCATGGCCCGCCTGGTCGCGGGTGAGTGGAGCCGGATCGAGGTCGAGTACGAGTCGGTCCACGCCGCCCTGGCCAGCCCCGCCCCCGGGGCCGCCGCCTTCCTGGTCGTCGGCGGGCTGCTGCTCGACCTGGGCGTGCGCCGGCTGCTGCGCCGCCAGGGCCTGGCCGCGCCGCCATTCGGCAGCGCCTTCGTCTGGCTGGCCGAGGGCGAGGGGGCCGCCGGCAACTGGTTCGCCCGGGTCACGGGCCTGCCCGGCCGGGGCAGCCTGATCCGCTTCGGCCAGCCCGACACGCCCGCCTACCAGCTGGCCGCCGCCGACCCCGAGGCCGCCCCCGCCCTGCCCGCGACCCTGGAGGTGGCCCTGCGCGAGCTCTGCGAGGGGCTCGGATGGTCGGTCGTGCGCCTGGTCGAGGACGCCCTCCCGGCCCTCGACCCGGTCCGCCGCCGCGTCCCCGGGGCCGAGGACGAGGGCGCCTTCCTGGCCTGGGCCTACACCCTGGCCGTCGACGAGGCCCTCGACCGCCTGGCCGCCCGCGGCCTCCTCAGCCCACCGGCCACCGCCGTCACCACCGTTCGGGTCACCGACCCCGCCCTCGCCGGCGCCGCGGTCTAACCGCGGCCGGTGCGGCGCAGGAGGTTGCGTTCGTAGACCGCGTCGAAGCGGCGGGTGGCCAGGCGTCGGCGCCAGTCGGCGGTCAGCGGGGCGGCGAGGGTGGCCAGCACCACCAGGATGGCGATGACGACCGGGTCGGCGAGCATGGTCCCTCCTGTGGGGCGGAACGACGATCAAGGGTTGACGGGCCGCGGTCCCCTACGGAAGGACGAGCAGCGACGGGCGGGGCTCCTGACCGGGTGGCCGGGCAGGGGCCTGACCGCTGGAGGGGCGGGACCCGGCGACGAGCAGGCCGACCCGGCGCGCGCGGTCCTGGTCCTCGAGCGCCTTGGCGACGCTGATGTCGGTCAGCCAGCGGCCGCGCTCGAACCCGCGGTCGAACTGCCTGACCCCCTCCTCCTCGATGCGGTTGGCGGCCCACATGGCCATGAACGCTCCGCCGGCGACGAGGCCGACGAGCAGGCTGATGATGACCGGCGTGGCCATCTACTCCCCCTTCGGATGCTGCGATCGTCAACTGTGACGAGATCGACGGCTTCGGAACCTATGACAGTAAGGCGCCCGGGAGCAACATAACGGTACGGCCGCCCGGCTGCCCACGGTTATCCACAGCCCCCCTGTGCTACAGTGCTTCGTTGCCAGAGACCGTCCGGTTGCCGCACGGCACGAAGGCCCGCCCGGAGGGGTCCGGGGAACCCCAGAGGGGTGCCCCGGTCAAACGGGAGGGCGCCGGCGCAGGCGAAGCACCGCAAGGTGCCTCCACGCGTGGCGCGCGCCAGTCGGACGGTCCCGGGACCGTCCGTTTTCTATTGCGTGGAGGTGAGGCCGTGCCGAACGCGAGCAACGTCGCCGAGGTCGAGGCCATCAAGGGACGCCTGGAAGGCTCGGTGGCCGCGCTGCTCACCGAGTACCGGGGCCTCAAGGTCGCGGAGCTGGGCGAGCTGCGCGCGTCGCTGCGCGGGTCCTCGACCGAGTACCGGGTGCTGAAGAACACCCTGACCAGCATCGCCGTCCGCGAGGCGGGCTACGAGGACCTGGTCGTCCTGCTGCAGGGCCCGACCGCGGTCGCCTTCGTCCACGGCGACCCGGTCCAGGCGGCCAAGGACCTGGCCGAGTTCGCCCGCACCCACCCGGCCCTGGTCGTCAAGGGCGGGGTGATGGACGGCAAGGTCCTCGGCGCCGCCGAGGTCCGCCAGCTGGCCACCCTGGGGTCCCGCGAGGTCCTGCTGGCCCGGCTGGCCGGGCTGCTGCAGGCCTCCGCCCAGCAGGCCGTCACCCTGCTCGCCGCCCCGCTCCGCCAGGTGGCGACCATGACCGCAGCCCTCCGCGACCAGATGGGGGAGGAGGAGCCCGCAGCCGACGCCGCCGCCCCCGAGCCCCCGGAGAGCCCCACCGCCCCCGCCGCCGAGGCCGCCGCCGCCGAGCCCCCGGAGAGCCCCACCGCCCCCGCCGCCGAGGCGGCCGACCAGCCCGCAGAGTAAGGAGACCCACCATGGCCAAGCTGTCCACCGACGATCTCCTGGACGCCTTCAAGGAGATGACCCTCCTGGAGCTGTCGGAGTTCGTAAAGCAGTTCGAGGAGACCTTCAACGTGTCGGCGGCCGCCCCGGTGGCCGTCGCCCCCGGGCCGGCCGGCGGCGCCGGCGCCGCCGCGGCCGAGGAGGCCGAGGAGCAGAGCGAGTTCGACGTCGTGCTGACCGGCGCCGGCGAAAAGAAGATCCAGGTCATCAAGGAGGTCAGGGCCCTCACCAGCCTGGGGCTCAAGGAGGCCAAGGACCTGGTCGACTCCGCCCCCAAGCCCGTGCTCGAGCGCGTGCCCAAGGAGCAGGCCGACAAGGCCAAGGCCCAGCTCGAGGGCGCCGGCGCCAGCGTGGAGCTGAAGTAGCCGACCGCCGATTCTGGCGGTCGGAATGGGATGGACCGCCGCCGCAGGCGGCACCAAGCCTGTACGTCACGCATCGCGTTCCCGTCGCCCACTCTCCGTAGTTGTCTCTTGACACCTCGGGGAGTGGGCGGCAAACTCGGTCGGACAAGACGAAGTGAGGTGCCCACGCAGACCCTCAGTTCGACGTTGACGGCGGTGTAGGAACGCGCTACACTGCTCCTTCGCATGTCTTCGCGCGCCTTCGACCAGCCTACCCCGGGCTTTGGCGTGCCCAGCCGCCGCCGCACCACCCGCTTCCACACCTGCTTCCCGCGAAAGGGGAGGGACGCTTGTTGAGCGACCCGCGTACCTCGGCCTCCCTACGACTCTCCTTCGGCAAGATCCCAGAGATCCTCCCCATCCCCGACCTCATCGCCATCCAGCGCCAGTCCTTCGAGTGGCTGATCACC
>Ga0307278_10000720_pt1 | contig 16216 bp, 14 predicted proteins | sample ER_DNA_117_FD_194482 | JGI IMG/M metagenome (GOLD analysis project Ga0307278, IMG submission 194482) | Bulk soil microbial communities from the East River watershed near Crested Butte, Colorado, United States - ER_DNA_117 | ecosystem: Environmental > Terrestrial > Soil > Floodplain | place... | reverse complement strand
CGTCCCCGCCGCCGCGACCTGGTCCGCCCGGCGCGGGGGTGGCGCCTGGGGTCCGCGGGGACCGCTGCCCACCCGCCGGCCGGCCGTCGGCCGCCCGCCGACGCTGAGCTGGATCCAGGGCCACGACCTGCCGCGTGCCGATCCTCGGGGGATGGCGCTCAAGGTGCGCCTCGAGTGCGAGGCCAAGCGCGTCCTGCACCTGTGGGCGCCGCTGCTGTGCTGGGTGATGCTCGCGCGCGGCGACATCGACGGCATCGTCGCCTACCAGGCGGACAGCATCGACCTGCAGGCCGGTCTGCTGATCGCGCAGGAGGCCGGGGTGGAGGTGCGCAACCTGGACGGCGACCTGTTCGACGGCCGCTGCAGCGTCCCGGACGAGCGCGTCAGCCTGGTGGCCGGCACCCCGGAGACCGTCGAGCGGCTGCTCGGGCTCGTCGCCGGCGAGCTGAAGGCGTTCGCGACCTGACCGCTACCGTCCGCGCACGCTCGCGGGCGCGTCGCCGCGCCAGGGAGCCGGTCACGTAGCCGCGTGCGCACCGTCACCCGCGTGCCATCGCGCAGGTCAAGGGAGGCGCGGCACCGATACATGACCGGCTCCCTGGTCGAGGCCGAGCTCGGCGAGCATGGCGGCGTAGCCGCGGCGGGCGCGCTCGGCGGCGGCATGCTCGCCGGCGTGCTCGTAGGCGTCGACCAGCAGGCGCCACAGCGGGTCGCGGTAGCGGTCGAAGGTCAGGCCGCGCTCGCAGGTGAGTGCGGCCGACATGGTCGCGTTCCTGGCCAGCTGCAGCTCCGCCAGGGCGGTGGCGGCCTCGGCTGCCTCGGCGCGGAAGCGCTCGCGCTCGCCGACCACCCACTCCGCCGGGCCGTCCTCGGGCAGCAGCTCCCCGGCGTAGGCGTCCAGCGCCCGCTCGAGGGCACGCTCGGCCTGCTGCGGGTCGCCGGCGGCCCGGGCGCCGCGGGCCTCGGCCAGGGCGCGGGCGAACACGACCACGTCGGCGTCGGCCGGATCCGGCAGGGCCAGCCGGTAGGTCTGGCCTTCCCGCACCAGCAGCATGGCCTCGCCGCGCCCGGCGTCCGGCTCCAGGAAGCGGCGCAGGGTCGAGACGGCGACCTGCAGGCCGCGCATGCCGGCGGCCTGGTCGGCCTGGGGCCACAGCGTCTCGATCAGCGCCTCGCGGTGCAGCGGACGCCCGCCCTGCATCGCCAGCAGGCGCAGCAGGGCCTGGCAGCGCGGCTTGAGCGCGCCGAGGACCACCGGCTCGCCGTCCAGCCGCAGGTCGAACCCGCCGAAGCAGCGCACGGTGAGCCGCGGGGCGGCGGGCGCCGCCTGGCCGGGCTCGGCCGACTGCCACAGCTCCGGAAGGCCGCGTACCAGCGCGTCCCAGTGCTGGCCGCATTCGGCGGCGAGCTTCCTGGCCAGGTCGAGGTGCTCGGCCGCGCGCTCGCCCCCCGCCACCGCGAGGGCGAGCAGCGCGGTCACCTGGGCACCGCGGACACCGGCGGCGCGGGCGCCGGCCTCCGCGTGCAGCGCCTGCGTGCGCGCCGCCGGACGGCCCAGCCGTGCGCCGGCGAGCGCCGCGAGGCTGTCGGCGTGGACGGCCAGGGAGCCTGCGCCGAGCTGGCGGAAGCGGCTCGCGGCCGACTCGAGCACCTCGGCCGGCGCCTCGCCGCGCCACAGCAGGGCGGTGCCGAGCAGCAAGGAGATCACCGCGCCGCCCCAGGCGTCGTCGTCGCGGTCGCAGGTCGCGCGGACCTTGACCGCGTCGTCGACCCGTTCGGCGCGCCCGGTCAGCGCCAGCAGGGCGCCGCCGACGCGGGCGAGCCAGGGCAGGTCGAGCGCCTCGGCCTGGGCGACGATCTGCTCGACCTCGGCGGCCGGCGGCGGCGTGCCGCCGAGCAGGCTGCCGGCGGCGCGGGCGAGGCGCGCACCGACGACCAGCACGGGGTTCGCCTCCGGGTGCCGCGCGGCTGCCGCGAGCAGCCCGGCGGCCGCCTCCATGTGCCCCGCGAGCAGCGCGGCCATGCCCTCGGCGAAGCGGCCGTACGGGCCGGGCACGAGCGCCACCTGTGAGCGGACCGCGAGCGGGGCGCGCCGGACGGCCGCGCGCAGCAGCCCCGTCCAGTCGCTCGCCGGCACCGGCGCCGCCACCAGCCAGGCGGCGGCGATGTGCCGCTCACGGCGGCAGACCTCCCGCGCCGTGCTCGCCGCGAAGGCCAGCTCGGCGCGCTGGTAGGCGGCGACGGCGGCGCGGAGCCGCCCCTCGGCCAGGCGCCGGCGGCCGCTGGCCAGCGCCAGCCACGGGTCCTGCTCGGCCAGGGTCGGCGGCAGCGCGTCGAGCCAGGTGACGGCCTCCTCGACCAGCTCGTCGCCGCGGGCGCCGAGCAGCCGCGTGACCGCGGCGCTGTCGCCGGCGCGGCAGTAGGCGTGCAGCGCCTCGGGCAGCGCGCCGGCCTGTTCGAGCAGGGTGCCGGCGCGCCGGTAGCGGGCGGCGACCTCGGCCTCGCCCACCTCCTCGACCAGGGCCGCCTCCAGGTGCGCGCGCAGCACCTCGTGGTAGCGGAAGGTGCCCTCGTCGTCCAGCGGCACGGTGAAGATCTGGCGGGCCTCGAGCTCCTCGAGCAGCCGCTGGCTGCCGCCGCGGCCACGCAGGCGGTCGCAGAGCGGCCCGTCCAGGCGGGTCAGAACGCAGGTGTCCAGCAGGAAGGCGCGCAGCTCGGCGCGGAGCTCGTCGAGCACGTTGCGGGCAAGGTAGTCGCGGACCAGCTTGGAGCGCGTGCCGAGGGCGGCCACCGCGCGGCGCCGCTCGTCGGCCGGCTTGCCCTGGGTGGCGAGGTGGAACAGCTGCAGCCCGGCCGCCCATCCCTCGGTGCGGCGGGCCAGGCTGGCCACGTCCTCCGGCGGCAGCGGCTCGCGGTAGAAGTGGTGGAACAGGTGCTCGACCTCCCAGGAGCGGAAGCGGAGGTCGTCGGCGCCGAGCTCGAACAGCGCCCCGGCGAGGCGGCGGCGCGAGAGGTTGAGGCGTGGCGCGGAGCGCGAGCCGATCAGGACCGTGAGGGAGGGCGGGGCGTAGTCCATCAGGCGGCCGAGCACGCGCTCGCCGTCGCTGCCCGCGAGCACGTGGAGGTCGTCGACGACCAGCAGGGCGCGGCGCCCCGGCCAGCGCTCCAGCGCGGCGACGGTCTTCTCCAGGGTGTCCCAGCCGGGCTCCAACGGGCCGAGGGCGGCGGTCAGCGCGCGTTCCAGATAGGCCAGGAGCTGGCGCGGGTCGGCCTCGGCGGCTTCGGCGCGATACCAGGCGACGGGCACGTCGAGTGCCGCCGCGAACTGCGCTAGTGCGGTGGTCTTGCCGGAGCCGGCCGGGGCCACGACCAGCCCGAGGCCGTGCTCCCAGACGCGCTCGAAGGCGTCGTTGAGGCGCTCGCGCACCAGCGCCGTGACCCGCGGAACCCGCACCTTGGCGCTCACGACCGCCTCGGGCGGCCGCTGCCCCACCGTCATCCCTCGTCACGTCCCTTCCGACCGCACGGCTCCCCAGCGGTCAACCGGCCTGACTCGTCGGCGTGCTGTACGGTCGCGGCAGGACGTACGGATTTCAGCGAGACCGGTTCGTTGCCGCAGGGTGAGGTGCCACGCCGGCGCCGGCCGAAGCGCCGAGGGGACCTGCTGAAGGATACGGACCGCCCCGAATGGACTTTGGCACAGCTCTGCGGCGTCGTCTGTGATGGGTATCACACGCGGGATGCGGCCTCCGTCACAGGATCGTGACCTCGACGGCACGCTCCCGGCGCCGCTCAGGGGCGGATCTCGATCAGCGGGACGAGCTGCTCGGCCGGGGTCATCGAGCCGTGGTGGCCGGTCAGGCGGGCCTGGGCCGGGTCGACGTCGCGCTCCAGCACGCCGAGCGGGCCGAAGGCGGCCGCCACCACGTCGCCGATGCGCGGCCGGATGCGATCCAGCACGTGCGGCCCGAACCAGCCGGCCGCGATCGCCTCCTCGCGCGAGCGTACCCACATGGCGTGGCCGAGCAGCTCCCGCCAGGCGGCGAGCACGTCGGCGGCCGCGCCCTTCTGGACGTGGACATGGCGGGCGCGGGCCTCGCCGGCGAGCAGGCGCACGCCCGCGGCCAGCTCCGGCTCGTCGGCCAGGTCGACCCGCTCCTCGGGGCGCAGGTCGAGCATGCCGTGATCACCGGTGACCACCAGCATGGCGTCGCGCGGCAGGCGCTCGGCGATCTGCGCCGCCAGCCGGTCGACGTGGCTCAGCTCGAGCCGCCAGGCGTCGCTGGCCACGCCGCGGACGTGCCCGGTCCGGTCCAGGTCGGGGTGGTAGGCGTAGACGAGGCTGCGGCGCGCCCCCGCGAGCCGGTGCCCGGCCGCCGCGGCCAGGTCGCCGAGGGACAACACGTCCACGAAGGCGCCGCCTCGCAGCACCGACCGGGTCAGCCCGGAGGCGGCGTGCTCCGCCGGGCCGAGCCGGCTCACCGTCACCCCGTCGCGCACCGCCAGCTCGAACAGGGTCGGCTCGGGCTGCACCTCCTCGGGCGGGAAACGCTCGCGCAGGTCCTCGAAGCCGCCGACGCCGTACGGGCTCCAGCGCAGGCAGTTGAAGGCGCGCTGCAAGCCGGGCATGGCCATGGTGTAGCCGACCAGGCCGTGCTCACCCGGCGGGCGGCCGGTGCCGAGCGACCCGAGGCTGCTCGCTGTCGTCGACGGGTAGCCGGCCGTGAGCGGCCGGCCCCGCTCGGCCGCCTCGGCCAGGAACGGCGCCCAGCGCCGGTTGGCCTGCAGCAGCTCCCAGCCGAGCCCGTCGACCACCAGCAGGCAGGCGCGGCCGGCCGGCTCCAGCCCGAGCGGGTTGCGGGCCGGCACGTCCACCACCGCGAGGATCGAGCTGGCGAGGTCGGCGAGGGAGGTCTCGCCGTAGCGGGGGACCTGCGGCTCGGGCAGCGTGGCGGTCGCCCCCGGATGGGCGGGATCGGTCGTCATGAGCTGCTCCTGTGCCGGGAGGGCTGCCGGCAGCCTACAGGTGACCAGAGCCACCCGCCGCCCGCCGACCCCTCTCGGTCGCCCTGCCTGCGGGGCAGTCGATGGGGCCGTACCACTGGCATGGGTCGCCCGCCACGGCCTCGGTCGCCCTGCCTGCGGGGCAGTCGTAGGATGCGCGGGCGCGCGGCGCCTGCCGGCGCCGCGCCGTCGAGCCGTCGAGCGATGCCGTGGAGGTCTCGTGGCCGAGGAGAAGCGGGACCAGCCGACCTACAACGTGCTCAAGACCTGGTCGTCGGCCGACTGGGGCCTGTACGGGCGCGGCGACGAGCTGCTCACCAGGGCGCTCGCGCGTCATCAGCGGGTCGGCCGCACGTTCCACGTGCAGCCGCCGATCAACCCGGCCGCGCTGCGTGCCGCCTTCCGCGACCCGCGCTGGGAGCAGGACATGGCCGGCCAGCTCCGCCGGCTCGAGGGGACCGAGGACGACGGCGTGCTGCTGTTCGCCCCCACCGAGGACCCCGAGCGCCCCGACGCCGCCCTCGACGGCACCATCGCGCTGCTGGAGCGCGAGCAGGCGTTCGCCCGGCCGCTGGTGACGCTGTTCGGCGCCACCGACCCGTTCGCGGCCGACCTGGTCAAGCGCCTGGGCGGCCGCGGCGTGACGCGGATGGCGCTGATCCGCCGCGACGCCCGCGCCGGCTACCCGCCCGACGCCGACGAACGCCAGGCGCTCACCGACATCTACGCGGCTGGCCTGCCACGGGCCGACCTGGTCTGGGCGGGCACGCGCGAGCTGGTAGAGCAGTTCGTCGCGCTCAACCCGCACACGGTGCTCCACCCGGTCGGGGCCGACCAGGGCCTCGCCGGCGGCCGGCCCGCCCGCGAGCTGGCCGACCTGCCCCGCCCACTGGTCATCTACGCGGGCTCGATGCGCGCCTACCTGAACGTCAACCTCATCCGCGGCACCGCCGAGCGGCTCACCGACCACAGCTTCGTGTTCGTCGGCCCCGCCGCCGACTTCCTCGCCCCGCTGGTGTCCGGGCTGCGCAACGTCCACGTGATCGGCCCGCGTCCCTACGCCATGCTGGGCGGCTACCTGGCCGCCGCCGACGTGGCGATCGCCCCCCACCAGGTCGCCCCGGCCACCCGGGCGGTGGTGCCCGAGAAGCTGTTCGGCTACCTGGCGGCGGGGCTGCCGGTCGTGACCACGGCCGTCGCCGGGGCCGAGGAGCTGCGCCGCCTCGTCTGGATCGCCCGCGACCCGTCCGAGTTCGCCCGCGCCATCCAGGGCGCGCTCAAGCGCGACCGGGAGCGCCGCCGCACCCTCAGGCAGGCGGCCGTGGCGCCGCTTTCGTGGGACGCCATCGCCGACCACGTGGTCGCCAGCGTCGACGCGGTACGCGCCGGCGCGGAGCTGCCGCCCCCGCCAGAGCTGAGGGTCCCGGCGATCCCCGGCTTCCTGGCCCGCTGACGCCCGCGCCAGCGGGCGGCCCATGTGGATCGCCGCCACAGCCGCGGTCGCCCTGCCTGCGGGGCAGTCGTTCGTCCCGGCAAGCGGAGCCGCGCCAGCGTCCTCAGCCGTCCGGCATCGCCAACCGTCGCCGCCGCGCGCGCCCCCGAGCCAGCCGCCGCCCGAGTCCTCCCAGTCGCCCTGCCTGCGGGGCAGTTGTGGAATGCTGACCGCAGGACCCGCGAAGGAGCGAGCGATCTTGGCTGACGACCAGCTTCCGGCCGACGGCCGGGATCCCCAGATCGGCTGGGCCGCCGAGCCCGGCCCGACCACCTGCTACCGCCACCCCGAGCGACCCACCGGGCTGCGCTGCTCGCGCTGCAACCGGCCGATCTGCGGCGAGTGCGCCCGTCCGGCGCCGGTCGGCCAGCTCTGCCCGGACGACGCCAAGGACCGCGTGCGCGTGCGTGGCCTTCCCTCGCAGGGCCGACCGGTGGTCACCTTCGCGCTGCTCGGGATCAACACGCTGCTGCTGGTGGTGGCGGCGGCGCAGAGCGGCAACGGCTTTGCCGGCCTGCTCGACCCGTCCAGCGCGGCGCTGTGCCGGCTCGGCGCGCTGAACGCTCCCGCCATCGCCGAGTCCGGCCAGTGGTGGCGGCTGTTCACCGTGATGGTGCTGCACGCCGGCCTGATCCACTTCCTGTTCAACAGCTACGCGCTGTACGCCTTCGGGCCGCTGCTGGAGACCGCCCTCGGCGGGCCGCGCTTCCTCGCCCTCTACGTCGGCTGCGGCTTCGTCGGCGCCGCGGCCAGCTTCGGGCTGCACCACACGGCCCTGTCCGTAGGCGCCTCCGGCGCCATCTTCGGCCTGCTCGGGGCGCTGGTCGCGTTCTTCTGGCGGCGGCGGCACTCCGGCGGCGCGGCGCCGTTCCAGAACCTGTTGCTGATCATGGCGCTCAACCTGTTCCTCACCTTCCGCCTCGCCAGCATCGACAGCCTGGCCCACATCGGCGGGCTGGTCGCCGGCATCGGCACCATGGCGCTGCTCGACCTCGTGCCCGCACGCCAGCGCAACCTGGGCACGCTGGTCCTGGCGGCCCCGTTCCTCCTCGGCGTCATCCTGACGCTCTACGGCATCTCCACCTTCCCGTCCGGCGCTGGCATACCCTCCTGCGTCGGGGCGTAGCTAGACGGGTGGGCGCTCTCGCGCTGTTGCGTGGAGGGTGCGGGTGCGCAGGAACAGCGCGTTGCTCATGGCCACGGGGAGCGGGTCGAGCAGGCCGAGCGCGACCGCGACGACCAGGGCGAGCGCGCCGACCGGGTCGAAGGCGCCGAGCGTCAGGGCGACCGCCTGCAGGATCCCGATGACCAGGCAGATAGGGAAGTGCGCCGTGGCCACCCGGTGGGAGACGGCGGCGGCACGCAGCGCGCGGCGCTCGCCGTCGAGCACCACCCGCTGGCTCAGCACGGCGAGGAAGGCGAAGGCCACCGCGACCAGCGGCGCCGCTCCGATCAGGAAGGCGCGCTGCTGGCTGCCGGTCAGGGCGGTCGCCTGGTCGTGGCGGAACATCACCGTGGCGATCAGGAAGGCGACCGCGACGTAGAGGTAGAGCAGCAGCATGCCGCGCACGCCGGGACCCAGGGCGCGGCGCGCGGACGCGACCGCGGCCGCCGCCGGGGCCGGGGTGGGGGACAGGCCGGTGGCAAGGTAGGCGACCAGGAACAGCTCGGCCATGATGCTCACCACCAGCAACGCGATCCCGGCGACGCCTTGCAGCGCCCCGGTGGTTCGAGCCAGCGGCAGGGCGGCAGCTTCGAGCGCGATGGTGAGCACGGCGGCGAGCGGGCGGTGCCGGTACTGGCGTCCGGCGTCACGCAGGATGGCGGCGAGCACGTGGGGTTCCTCGGGCGCGACGGCGTACTGGGCGCGCCTATCCTAAGAGAGGTCCGAGGCGGTCACACCCCCCGCCGTCATCACCATGGAGGGCCAGCGCATGACCCAGGACACCGCCGCCGTCCGGCTCACCACCCTCTCGCATGGCGCCGGCTGCGCCTGCAAGCTGCCCCTGGCCGCGCTGGAGCGGCTGATGGGCACGGTCGGGACCGGGTTCGACGGCGGCGAGGCGGCCGACGGCGCGCTGCTGGTCGGCGCGGTCGCCGGCGACGACGCCGCCGTCTACCGCATCGACGACGCCAGGGCGCTCGTGCTCACCACCGACTTCTTCACCCCGATCGTGGACGACGCGCGCGACTGGGGGCGGATCGCCGCCGCCAACGCCCTGTCCGACGTCTACGCGATGGGCGGCCGGCCGCTGATGGCGCTCAACCTGACCGCCTGGCCCAACGCCACCCTGCCGCTGGAGCTGCTCGCCGAGGTGCTGCGCGGCGGCGCCGAGGTGGCCGGCGCGGCCGGCTGCCTGGTCGTCGGCGGCCACTCGATCGACGACCCGGAGCCCAAGTACGGCCTGGCCGTGGTCGGGCTCGCCGACCCGGCGAAGCTGCTCACCGTCGACCGCGCGCAGCCCGGGGACCACCTGGTGCTGACCAAGCCGGTCGGCACCGGCGTGGTCGCCACCGCGCTGAAGCGCGGCGCGGCCGACCCGGCCGACGTCGCCGCGGCGGTCGCCTCCATGACCACGCTGAACGCCGCGGCGGCCGAGGTCGCCGTGGCCGCCGGGGTGCGGGCGGCCACCGACGTGACCGGCTACGGTCTGCTCGGGCACCTGCACCGCATGCTGCGGGCCAGCGGCGTCGCCGGCGAGGTCCACGCCGCCAGGGTGCCGTTCCTGCCCGGCGCGGCCGAGCTGGCGGCGGCCGGCCATATCAGCGGCGGGACGCGGGCGAACGAGACCGCGCTGCGTGCGCACGTGGCGCTCGAGGCGGGCCTGCCGCCGGTGGTGGCGACGCTGCTGCACGACGCCCAGACCTCCGGCGGGCTGCTGCTGGCCGTCCCCGGCGACGCGCTGGCCGGGCTGGTCGCGGAGCTGCGCGGCCGCGGCGTCGAGCCCGCCCTGGTGGGCCGCGTGCTCACCGGCCGGGCCGGGTCGCTGCGGGTGCGCCGGATGCCGCCGGACTGAGCCTTCCGAGGCCGATGGCCGCGCCGTTGCCGCCGATGCTACGCTCGTGACCAGCGCGGTCGGCGCCGCGGGAACAGTCGGGGAGCCGTGGTGGTTGCAGCTCGAAGCGGGGCGAACGAAGCGGGAAGGGACCGGATGTTCCAGATCGACCAGCCGACCTACGACACGCTGGTCGCCCATGCCATGGGCGAGTACCCCAACGAGGCGTGCGCGCTGCTCGCCGGGCCGCCCGGCGACGGCGCCCGGGTCGAGAAGACCTTCACCCTGCCCAACGCCGAGGCCAGCCCGACCTTCTACGTGGTCGAGCCGAAGGCGCAGCTCCAGGCCATGAACGAGATGGACGAGCGCGGCTGGGACCTGGTGGGGATCTTCCACTCCCACACCTTCACCGAGGCCTACCCGTCGCGCACCGACGTGGAGCTGGCCGCCTACCCCGACGCCACCTACCTGATCCTCTCCCTGGCCGACCAGGACGCGCCCGTGCTGCGGGGCTTCCGCATCCGCGACCGCGAGGTGCACGAGGTGCCGCTGCGGGTGGGGGAGGGCGAGGCGGTGGGCAGATGAGCCGCGTCCACCTGCCCCGGCCCGCGCCGGGCGCCGGGCTGGCCTGGCCCGTGTGGCACCGGCAGGGGCCGGCCGCCCGCTACGGGCGATGTCGGCCGGCGCCCTGGCGCTGACGCCAGGCGTCCCGCTCCGGACCGCGGCCGGCCACCCGCCGCCGCGGCCACACCCGACCAGGAGGCCGACCCGTCATGGCTGTGGAAGTCCGCATCCCGACGATCCTGCGCAAGTACTCCGACGGCGCCAAGAGCGTCGAGGCCGAGGGCGCGACCGTCCGCGACCTGATCGCGGACCTCGACACGCGCTATCCGGGCCTCGGCGGCCAGCTCCTCACCGAGGAAGGCTCGCTGCACCGCTTCGTCAACCTCTACGTCAACGACGAGGACGTGCGCTTCCTCGGCACGCTCGACGCCAAGCTGGGCGAGGGCGACGTGGTCGCCATCCTCCCAGCGGTGGCGGGCGGTTGAGTCAAATGCGCTACGAGGACCTGGTCGACGCGATCGGCAACACGCCGCTGGTGGGGCTGCCGAGGCTGTCGCCGAAGCCGGGCGTGCGCCTCTGGGCCAAGCTGGAAGGGCAGAACCCGACCGGCAGCGTCAAGGACCGCGTGGCCAGGGCCATGGTGGAGGACGCCGAGAAGTCGGGCGTGCTGGCCCCGGGGGCGACCCTGCTCGAACCGTCCAGCGGCAACACCGGCATCTCCCTGGCGGTGGTCGCGCGGCTGCGCGGCTACAAGCTGGTGGTGGTCCTGCCGGAGAACACCTCGCTGGAGCGCCGCCAGCTCCTCGAGCTGTACGGCGCCCGCGTGGTGCTCTCACCGGCCGACCAGGGCTCCAACGGCGCCATCGAGCGCGCCAAGCGGCTGGCGGCCGAGCATCCCGACTGGGTGATGCTCTACCAGTACGGCAACCCGGCCAACGCGCAGGCGCACTACGACACGACCGGTCCGGAGATCTGGCGCGACCTGCCCGAGGTCACCCACTTCGTGGCCGGCCTCGGCACCACCGGAACGCTCATGGGCGTCGGCCGCTTCCTGCGCGAGCGCAACCCGGCGATCAAGGTGGTGGCCGCCGAGCCGGAGTACGGCGACCTGGTCTACGGGCTGCGCAACCTCGACGAGGGCTTCGTGCCGCCGATCTTCGACCCGGACCTGCTCGACGGGCGCATCAAGGCGGGCGCGGCCGCCGCCCTCGCCCGCACCCGCGAGCTGGCCGCCACCGAGGGCCTGTTCGCCGGCATCTCCGGCGGCGCGGTGCTGCACGTCGCCCTGCGCCTCGCCGAGCGCCTCGAGCGCGCCGAGATCGTCCTTCTGGTCGCCGACGGCGGCTGGAAGTACCTGTCCACCGGCGCGTACGCGGCCGACCAGGCCGCCGCCGAGGACGGCCTGCGCGGTCAGCTCTGGGCCTGACCGCCGGCAGGCTGCGGTATCGTGCCGCCCATGGACACGCGGCCCATCGGCATCTTCGACTCGGGACTCGGCGGGCTCACCGTCGCGCGCGCGGTGATCGACCTGCTGCCCCACGAGTCGGTCATCTACTTCGGCGACACGGCCCGCTTCCCCTACGGCCCCCGCCCGCAGGCGCAGGTGCGGCGCTACGCCGAGCAGAACATGGAGCTGCTGCTCGCCGAGGACGTCAAGCTGGTCGTGGTGGCGTGCAACACCGCCTCGTCGGCGGCCCTCGACGAGCTGCGCACGGCCTACTGGGTGCCGGTCCTCGACGTGATCGAGCCGGCCGTGCGCGCCGCCGTCCGGCTCACCCGCAACCGCCGCATCGGCCTGATCGGCACCGCCGGGACCATCGGCTCCGGCCGCTACCTGCAGGCGATCGCGTCCACCCACGAGAACGTCACGGTCGTCAGCGAGGCCTGCCCCGGCTTCGTGGAGTTCGTGGAGCGGGGCGAGACCACCGGCTCGGCCATCCTCGAGCTCGCCGGCGCCTACCTGCGCCCGATGATCGAGGCCGAGGTCGACACCATGATCCTCGGCTGCACCCACTACCCGCTGCTCACCGGCGTGATCGGCTACCTGATGGGCCCCGACGTCTTCCTGGTCAACTCCGCCGAGTGGACCGCGCGCAACGTCTTCGCGGAGCTCACCCGGGCCGACCGGCACGCCCCATACGGGGCCACGGCGAAGCACCGCTTCCTCGCCTCCGGCGACCCGGACCACTTCCGTGGGCTGGGCGCCCGCTTCCTCGGCCCCGAGGTCGACCTCGTCGAGCGCCGCAGCGCGGCGCCCGACGGGCAGCTGGACGGCGAGGACGGCGCGGACGGCCGCCGTGGCACGCACGCCGAGACGAGGGTGACGTGATCCGCCTCACCATCCTCGGCTCCTGCGGCACCTATCCGGCTCCCGGCCGGGCCTGCTCCGGCTACCTGCTGGAAGCGGGGCCGGACGACGGCTCCGGCGTGACCGCGCGGGTCTGGGTCGACGTGGGCGGGGGCAGCCTGGCCAACCTGCTCGCGGTCACCGACCTGGGGAAGCTGGACGCCATCTGGCTCAGCCACCTGCACATCGATCACGTCAGCGACCTGCCGCTGGCCTACTACGCACTGCGCTACGGCGACTTCGGCCGCCCGCCGCCCACGCTGCCGGTCTACGGCCCCGCCGGCTGGGCCGACCGCGTGCGCGGCTTCGTCGCCATGACCACCTCGTCCGCGCTCGAAGACGTCTTCGAGGTGCGCGAGCTGTCCGACGGCGAGCGGCTGACCTTCGGCCCGATGGAGCTGACCGCGGTGGCGACCCTCCACAGCGCCGAGACCTACGGCGTCCGGGCCAGCGCCGACGGCCACACCATCGCCTACTCGGCCGACTCGGGACCCTGCGACGCCCTGCGCCGCCTGGCCGACGGGGCCGACCTGTTCCTCTGCGAGTCGACCTGGCCCGAGTGGCAGCCGGACAACCCGCCCAACCACATGACCCCCGAACTGGCCGGACGGCTTGCCGCCGAGGCGGGGGCCGCCCAGCTCCTCCTCACCCATCTCCGCCCCCACGACGATTCCCGGGCCGCGCTCGACCGGGCGCGCGACGCCTATGGTGGCAAGCTCGGCCTCGCCGTGGAGCGGGACGTCTACCAGCTCGGAGGAACGCCGTGAGCAGAGCAGACGGCCGCAGCCCGGACGAGCTCCGGCCGGTCACGATCACGCTCGGCTGGCAGGAGACCGCGTACGCCTCCGCGCTGGTGGAGGTCGGCCGCACCAGGGTCGTCTGCGCCGCCACCTACGAGGACCGCGCGCCCGGCTTCCTGCGCGGCAGCGGCAAGGGCTGGGTCACCGCCGAGTACGCCATGCTGCCCGGGTCGACCGTCGAGCGCTCCCCGCGCGAGGTCGCCCGTGGCCGGCCGGGTGGCCGCACCCACGAGATCCAGCGCCTGATCGGGCGCGCGCTGCGGGCCGTGATCGACACCGAGGCGTTCGGCGAGGGCACCGTCTGGATCGACTGCGACGTGCTGCAGGCCGACGGCGGCACCCGCTGCGCGGCCATCACCGGCGCCTGGGTGGCGCTGTTCGCCGCCTGCCACCGGCTGGTCAAGGACGGCAAAGCGCGCTCGTTCCCGCTGCGCGACCACGTGGCCGCGGTGAGCGCCGGGATCATCGACGGCGTCCCCTGCCTCGACCTGCCCTACCAGGAGGACGTGCGCGCCGAGACCGACATGAACGTGGTCATGACCGGCCTCGGCGGCCTGGTCGAGGTGCAGGGCACGGCCGAGCGGGCGCCCTTCTCCCGCGAGGAGCTCGACGCCATGCTCGACCTCGCCGGGCAGGGCATCGCCGAGTTGGTGCTGGCGCAGAAGCTGGCCCTCGGCGACCTCCTCGAGGAGGCGGCCATCCCGCCGCTGCGCCGCATCGCCCTCGGTCCGGCCGGGCCGGCCGCCAAGGCGTGACGACCGACCCGCGGGCAAGGGATCCCGGCGCTCCAGCCGGCGCTGAGGTCGCCGGCGGGGGAGCGGCCGGCCGCGCGCCGCGGCTGCTGCTCGCCACCGCCAACCAGGGCAAGCTGCGCGAGCTTCGCGTCATCCTGACCGGGGTGCCGGTCGAGCTCGTCGGCCTGGCCGACGCCGGCCTCGGCGAGCCACCCCAGGTCGCGGAGACCGGCGCCACCTTCCGGGAGAACGCGCTGCTCAAGGCGCGCGCGTACGCGCAATGGTCCGGCCTGGCCGCGGTCGCAGACGACTCCGGGCTGGAGGTGGACGCGCTCGGCGGCGAGCCGGGCGTGCGCTCGGCCCGCTACGCCGGCCCGGACGCCAGCGACGACGACAACCTCGAGAAGCTGCTGCGGCAACTCGAGGGGGTTGCGCCGGAGCGCCGCACGGCGCGCTTCCGCTGCGCCGCCGTGCTCGTCGACCCAGCGCTCGGCACCTGGGAGGCGGAGGCGGCCTGGGAGGGCCGGTTGATCGAGACGCCGAGGGGCACCGGCGGGTTCGGCTACGACCCGGTGTTCGTCCCGCTCGGCTGGGACCGGACCAGCGCCGAGGTCGACCCGGCGACCAAGAACGCCGCCTCCCACCGCGGCCGCGCCTTCCGCGCCCTGCGCCCGGCCATCGAGGCCTGGGCCGGCGCCCGCAGGGCGTCGCCGGCGCGCTGACCTCTGTATGGCCACGGACCCGAAGCCGCCGGTCGCGAGCGACCGCTCGCCCGGTGTGGATGTCGTCGCGCTCGCCGAGGAGATCGACCGCTGCATCCAGGCGCTGCCCGAGCGCGGGGTCGCGCCCGTCCGCCGCGTCCGGCGCGAGTACTCCAAGCGGTTGCGCACCGTGCCTGCCGGCGAGGTGCTGGCGCTGGCCCTGGAGCTGGTGGAGCGGCACCGCTGGGTCGGCTACGAGCTGCTCTACCACCACCCCGGCGGGCTGGCCTCGCTCGGCGTCGACGAGGTGGAGCGACTGGGCCGGGGGATGGACGACTGGGGGTCGGTCGACGCCTTCGGCTGCTACGTCTCGGGTCCGGCATGGCGGCTCGGGCGCATCACCGACGTGGTCGTGCGCGGCTGGGCGGCCTCTTCGGACCGGTGGTGGCGGCGAGCCGCCCTGGTCTCGACCGTGGCGCTCAACCTCCGTTCCAGAGGCGGGACCGGCGACACCGGACGCACCCTCGACATCTGCGGCCGGCTCGCCTCGGACCGCGACGACATGGTCGTCAAGGCGCTGTCGTGGGCGCTCCGCGGGCTGGTCGTCTGGGACGCCGAGGCGGTGCGTACGTTCCTGGAGGCCCACGACGACGTGCTCGCCGCACGGGTCCGTCGGGAGGTCCGCAGCAAGCTCAACACCGGGCTGAAACACCCGCGCCGGCCCTGATGCGAGCCTAGCCGACCCCCGGGGTGGCCTCGCCGCGGTAGATGCGGCGCACGACGTCTTCGATGTCGGGCTCCTCGAGGGTCAGGTCGACCACCTCGTGGCGGGCCAGGACGCGGGCGATCAGCTCGGCGGCGCTGAGTTCGTCGCGGGCGAACTGCAGCCAGCGGCGCCGGCCCTCGGCCCGCACGGTGACGGCCCCCTCGACCTGTACGCCCACGTCGTCGACCAGGTCGATCACCAGGACCCTGGTGGTGCCGTAGAGGTCGAGCAGGCGCTCGACCGTGCCGTCGTAGATCATCCGGCCGTGGTCGATGATCATCAGGCGGCTGCACAGCCGGGTGATGTCGTCGAGGTCGTGGGTGGTCAGGATCACGGTGGTGCCCTCGGTCGCGTTCAGCTCGCGCAGGAACTCGCGCACGGCCGCCTTGGCCTCCACGTCCAGCCCGATGGTCGGCTCGTCCAGGAACAGCACCTGCGGCCCGGGCAGGACCGCCGCCGCCAGCTCGGCGCGCATGCGCTGACCCAGCGACAGCGACCGCACCGGTGCCGGCGCCAGCGGTCCCAGGTCGAGCAGGTCGCTGAGGCGGCCCAGGCGCCGGGCGAAGTCGGCCGCCGGGATGCCGTAGAGGTGGCCGACCAGGTCGAACGACTCCCGCAGCGGCAGGTCCCACCAGAGCTGGCTGCGCTGGCCGAAGACCACGCCCATGCGCCGGGCCAGCCTGCGCCGCTCCCGCCACGGCACCAGCCCGTCGACCAGCACCGTGCCCGCCGACGGCAGCAGCACACCGCTCATCATCTTCACGGTGGTGGACTTGCCGGCGCCGTTGGGGCCGGCGTAGCCGACGAACTCG
>Ga0307278_10000719_pt1 | contig 16217 bp, 18 predicted proteins | sample ER_DNA_117_FD_194482 | JGI IMG/M metagenome (GOLD analysis project Ga0307278, IMG submission 194482) | Bulk soil microbial communities from the East River watershed near Crested Butte, Colorado, United States - ER_DNA_117 | ecosystem: Environmental > Terrestrial > Soil > Floodplain | place... | reverse complement strand
GATGCTGCGTTGGGCGAGGAACCGCTCGTGGTCGTCCAGGATCTGCTGGCTCGTGTAGACCCTCAGGTCGCGATCGGCAAACCCAGCTGTTCGCAGCGCCGCCCTGGCCCGCTCGGCATGGTCGTCGTCATCCAGGATGGCGACCAGAAACCCCTTGGGGTTGAACACCAAGGGCCGATCGGCTAGCGCGGGGTCTTGGTCGCTCATGCCCATGGGCCAGACGACCTCGTGCTCCTCCATGGTGGTCGTCTCCTTGTCGGCTGGTATCAGCCGGAGTGCTCAGCGATCCCGCCGGACTGACCTGCCTGGCAGGTTGACCCTGCGCAGCCAGGTCGGTGCCGAACAGCCGTGCCGCTGCCCAGCAGCGCAGCTGCAGGGCAGCGACGGGGCGATCACGGTCGGCCGGCGCTGGATGGGGCCGGCTTAGGAGGCTCGGCTCAGACGGTGAACAGGGCGTCGTACTTGTAAGGAAGGGTTTGGTGGTCGACGAGCTCGGCGAGCGTGTAGGTGCGCCCGCCGCCGTACCACTGGCCCTCCTCGGAACGCAGCGGCTGGAAGATGGCGTCCTCATCCTGGAGGGGCGGCACGCCGGTGTGGGTGGTCTCCCAGGTGTACCAGATGCGGTCGAGCTCGCCGTGGAGCATCCAGAACACCGGGTCCACGGTGAGCTCGTTGAAGTAGGACACCGTGCCCCGGACGTTGGGGTTGCGGGGATCCAGGCCCGCCGCCCAAAAGTGCAGCACGAGGTGGGGTGGGAACCGGAAGGCGGAGTAGACCGACTTGATCAGCCGGATCAGCTCGCGGTCGGGCCGCGGCTTGGCCGCCTCGAGATTTGCGAGGTGGCCGACCGCCAGGAAGGCGTTGAAGGCGGCCAGCTGCGACTCGGCGTCCCTGGGGTAGGCAGGGTCGGTGAAGGCAAGAATGAGCTGCAGGTCGGGGTTGTCGGGAATCTTCTGCGCCAGCGCGGCCAGGGCCTGCTTGGCCTCGGGCACCTGGGAGGCCACGATCTCTGGGAGCAGGTCGATCGCCTGGTAGAAGCTCACGAAGTCGTCGTGAGCAAGGATCCTGCCGACCTGGTCGGCGGGCGGCAGCTTGTCGAAGACGAGCCAGCGGCCGGGCCAGCGGTTGAACTTGATGCGGTAGCGCGAGCCCACGGGCTTGCCGTACCCGGCGTGCCCTGGCGGAAGGTCCTTGGGCACGATCGCGGTCCCGCCGCGGGGTCGCAGGTGCTTGACCCAACCGGGCAGGTCCTGGTCGTGGGTGGCGTCCCAGTACGGCAGGAACAGCAGGTCGGCCTCGGCAGGATCACGGCGCTCATGGAGGTTGCGGTCGTGGAGGGCGGCCTTGAGCATGGCTTCGGCCTCGAGGATGAACGACCGGTGCCAGGGCAGGAGCCGGAAGCCCCAGGCCGACGTCTCTCCCGGGAAGACTGCCGGTGGGGCGCCGGCCAGCACGTCGGCGCCATGTTGCCGGTTGCGCATGTGGTTGAAGTGCTCGTCGTTGAACACGTCGAAGTAGCCCTTGGCGACCGCCCACCTGAAGGCCCTCGAGAACCGCTCGATCTCCTGCCGCGACATCCTGGCCGCGTTCTTGTGAACGCTGCGCGACCGGGTGGCCGACTGGCCGTAGTCCGGATCGCCCTTTGCGTAGCAGAAGGCGCGGTAATCGGCGGCGGCGTGGTCATGCGCAGCTGCGGTGAGGTCCGCCGGCGAGCCGACAGCCGCGTCCGCGCGTCGACCGACTCCCAAGCCCGCTACGCCGATCGCCGCGGTCGCGTACAGGAACGTGCGACGGTCCAACTCGGCCTTCCCACTCGTCGTCTTGGTCATCACCGACCTCCTTCGTCCAGAACGTGATCGCGTCGGTGTGGCGGGCGCTGTGTCGAGGCGCGCACGGCGCGTTCCTGCCCTCAGGTGGCGGTCGCGATGCGGGCGGCAGCGTGGCCGACCGAGCGCAGCCGGAACGCCAGCACGACCTCCATGACCCCGTACAGCAGCAGCCAGAACCCCAGCACCACCGCCAGCGTCGCCAGCGAGATCGCCGGGTAGGCCAGCACCACGATCCCGGCGACCACGCTCAGCAAGCCCGTCAGGATCGTCCAGCCGCGGCCTTGCATGCCGCGGTGCGACAGCGCCGCGAACGCCTCGACGGCGCCGTTGACGATCCAGAAGATCCCCAGCAGCAACGCCAGCGCGGCGATGGTCACCAGGACGTGGCGCACGGCATACAGCCCGACGACGAACGACAGGACCCCCAGCAGCGCCAGCAGCACCCGGGTCCCGCCGGTGGCGTCGTCGGCGGCGAAGGCGGCCACGAAGCGGAAGATCCCGGCCACGACCAGCTGGATGCCGAACAGCACGGCGATGACCACGAGGGTGCGGCCTGGCCAGGCGAGCGTGAGCAGGCCGGCGAGCAGGGTGACGATCCCGAAGGTCAGCACCCAGCCCCAGTGCCGGCCGATGCCGGCGAGCATGTCGGCGGCGTCGGTCCGTAGTCCTCTGTCCATCGAAGCCCCCTTCCAGTGGTCGCTCACCACTGCTTGCGGCGGCTGCTTGCGGCGGCCTCGGCCGCCATTCGCCGAGCAGCCTTTCATCGCGCAGGGCGGCTCGAATCGGTGAGATCGCCGGTCCTCGCGGGTCCGGCGTCAGCGCGAAGCCTGGGTGGGCTCGCCGACCTCTGGAAGCCGGATGAGCTCGGCCCGCGAGGAGATCCCCAGCTTCGCGAACACGTTGCGCAGGTGGTAGTCGACGGTGCGGGCGCTCAGGAACAGCTGCGCCGCCGCCTCCTTGTTGGTCGCTCCCTGCGCGACCAGGCGAACGATCTGGATCTGCTGCGGGGTGAGCTGGGTGAGCGTGCTGGGCTCCCGCTTCCTGGCCGTCTCCCCGGTTGCGCGGAGCTCGGCCCGTGCCCGCTTCTCCCACGGCAAGGCCCCGAGGTGCTCGAAGATCTCGACGGCGCGCCGCAGGTGGGAACGCGCCTCCGCGCGGCGGCGCTCGCGGCGCAGGTGCTCGCCGAGAAGGAGCAGCGTCCGGGCCTTGTTGAAGGGCCGCCCGTCGCGGTCGTGGAAGGCCAGCGCCTCCGACAGGAGCTGCTCCTTCGCCTCGGGTTGGCGGGCGACCAGCGCGCGGCAGCGGGCCGCGAGCGCCATCTGCCAGTCCGGGGCACCCGTCTGGACGTAGCCGGCGAACTGGGAGGCCGCGGGCTCCGCGACGTCGGGACGACCGGCATGGACGGCGGCCTCGACCAGATCGGGCGCGGCTCGCTGAGCGACGTACGGATGCCCCGGACCCGGAGCGGGCGACGACACGCCTTCGAGCCGCGTTGCGGCGCCGTCCCATTGGCCCAGACCCAGGTACAGCAGCCCCACGGCCCAGTGGGCGATTGCGTTGTGCGGGCCGAGACCGTGCTTCGTCGCCGTGCCCGAGGCCTGGTCGGCGAGCGAGGTGCACGCCTCCTGGTCGCCCCGGACGGCGGCGACCCACGCGAGGATCGCGCGGTGCCAGCACGCCGGGTTCGTCAGGCCGGTCTCCACGGCCAGCTGCAGCCCCTCCTCCGAGTGCAGCGAGGCAGCGGCGACTCGTCCGTGCATCATGTCGGTCCACGCCATCCTCTGCAGCACCATCGCGACGGTCCCCACGGCCATCGCGCGGCGGGCGATCGCCTCGGCACGCCGCAGGAGCGCGTCGTCCCTGGCCTGGTCACCGATGCCCGCCGAGGCGGCCGCGGCCCAGATCAGCCAGCGCGGTTCGGTCATGTCGGCGAAGCGATCGAGCACCTGGAGGATGCGAGCCCGGAACCCGGTGTCCTTGGCCTCCAGCATCGCGGCCATGCCGGCCAGCAGGTCGACGAGCGGGGCCTCGGGCTCGGACTCCCCGATGTGCAGCTGCGATGCCCGCCGTCCCGCCTCGACCAGCAGGCGGAGGTCCCCGGCGTAGTTGGCGCACATCGCCGCGTCGAAGAGCATCTGGAGGGCCTTGCGAGTGTCGACCCCGGCGACGCGTTCGGCGCCCTCCATGAGGACCGTCGCCCCATCGAGCGGGGTGCCGCAGAACAGCTCGATGTCTCCCTGCACGTGGCGCAGCTCGGCGTAGGTGCCGGCATCCGTCTCCGTGTCCGCGACCCGGACCATGGCGGTCGCCTCGTCCGGCCGGCCCGCGTCCCAGGCCGCGCGCGCCGCGGACGCGAGCCGCCGTGCCCGGCGTCCGTTTGACGACGTGAGCTCGGCGGCGCGTCGCAGTGCCCGGTACGCCGCCGCGTGCCCGCCCCGGCTCCTCGCCCGCTCGGCCGTCCGCTCCAGCTCATGGGCGATCCCGTCGTCGGGATGCAGCAGCAGCGCCGCGCTGTGCCAGGCGCGCCTGTCCGCGTTGGACTCCCCCTGCAGGGTCGTCACCAGCGCACGGTGGACCACCTGCCGTTGCGGGAGGCTCGCCCCCTGGTAGACGGCGCTGCGGAGGACCGGATGGCGGAACACGAGGGCGCTTCCGTCGGCGCGGATCAAGCCGGAGGCTTCGGCGTCCAGCAGCGTGGAAGGCGGGATCCCGAGAGCGCCTGCCGCCGAGAGGACGACCTCGGCTTCTCCGGAGCCCTCGGCGGCGGCCACCAGGAGCAGCAGCTGGGCGGGCGCGGGCAGGCGGTGGACCCGCTCGAGGAGGATCGCCTCCAGGTCGTGGCCGATCGGCATCGGTCGGGGAAGCGCCTCGTGACCGGCGAGCTGCGCCGGCGTGAGGGCCACCGGGATCTCGAGCAGCGCCAGCGGGTTCCCTTGCGCGGATTCACGGATCAGCTGCCGGGTCTGGGGAGCGAGCGTCGAGCCGAAGCGCTCGACCAGCAGACCCTCCGCCTCGGCGGGACCGAGCCCCTCGACCCTCCGCTCAGGCAGGCCCGAGCCAGGAAACGACCGCCGTTCGCCCTCCCGGGCTGCGAACAGCATGACGATGCCTTCCGCCTCCAGGCGCCGGGCAGCGAACGAGAGGCCGTCCGCCGAGGGCTGGTCGAGCCAGTGCGCGTCGTCGACGAGGCAGAGCAGCGGTCCCTCGGTGGCCAGCTCGGCCAGGAGGCTGAGCACCGCCAGGGCGATGACGAACCGGTTGTCGGTGTCGCCCGGGGCGATCGCGAGCGCGCTCCGCAGTGCCGCGGCCTGCACCTCCGGTATCCGGTCGACGTAGGGGAGCACCGGCCGCAGGAGCTGGTGCAGCGCCGCGAAGGGCAGCTCGACCTCCGGCTCGACGCCCACCGCTCGCAGGACCCGCATGTCGCCGGCGCGGCTGAGGGCGTAGCCGAGCAGCGCGGACTTGCCGACGCCGGCCTCGGCGCGGAGGACGAGGACGCCGCTGCGGGATCGGCGTGCTCCCTCGAGCAGCCCGTCGATCGTGGCGCGCTCCGACTCCCTGCCGTGGAGATGGACGCCTCCGCCAGGGTCGACCACGGAACCCCGCCTCTCCGCTTCGACTCGACCGGCTTGCTGAGCGACTGTCGATCGTTGGGAGCAGGCGGCTATTGAACCCACCAGACCCCATAAGTAGGTTCCTTACCGCGTACCATAAGCGCGCCATGCCGTCAATGCGCCGACTCGGGAGAAACCTCCCCTGACGGCGGGGACGGCGCGGTCTAGGCGTCCGTGGAGTGCTCGGCCACCGGCGCGGAGGCGTGCACCAGCGCCCAGTCGAGCGCGTAGTCGGCGACCTCTTCCCAGCCGGGCGCGGCGGGGAAGTGGGGTCTGCCGGGGAACTCCTCGAACTCGGTGACCGAGACCGAGTCGTCGTACTTCTCCTCGTTGTGACCCACCACTTTGGGCGGCATGACGTGGTCCTCGCCGAACGCGATGAACAGCAGCGGCGCTCTGGCCTCCCGGCGGAAGTCCACCTTCGTCGGCGCGTCGCGATGGAAGCTCGCGAACGCGTACTCACGGAGCACCGTGCTCGCTGCCGGCACGTGGTAGCGCTCGTAGATCGCGTTGGACTCCGCTTCGCTCAGCGTGTTGGTGAAGGCGTAGTGGAACTCCTTGGGGGTGAGCGGGACCGCTTGGCCCTGCTTGAACGGGTTGAGCGCCGGCGAGGCGACCTTGATGGTCGACAGGGGCAAGTCACGCACCCCCTTGACCGTTGCCGACGCCACCCCTACGCCGGCGGCGCCGAGGCCGCGGTCGAGCAGTACCTGGGTGAAGGTGCCGCCGAACGAGTGGCCCATGACGATCGGCGGCCGCTCGAGGCCGAGGATGATCTGCTCGTAGTGGTCGACGACCTTGTCGACGGTGAGCTGGGCGATCGGCGACGGGTCGGCGTTGAGCGCCTCGACCTCCGCCTCCATCCCCGGCCAGGCCGGGGCGAGCACCTTGTAGCCGCGGCTGGCGTAGCGGTCGACCCACCGCTCCCAGCTGCGCGGGGTCAGCCAGAGCCCGTGGATCAGGACGATGGTGTCGGGTGGGCCGCTTCCGCTTCCGTTGTCCATGACGCTCTCCTCATCCTCGCGCCCTACAGGAGCTGGTCGATCGTGATCGGCAGGGAGCGGATGCGCTTGCCGGTGGCGTGGTGGACGGCGTTGGCGATGGCGGCGGGGACGCCCACGAAGCCCACCTCCCCGACGCCCTTGACCCCGATCGGGTTGGCCGGGTCGGGCTCTCCGACGAAGACGACGTCCATGTCGGGGACGTCGGCGTTGACCGGCACCAGGTAGTCGCCGAAGGTGGCGTTGGCGATGCGCCCGCTGCCGGGGTCGCTGGCCAGCTCCTCGAACATGGCCATGCCGATGCCCTGGACGGTGCCGCCGATGATCTGGCTGCGGGCAGTCTTCTGGTTCACCACCCGGCCCGCGTCGATCGCCGACACCACGCGGGCCACGCGCAGCAGCCCGAGGTCGGGGTCGACGCGCACCTCGACGAACCGTGCGGCGAAGGCCCCGGCCGGAACCGTCGCCTTCGACATGCCCACGAGCTTCCGCGCGACGGGGCCATGCCGCGAGACGATGAGCGACTTGATCTGCGTGCCGATCTCGCCGCGTGGTGGCGCGCTGTCGCCGTCCGCGCCGAGCTCGTCGAGTCCGTGCCGGCTGAGGATGTCGGTGTAGGACTCGCCGGCGGAGGGGCCGTCAGCGCGGACGATGCGCCCGTCGGCGGTGACGACGTCGTCGAGCTTGCAACCGGACAGCGGCGAGCCGTCGTCCTTGCCGACCGTGTCGAGGAACGCCTGCACCAGCGCGCGGCACGCGCTGTGGACCGCGCTGCCGAGCCCGGCGGTGAGGCCGGAGCCGCCCACGTACGGCGCCTCGGGCATGGCGGTGTCGCCGAGGTCGAACTCGACCCGCTCGAGCGGCAGCCCGAGCAGCTCCGCGGCCAGCTGGCCCATCACGGTCCAGGTGCCGACGCCGATCTCGGTCGTGCCGCTGCAGACGTAGGCGCTGCCGTCCCGGCGGATGATCGCCCGGGCCTGGCACTTGGCCTGGTTGTGGCCGTAGGTGACGCCGGCCATGCCGTAGCCGACGAGCCAGCGGCCGTCGCACATCGAACCGACCTCGGGGTTGCGTCGGGACCACCCGAACCGCTCCGCCCCGACCTCGTAGCACTGCCGCAGCGCCTTGCTCGACCACTCGAGCCCCGTCTGTGGATGGACCTCTGCGTAGTTGCGCAGCCGCAGCTCGATCGGGTCGATGCCGAGCTCGTAGGCGAGCTCGTCGAGGATCGACTCGACCGCGAAGTTCCCCTCCGCCTCCCCGGGAGCGCGCATGTGGGCGACCGGGGTGATGTTGAGCTGCACCCGCCGGTCGCGGGCCGACACGTTCGGGCACGCGTAGGCGGCGACCGTCCCCAACGGGATCGGGTACAGCAGGTTGGTCCCTATCGAGGCGGCCGAGGTGCCCTCATGGTCGATCGCGACCAGCGTCCCGTCGCGGTTGGCGCCCACCTCGACCCGCTGCACGGTGCTCGGCCGGTGCCCGAGGCCGGTGAACATCTCCGGTCGCGTCAGCACGAGCCTGACCGGGCGCCCGACCGTGCGGGCCGCGAGCGCGGCGAGGATTGTGTGCGGCGAGACCCGCAGCCCGGCCCCGAAGGCGCCGCCGACGAACGGGACCAGGACGCGCACGTCGTCGGCCGGCAGCTTGAACGACGCGGCCAGCACGTCGCGCACGTGGAACGGGTTCTGGGTGGAGTCGTGGACGGTGAGCCTGTCGCCCTCCCACCAGGCCACCGTGGCGAACAGCCCCAGCGGGCTGTGCGCCTGCTCCGAGGTGGTGTAGGTCCCGGCGACCGTCACCTCCGCCGAGGCCAGGGCGGCCTTCACGTCGCCGCGCTTCATGTCGAGGTGGTACGGGTTCGACTTCGTCTTCGCCCGGGGATCCTCCACCGACAGCAGCGCCTCGTCCGGATCGTAGTCGACCTCGACCAGCCGGGCAGCCGCGGAGGCCTGCTGCGGCGTCTCGGCCACCACCACAGCGACGTACTGGCCATAGTGGTCGATCTCGCCGGTCTGCAGCGGCGGCTCCGGCGGCGGCGTCATCAGGTTCCGCTTCGCCTTGTGCAGCTCGGGCGCGTTTTGGTGGGTGATCACGGCGAGCACGCCCGGCGCGGATTCGGCGGCGTCCGTGCCGAGCCTGCGGATCCTCCCGGCGGCGATCGTGCTGCGCACCAGGGAGGCGTGCGCCAGGTTCGGGAAGCTGAAGTCGCTGGGGTAGCGTGCCGCGCCGGTGACCTTGCGCGGGCCGTCCACGCGGTCGACGCCGGGGCCGACGAGCCTTCCTCGTTCGACGGTTACGGTCATGGCTCCACCCCCGCCACGGTCTGCAGGACCCGCACCACGGTGCGCTTGCCGAGCTCGAGCTTGAATGCGGTGCCGGGAACCGGCGACGCGCCCTCCAGCGCGGCCTCCGCCGCGGCCCGGAACGTCTCCGTCCGGGCGGGAGCCCCGCGCAGGACCTCCTCGGCACCGCGTGCCCGCCACGGGACCGTCCCCAGGCCCCCGAGGGCGACCCGCGCCTGTTGGACGACGCCGTCCTCGACCACGAGGGCCACCGCGGCCGAGGCGAGCGCGAACTCGTAGGAGGCGCGGTCGCGGACCTTGAGGTAGTACGACCGTGCGCCCTCGGGGAGCAGCGGCACCTCCACGGCGGTGACCAGCTCGCCGTGCTCGAGCACGTTCTCCACGTCGGGCGTGTCGCCGGGGACGAGGTAGAGCGCCGTCAACGGGATGGTGCGCGCGCCACCGCTTCCCTGGGTGTGCACGACCGCGTCGAGGGCGACCAGGGGCACGCAGAGGTCCGAGGCGTGCAGCGCGATGCAGTGCTCGCTGGTGCCGAGGATCGCGTGCATGCGGGCGGCCCCGGAGATCGCGGCGCAGCCGGAGCCCCGCTCGCGCTTGTTGCAGGCCGCGACGGTGGGGTCGCGGAAGTAGCGGCAGCGTGTGCGCTGCAGGAGGTTGCCGCCGATCGTGGCCATGTTGCGGAGCTGGACCGAGGCGCCCGCTAGGAGCGCCTGGCGGACCAGCGGCAGGCGCTCGGCCACGGTCGGGTCGGCCGCGAGCTCCTCCATGGTGGTCAGCGCCCCGACGTGGAGCGTGCCGTCGCCGCGGGCGGTGCCGCGCAGCGGCAGGCGGGTGATGTCGACCAGCCGGTCTGGCGAGAGCACGCCGTCCTTCAGGACCAGGTCGAGCTGGGTCGTGCCGCCGGCGAGGTAGGACGCCGCCGGGTCCGCGCTGACCGTCGCGACGGCCTCGCCGACGTCGGTTGCCCGGACGTACTCGAAGACGCTCACCGCGAACCACCCGCCTCCGCCACCTCACGGATCGCGGCGACGATGTTCGGGTAGGCGCCGCAACGGCACAGGTTGCCGCTCATGAACTCGCGGACCTCCTCGTCCGAGCCTGCGCGCCCCTCGGCCAGCAGCGCGACGGCCGAAAGGATCTGCCCCGGGGTGCAGTAGCCGCACTGGAAGGCGTCGTGGCGGACGAACGCCTCCTGGACCGGGTGCGGCTCCCCGTCCCGCGCCAGTCCCTCGATCGTCGTCACCTCGCGGCCGTCGCACTGTGCCGCCAGCGTCAGGCACGACAGCACCCGCCGGCCGTCGAGCAGCACCGTGCAGGCGCCGCACGCCCCCTGGTCGCAGCCCTTCTTGGTGCCCGTCAGCCCCAGCGCGTCCCGCAGCGCGTCGAGCAGGGTGACGCGGGCGTCAAGGTGCAGCTCGCGGTCGGCGCCGTTGACGCGGAGCGTCACGGCGACCTCCGGGATGGTTGCGCTCATCGCTCACCTCACTCACTCCGGGCGCGACCCCGGAGCGCATGTACCGACCCAGTTGGCGGAGCTGCTTGGCGAAGACGCGCCCCATCAGCGGCGGGGTCAGCAGCCGGTCGACCAGGCCGCGCAGCCCGCCGTCCGTCTCCCAGTCCGAGGTCATCCGCGCCAGCGTGCGCGACCCGCCGTCGCCCTCCTCGACGCTGAACACGGTCACGACGCCGGTGTCGAGGTTGGTCTCCGTCAGGACGTGGCCGGGCTCGGGCTCGGCGACCCGCATGTGCATCCGCTGCTGGCGGCCCATCATGCGCACGGTGATATGGAAGACCGTGCCGGCGCCGGCGCCGCCCTCCTCCACCTGCAGGTCGGAGAAGGGCGGCGCCGGCATGATGCGCGGGTGGTGGGTGGTGTAGTCGGCCAGCACCGCGTAGACGGCCGCGGGCGGCGCGTCGATCAGGTGCTCGGCGTGTGCGCGTGCGCGTCCCATCGGTGGCCCTTCCTACACGCTGGCTGCCTCGTCCTCGTCCGCCATGGCGACATGGGTCGTGGGCTGGAAGTCGTCGACCTCCGGCCAGCTGATCTCGTCCGGCGTGGTGCCGTTGGCGCGCATCATGTCCGAGAGGCGCCGGTGCAGCCGGGCGCGCTCGGCCTCCGAGGCGGGCGTGCTGTGCGTCGCGTGCGCCAGGTTGGTCAGCTCCATCGGGTCGGTGGTGCGGTCGTACAGCTCGTACTCGACCGGCGCGCCGCTGTACGGGTCGTAGTAGACGGCGTACTTCCAGCCCTCGTCGACGATGGCGCGGATGAACCTCGCTCCCTTGACCGGGAAGACGTCGTCCTCGTAGGTGAAGTGCAGGGCATCCTGCACGCTGGCCTTCGGGTCGGACAGGATCGGGGTCAGGTCGTGGCCCTTGAAGCCGTACCGCTGCGGCTCCGGCACGCCGGTGACGGTGGCGAGGGTCGGCAGCACGTCGACCAGGCTGGCGAACGAGTCGCTGGTGCGCGGCTGCGGGTACAGGCGCGGGTTGGAGACGATCAGCGGGACGCTGAGCGTCTCGCGGTAGGCGTTGTAGAACTTCTGCCGGCCGCGGCCGTGCGCCATCCCCAGCTCGCCGTGGTCGCTGGTGCGGATCACCACCGTGTCGTCGGTCAGGCCGTTGGCGTCCAGCGCCTCGAGCAGCTTCAGGACCTGCTGGTCGACCTGCTGGTTGAGGTAGGCGTAGAAGCGGGCGTAGTGGAGCTGGCGCTCGTGCGTCCGCACGTGCCCGGTGCCGAGGGCGAGGAACTGCCGGAACGACGCCTGCACGCTCGGCTTGGTCGAGAGGTCGTCCTCCACACTGGGCGGCAGGCCGATCGGCAGGTTCTCGAAGTCCTCCAGGCGGTAGCCGCCCTGGCCGAAGGTCGGGCTGAGCGACATGCCGCGCAGGCCGCGCACGCCCCGGCCGGGGTACTCCTGGACGTCGTGCGGGTTCACCAGGCCGACGACGAGGAAGAAGGGCTTGTCGCCGTCGTAGGTCTCGAGGAAGTGGACAGCGCTGCGGCGGTACAGCTCGTCGCGGGAGCGGACCTCGCCGGCCGCCGTGCCGCTGCCGTCCACGAAGCGGCCGTCGTTGTTGACCGTGCCGCCGCCCAGGTCTGTGAGGCTCTGGGGGTCGCTCATGTCGGGCGGGTTCCAGTCGTGGAAGCCGTAGCGCTCGGCGAGGTGGGCGACGTCCGCCTCTGACCAGTAATAGCGCTTCTTCTCGTGGTTGTACTGGACCGGGCGGGTGAGGTGGAGCTTGCCCTTGAGCGCGACGTGGTAGCCGGCCGCAGCCATGACGGTGGCCAGGTTCGGCAGGCGGCTCGGCAGCACCTGAAGGTGGCGCTGCACGTCGTCGTCGGGGTCGTCGCTGGTGACCAGGTTCTTGACGCCGTGCTCGGTCGGGTACAGCCCGGTCATCAGCGTGGCCCGGCTCGCCGAGCAGGCGGCGGCGTTGCACTGCGCGCGGGTGAACTGCAGGCCGTTCGAGAGCAGCCGGCTGCGGGCCGGCAGGTTGGCCTCGGCCCAGCCGTCGGGCCAGTGCATCACCTCCCGTTCCTGGTCGGTGATGATCAGGAGAATATTGGGCTTGCGTGGCAGGTCGCCGAAGAAGGTCATGGCATCCCCCGTTCGTCGTAGCCGCGTCGAAGCTAGGCCCACGGGCGGATCGGTCGAATCGGCGAGATCGCCGGTCCTGCCCGAGGAGGACCGGCGATCTCGCCGATGCGACACCGGCCCGGTCTTCGCCACGATCGGGAGCCTCAGCGCACCCCCGAGAGATCGGCCAGGATTCATGGATGGGCGGAGAGCATCACCTCCGGTCCGGTGGTTCGTGTTCGACGCCTGGGCGCTGGACGCGACGGGCGTCCACGCGCTGAAGGAGCTGGTCGGCGAGCGCCACGTCTACCCGACCGTCCGCGCCGCGGTGGACGCGGCCCGTCCCGCGCGCGAGGGGGCATGACCGGCATGCTCGGGGCGCTCGCGGCGGGACTGGTCACCGGGTCCTCGCTCCTCCTGGGCGGCATGATCGCGCTGCTGCGCGAGCCACGCGAGCGAACGCTCGGGCTAATCACGGCCTTCGGGGCTGGGGTCCTGCTCAGCGCCGTGGCATACGATCTGGTCCTCGAAGCCCGGGACATCTCCGGCGGTGCCGGGATTCCGCTCGGGATCGCCGCCGGGGCGCTCACGTTCTTCGTGGGGGACAGGATCCAGGGTCATGGCCATGTGGGCGCTGATCACCGTCATGAGCGGGATCGCTGCGCTGGCGGGCTACGGGTTGCTCGGAGGGGCTCCGGCCTGGGCCGTCGCGTTCGTGCTGGCGTTCGCGGCGGGAGCCGTGCTCACCATGCTGGCCGATACCATGATGCCCGAGGCCTTCGAGTACGGAGGTGGGGTGGCCGGACTCGCCACGACGTTCGGGTTCGTCGTCGCATTCACGATCGCCTACCTCGAGAACGCAGGTTGAGGTGCGCCGCGGTGGACGAGGCCGCATCCACGCGCCGACGAGGGTCGGGAGGGATCGGCCGTGCCGACGACCACGGATGAGCCTCCTTTGGCCGGGCAGATCGAGCCGCCGGACGGCGACATGGTGTGGGTACCGGGTGGCGAGTTCCTGATGGGATCGGACCGCCACTACCCGGAGGAGGCGCCCGCGCACCGTGTGACCGTGGACGGCTTCTGGATGGACCGGTTCCAGGTCACGAACGAGCGGTTCAAGCGGTTCGTGAAGGAGACCGGCCATGTCACCTCGGCCCAGCGTCCGCCGGACCCCACCCAATATCCTGGTGCCAAGCCCGAGTTGCTGGTGCCGGCGTCCACCGTGTTCGTCCAGCCCAGGCACCCGGTGGACCTCCGGAACCACTACAACTGGTGGAGCTACGTGCCCGGTGCGGACTGGCGGCATCCGCGGGGTCGCGCGAGCACGATCCGCGGGCTCTCCAGGCATCCTGTCGTGCACGTGGCCTGGGACGACGTCGAGGCGTACGCGCGCTGGGCGGGAAAGGAACTCCCCACCGAGGCCGAGTGGGAGTTCGCCGCGCGAGCGGGGCTGGATGGCGCCGAGTACACCTGGGGCGAGCAGTTCACGCCAGGCGGCCGGTACATGGCAAACACCTGGCAGGGCGAGTTCCCGATCGTGAACGAGAAGCTCGACGGGTTCGAGTGGACCGCACCGGTCGGATCGTTCCCTCCGAACGGCTACGGCCTGTACGACATGGCGGGCAACGTCTGGGAGTGGACGACCGACTGGTTCCAGAATCACGACCAGGTCGCGGACGCCTGCTGCACCATCTCCAACCCCCGAGGGGGCGACCGGGAGCGGAGCTACGACCCGCCGGAACTGGAGCGGGGCATCCGCATCTCGCGGAAGGTGATGAAGGGCGGCTCGCACCTGTGCGCGCAGAACTACTGCCGGCGGTACCGGCCCGCGGCGCGAATGCCGCAGGCCACAGACACCTCCACCTCGCACCTGGGATTCCGATGCATCGTGCGCGTGCCGACTCCCCGCGCCTGAGCCTGGGCTCAAGGACGCACCATGAGTCTAGAGGACCACCAAGGAGATCGCCCGCATGCTCGATGCGCCGCTGGGGACGGTCCTGGCCCGGCTCCACCGTGGGCGGCAGCGGTTCGAACGGGAGATGTGGGTGTACGCGCAGGAGAACGGACTCCTCCTCAGGGGGTCGGTCGGATGACCGTGCAGCAGAGCCCGATCACGTGCTCCGAGGCGGTACGGAAGCTGTGGGACTACCTCGACGAGGCAATCTCGCCCGAGGACCAGGGCAAGGTGGAGCAGCACCTGTCGTTCTGCCGCAAGTGCTGCGGCGAGCTCGAGTTCGCCAAAGAACTCCGCGAGTTCCTGGCCTCCCGGGCGGCGGAGGAGATCCCGCCGGACGTCAAGGCCCGCTTCGAGCGCTTCGTGGCCGACCTCGAGGGGGACCCATGGCCCGGGACCTGATGTTCCAGGGGGAGATCAAGCAGGCCGTCCGGCAGGCCTACGGCGCCATCACCAGCGGCGGCGGCGAGGTGGTGGCTCAGCGGCTCTACAGCGGCCAGGAGCTCGCCGAGCTCCCCTTCGGCGCCGTGGAGTGGGCCCTCGGGGTCGGCAACCCCGTCCGCTACGCGATGCTCCGGGATGGCGAGACGGCGCTGGACGTCGGTTCTGGGGGAGGGATCGACACTATCCTGGCCGCCAGGCGGGTGGGTCCTGAGGGGAAGGCCGCCGGGCTGGACACCTTGGAGGAGATGTGCGAGCGGGGCCGCCGCCACGCCGCCGAGGCTGGGGTCGCGGGCTGGACCGAGTTCCTCCGCGGCGAGATGGAGGACATCCCCCTGCCCGACGAGTCAGTCAACGTGGTGCTGTCCAACGGGGTCCTGAACCTGTCCGCCCGCAAGAGCCGCGCCCTGGCCGAGATCTTCCGTGTCCTGCGGCCAGGAGGCCGGATCTGCATGGCGGACCTGACCGTGGAGGGCGACCTCCCCCCGGAGGTGGCCAACGACCAGAGCGCCTGGGCTGGGTGAGTGTCGGGGGCGATGGCGGAGCGTGTCTTCGCCGGCAAGCTCGAACGGGCGGGGTTCGCCGACGTCTGGGTCGGCGGCCACCGGCCGTTTGGGATCGACGAGGCCGCCCTGTACCCGCTGTTCACCCCAGAGGTCATCGAAGTCATGCGGCAGACGATCCCACCCGGCCACCACGACCACGTGGCCACCGGAGTGATCGTCAAAGCCCGCAAGCCCGGATAGAGGCCCACGTAGCCGAAGCCGAACGCTGGGAGGCACCGACGGGGAACAGATCGTGCTGCTGTACGACATGCTGCTCCACCCACGGGTCAAGCAGGCCGAGAGCGAGCAGATCGTCGCGGCCATGCGGGACAAGGGCATCGCCTACGAGTACCTGCTGTTCGAGGACGAGGGCCACGGCTTCGCCAAGCCCGCCAACCGGCTGCGCTTCTGGGCTGCTGCTGAGCGGTTCCTGGCCGAGCACCTCGGCGGCAGGCACGAGCCCGACCCGGCCGGCTGAGCAGAATGACGGGACGCCGCACCCTCACGGACCGATCATGACCAACCCTCGGTCCGCCGAAGCGCCGCTGCGGTTCGCCACCTTCCTGGCCCCCAACATGCTGCCCGTCTACCGGTGCCTCGCCGACCAGATCGCCCAGCACCTCGGCCGCACGGTCGAGTTGATCGTCGGCACCTCCTTCGAGCAGTTCGTACGCGGCGACGCCGACTACGACGACATCCGGGCGAAGCTGGCCACCATCCGGGCCGCCGGCTGGACCAGCCTGGCACAGGCCACCACCGCACCCCAGCCCCCGCAAGGATCAGCTGAAGGCGGGGCGTGAAGGCTGACGTCAAGGATCGATGACTGGCGGGTGGGTCTCGTACATGCGCACCGCGACGACCAGGCCGGAGGCGGCGGTGAGAGCGGCGACCGCCCAGACGGCGGCCTCGAGGCCGGCGAGGTCGGCGACGACGCCGGCGAGCAGCGCGC
>Ga0307278_10000718_pt1 | contig 16238 bp, 8 predicted proteins | sample ER_DNA_117_FD_194482 | JGI IMG/M metagenome (GOLD analysis project Ga0307278, IMG submission 194482) | Bulk soil microbial communities from the East River watershed near Crested Butte, Colorado, United States - ER_DNA_117 | ecosystem: Environmental > Terrestrial > Soil > Floodplain | place: USA... | reverse complement strand
ACCTCAAGGACCACCCGCAGAGCACCACCGGCGGCATCGCCAAGGGATTGAACGCCAACCGCGGCACGATCGCCGCAGGGCTGTCGCACATTGTCAGGGCCAGCGACGCCACCAACGGCGAGGCGGCCGAGTAGCCGGATCGTTCAGTTAGCGGCCGGGTGTCAGCGCGTAGTGCGCGGACTCCGCGACGAACGCGAGCATCGTGGTCGGCGGGGCAACCGGCACGGCCTGAGCAGAACAGGGGATCTCCCCCATGGTGCCCGGCTCCGGGCGCGCCTAAGGTCGTTCGCGTGACCCCGATCGGCTGATCCAGATCGACTGGCCGGGCTCCTCGCACACTTCCCCAACACAGGAGCGCCTCGGTGGCCATCCCCGTCTACATGGGGGAGCGTCGGTACACGTACCACGTCTCCTCCGTCCGTCCGGCGAGCACCGGCGAGTACGTCGTCGAGACGCCCGAGACGGAAACCGAGCAGGCGATCTACGACCTCTTCCTGGAGGCCGAGGCGCACCTCCAGAGCGAGGAGTACGGCCTCGCGCTCGCCGCGTTCGAAGAGCTGCAGCTCTTCATCCTCCATGAGGTCCACCCGACGATGCCGGTGGACCCCTACGCCGTCCAGGACAAGCTGGTCCTGGTCGATCAAGGCCTGCTCGCGCCGATCGCCGAGCACGCAGCGACGATGCTCCAGGCGCTGCCGCCGGTCACGTACGCGTTCCCTGGCTCGATGGTGGCGACCGAGTCCAAGCTCCCGGTGGAGCTGCAGCGGCGGCTCGAGCCCGCCACCGATCGTGGGCTGCTCATCACCTCGTTCCATGCCGAGGTCCTGACCGCGCTCGAAAGCGCCGCCGAGGCGGCGGTCGCCGAGCGCTACGACGACGCGCTGCAGGTCTACGAGGGCGCGCTCTCGACGGTGCCAGCCGACGACTCCCTGCTCCGCGGGACGCTGCTGCACGACATGGCCCTGCTCGCCGACAAGGCGGACGAGCACACGCGGGCCGCCGAGCTCGGCACCCAGAGCCTCGAGCTGATGGAGCGAAGCGAAGACCTCGACGCCGAGGCGCGCGTGCTCGACACGATGGTCGATGTCTACGCGCGCGCCGGGGAGAAGGGTCTCGCCCGCCAGGCGGCCGAGCGGGCCGACACGCTTCGCTCCACGCACAACCTCGGGCCGATCGTGGCGCCGCGCCCCCTCCCGTTCACGCTGAACGGCAGCATCGGCTCCCGCGGGGCTGCAGCGCACGCGGACGCGGCTCGCGCGACGAGCGCCAACGGCGCGGTGCTGCTCGCCGCCGAATACGTCGCCGACGCCGAGGTCACGAAGACCTTCGTCGTCCAGAACGTCGAGGACCGCATCGAGCTCGACCTCGCCGACGGCACCACGCAGCCGCTGCTCAAAGCAATCGCGACGTCCAAGGACCTGGACCTGGTCATGGGGTTCGCCGCCACGCCGACCCAGATGGTCGCCTACTCGCCGCACATGTACTTCTTCGTGGTCCCGATGTCGATCGGCGACTGCCTGCTCGGACTCGGGAGCCTCGAGGAGGCCGAGGCGACGTACGTCTCGACGCTCGCATATCCGTTCATCAACCTGGAGTACGAGGCGGTGCGCCTGTGGACGCGCCTGGCCGACGTCTACCTGGCGATGGGCGACGCCTCCTACCGCGCGGCGCGCGACGACGCGACGGCGTTCGAGGCGGCGCGGGTGCACTACGAGCGCATCGTCCGCGGCGACGGCACGCTCGATCTCACCTCGCCGCTCTACGCGGATTCGACGCTCGTGGACATCCGCGGCCGCGTCCAGGCCGTGCTCGCGGCCGAGCAGCCCGAAAGCACCGGCGAGAACCCCGAGATCGTCATGCGCGTGCTCGGGGCGAAAGTCAAGCTCGACCAGATCGGCGCCGGGCTGAACTTCTTCGGCTTCGGGCCCGACTACCTCGCGCCGCTGGGCTTCGAATACCTGCAGACGACGGCCCGCTACTTCGCGCAGAGCGCGTCGGGCATCGAGCAGCGCTACATCCTGTTCAAGAGCACGGCCGAGAACGAGGAGCTGCGCCGCGAGCAGCTCGACCAGCAGGCGGAGGTTGCGCGCGAGTCGGTCGTGCTCGAGCAGCGCGGCCTCGACGAGGCGGAGGCGGCGATCGCCGTCGCCGAGGCGAGCCTCGGCTACGCGCGGCTCCAGCTCGAGCAGGCGATCGAGGCCAGGGACGAATTCGGCTTCGTCAACTGGGAGGAGCTGCAGCTCGAGCAGCTCGAGGAGCTCGAGCAGCGGGCCGCGGAGGGCGGCGTGAGCAAGGAGGAGATGAACCAGCTGGTCCAGGCGCTCCAGCCGCCGAGCGTCTCCGAGCAGCAGGAGGCCGCCCGGCTGGAGCGCGCGGTCGAGGCGGCCAGGGCGGCGATCGCGATCGCGGAGACGCAGCTCGCCCAGGCCCAGGCGCGCCAGGGCGTGGCCCTGCAGCGCGTGGCCATCGCCGGGCTGCAGCAGGCCTACGCCGAGGAGAACCGCGACTTCCTCGACATGCGCGAGTTCACCTCCGGGCTCTGGTTCGAGCTCGCCGCGCAGGCGCGCGGGCTGGCGCGCCGCTACGTCGACCTGGCGGTCGAGCTCGCGTTCCTGATGGAGCGCGCCTACAACGCGGAGACCGAGCGAGGTCTGCAGGTCGTCCGCTACGACTACGGCGAGCCGGGCGTGGGCGAGCTGCTGGGCGCCGACCGCCTGCTGCTCGACATCGACTCCTTCACCGCGGACTACGTGATGACCGTGCAGTCGAAGAAGCTGCCGGTCAAGAAGGTGATCAGCATCTCGAACGCCTACCCGATGGCGTTCCAGCAGCTCCGCGCCCGCGGACGCTGCCTGTTCGGGACGGAGTTCGCGGACTTCGACCGCGCGCACCCCGGCATGCACCTGTGCAAGGTGCGCAACGTCGAGCTCGTGCTCGTCGGGATCACGAGCGCGACCGCGGTCGGCGGCTCTCTGCGCAACGTCGGCGTCTCGCGCTTCCGTCGCGCGGACGGGTCGATCGTCTCGCGCACCTACCCGGGCGACGTGATGCCGATCTCCCAGTACGCGGTCCGCAACGACGCGCTGCTGTTCCGCTTCGATCCCAACCAGCTGCGCGCGTTCGAGCTGAACGGCATCGACGCGCTGTGGCAGCTCGAGCTGCCGCAGGGAGCGAACGGCTTCGAGCTCTCCGACCTGCTCGACGCGCAGCTCGTCATCTACTACGACGGGTTCTTCGACCCCGGTCTCGAGGCCAGCGTGCGAGCGGCGCTGCCGGCCTCCGGCGGCTCGTCGCGCCCGATCTCGATGGCGCTGGAGCTGCCGGACGAGCTGTTCTTCCTGAAGAGCAACGGGAACGCGGAGATCGACTTCAGCGACGCGATGTTCCCGAGCACGGAGACGAACCGGGAGCGCACGAGCGTCGTGATGAAGCTCACCGGCGAGCCGGCCACGGTCGGCGGGCTCACGCTGCGCCTGACCTCGCGCGAGCACGGCTCACCGCTAACCCTGACGACCGACGCCCGTGGCCTCGTGGACGAGGCGCTGGAGCCGCTGAACGGCGAGCCCGTCGTCGACAACTGGACGCTGCGCATCACCGCCGAGGACAACCCGCGCCTCGTGCGGGACGGCGCGCTCGACCTGAGCGGGCTCAGAGACGTCCTCGTGTTCCTCGAGTACCAGTTCCTCTACCGCTAGGAGTCCCGCAATGTCTCGTCCCGAAGAGCGCTCCGGCGTCACCTCGCCGCCGTCCGGAAACGGTGTCGTCCCCGGCCTCGGCGAGGCCTTCACGATCAACCTCGGCACCGGCCAGGGGGTCTACTCCTACAAGCTGGCGCTGCCCGCCGGGCGCGCTGGCCACGGCCCTCGGCTGGCGCTCGAGTACTCGCACGGGACCGCGCTGGGGGCTTTCGGGCTCGGCTGGCGCCTGCCGCTGCGGGCGATCTCGCGGCGGCTGGACTTCGGCGTGCCCGGGTCCGGCGCGGCCGAGCGCTGGCTCGACGGCGGCGAGGAGCTCGTCGAGACCCCCGACGGCTCCTACGCGGCGGCGCGCGAGAGCGCGTTCACGCGCTACAGCCGCAGCGGCGACGGCTGGCTGATCGAGGACCGCAACGGCGTCGTGCACGAATGCGGGCTGAGCGCCGGCGCCCGGGTCGCCGATCCGGACCATCCCGAGCGCGTCCAGGAGTGGCTGCTCGAGCGCTCGCTGGACGTGTCCGGCAACACGGTGGAGTACGGCTACCGACACGAGGACGGCATCGCCTATCTGGCATCCGTGCGGTGGGCGGCGTACGAGCTGCGCTGCGTCTACGAGGCCCGCTCCGACGTGCGGCAGGATGCGCGGGCCGGCTTCGTGCGCGCGGCGACGCAGCGCTGTGGCGCGATCGAGCTGTTCCTGGACCCGGGCACGGCGGCGGAGCGGCGCGTGCGCTCCTGGAGCGTCGGCTACCGGGAGGAGCCCGCGTGCGGGGTGTCGCTGCTCGAGTCGGTGACGCTGACGTCGCACGGTGCCGCGGAGGACGGCTCGCAGGACGTTCGCCGCGCTCCCGTCTCGTTCGGCTACTCGAGCTTCGACCCGCGCGCGGTGCGGGTGCGCTTCATGGAGGCGCCCGACGGCGCCGAGCCGCCACCGCTCGACACGTCCGACACGGCGCTGGTGACGCTCGACGACGCGCCGCTGCCGGGCGTGCTGCAGGTCGTTGGTGGGCGCCAGTTCTACTGGCCGAACCGGGGCGACGGGCGCTGGGGCCCCGTACGGCCGGTCGGCGAGACGGAGGGAGTCGACTCGTTCGGCGCCAGCGGCGTGCTGTTCGCCGACGCCACCGGCTCCGGCACTCCGGACCTGCTCGTCGGCGGCGACCAGTCACAGCACGGCTACTACGAGAACGGCGGCGCCGACGGTTGGGGGCCCTTCGTCGCCTACCCGGAGGGACACGCCGCGTCCCCGCCGTGGTCATCCGGCACCGTGCGTCTCATGGACTACGACGGCGACGGCATCGTCGACGCGATCGCCAGCGGACCCGGCGAGTTCACCGTGTGGCACAACGGCGGCGCCGACGGCTGGTCGGCCCCGGCGATCCGGTCGATCGACGGCGACGACGGACCCTCCGGCGTCGACTTCGCCGATCCGCACACCCACCTGGCCGATATGAACGGCGATGGGTTCCAGGACGTGGTGCGCGTGAGCTCGGGCCTGGTCGAGTACTGGCCCGGCCTCGGCGACGGGCGCTTCGGCGCGCGTGTCGTGATGGCCGGCAGCCCGAGCCTGCCCGGCCTCGACGCCGACCCGGCCGGCGTCGTCATGGTCGACCTCGACGGCGACGGCTGCGCCGACCTCGTCTCCGTCACGGCGGGCGGCCTCGAGGTCGCGATGAACCGCAACGGGCGCGAGTATGCCGAGCCGGTGGAGATCGCTCCGCTCCCGGTCGCGCTGCCGGGGACGCTGCGCGCGGTCAACATGAACGGCGGTCCGGGCGCCGGTCTGCTGTGGTGCAGCCTTCGCTTCGGGCGTCCGGCGTACGTGCAGGTCGAGTTCTCGCCCGGCACCGCGGCCTACCTGCTGAGCTCCGTCGACAACGGCAGCGGCCTGCGCTCGGAGCTGAGCTACCGGCCCGCGGTCGAGGACTACCTGCGCGACTCCGCCGCCGGCTCGCCGTGGACCACGCACCTGCCGTTCCCGCTCCTGGTCGTGGCCGGCAGCCGCGAGGTGGACGCCGTCTCGGGCCAGGACACGGCGATCGAGTACCGCTACCACGACGGGCACTTCGACCCGGGCACGCGGCAGTTCCAGGGCTTTGCCCGCACCGAGCGTCACGAGGCGGGCGACGAGAGCCGGCCCGACACGCTCACGGTGTTCCACTTCCTGATGGGACAGGAGCGCGTGCGGGGCAACGGGCCCGAGCACGTCGCGCTCAACGGGCAGCTCGCGAGGACCGAGGTGTTCGAGCTCGACGGGAGCGCGGAGGAGGGCCGGCCCCACCACGTCGAGGGGTGCCGCTACGAGCTGCGCGCGCTGCCGACAGCGCCGCACGCCGCGCGGCCGCGCGGGTTCGTGACCGTCGTGATGCACCGCAGCGAGGACCACGACCGGACCGACGACGTGCGCGTCGAGGAGCGCCGCTACGACTACGACGCCTACGGCAACGTGGTGCGCGAACGCCTGCGCGGCCATGGGACGCGAGACGGCGTGCTGCAACCGCAGCGGGCGGGTGTGACCGAGATCGAGTACGCGCGCACGAGCGCGCGCCATCTCGTCGACCGGGTCGCCCGCGTGGTCGAGCGCGACGAGGCAGGCGCGATCCTGCGCGAGTTGCGGCGCTATTACGACGGTCCGGAGTTCGTCGGCCTGCCGCTCGGCGAGGCCGAGCGCGGCCTGCGTGCGCGCGAGGAGCGCCTGGTGCTCTCGGCGAGCGACTTCGCCGCCCACTACGAAGGGATGTCGGTCGCCGAGCTGGGCTACCACGAAGGCGACGACGCCGACGGCACGCCGTCGGTGTTCGCCAACCAGGATCGCTGCGCCCACGACGAACGCGGCCTGAAGGTCGCCGCGCGCGACGCGGTCGGCCACGAGGAGAGCTACGAGCACGACCCCGACGGGTTGTTCCGCGTGCTGCTGCGCGACAGCCTGGGAGAGACGCGCTACGCCTACGACCGCGCCGTCGGGCAGCCGACGTCGATCGAGTACGCGGACGGGGCGGTCGCCGGCTTCGCCTACGACGCGCAGGGCCGCGTGACGGCCACCCTGCTCCCGGGCGATGACCCGGCGGCGCCGCCGCGCACGTTCACCTACGACGACGTGTCGGTGCCGGGCGCGCGCCGGTCGTCCTTCCGCGCGGATCGCGACGGCGGCCAGGCGGCCGCCGCCGTGAGCTACTTCGACGGCCACGGGAACGAGTTCCAGCAGCGCGTCGAGGCCGGCCCCGACCGCGTGCTCGTCTCCGGCCTGAGCCTGCGCAACCCGTGGGGCGAGGTGCGGCGCGAGTACGAGCCGACGGAGGCGTCGTCGCTCGCCTTCGCGCTGCCCGACACCGCCGGTCGTGCGCACCGCCGCACACGGTACGACGGCCGCGGACGCGTGGTCGAGAGCCTCGACTTCAACGGCGGGACCGCGCGCGCCGAGTACCGGCCGTTCGAGGTGGTGATCCACGACGCCGACCGCCCCGACACGCCCCGGCGCGAGGAGATCGACGTGCTCGGCGACCGCATCCGCGTCGTCCAGGAGTTGGGCGACGGGGAGGTCGCCACGACGAGCTTCGACGTGAGCGCCGCCGGCGAGCTGCTCGCGGTGCGCGACGACTCGGGCGACCTGACGGCCTGCACCTACGATCATCGCGGCGGCCGGCTCGCGGTCGACAACCGCGAGGGAGGTCTCCGGCGCGTGTTCCACGACGCACGCGGAACGGTCGTCCGCAGCATCGACGCCGACGGCAACGACCTGCGCGCCGAGATCGACGCACAGGGCCGGCTGGTGCGGCTGACGCTGGACGGCGCCGCGGTCGAGGAGTTCAGCTACGACGACATGGCGCGCGGTGCGCTCGGCCGGCTCGCGTCCGTGAGCTACCCGGGCGGCCGCCAGGACTTCACCTACGACCCGGCGGGCCGGGTCCTGCGCCACGACTACGAGTTCGACGGAGCCGACCGCACGGAGAGCCTGAGCTATGAGTACGACGCGCTCGGCCGCGAGGTCGCGCTGACCCACACCGACGGGCGGCGGATCGCGCGCGAGCTGACACCCAACGGCTGGGTCCGCGCGATCCCGGGCATCCTCGACGACGTCGTCTACGACGCGCGCGGACTGCCGATCCGCATGAGCTACGCCAACGGCGTCGTGACGGACGTCGCCTACACGAAGGGTCCGGGACATGTGCGCAGCCAGCGCACGACCGGCCCGGCAGGCCAGATCCTGCACGCCGTGCAGTTCGACCGCGACGAGCTCGGGCGGCTCGCCCGGAGCGACGACGAGACCCCGGGCGGCACGGGCCAGCGCGAGTTCTCTTACGACCCGCTCGGGCAGCTGACGGCGCTGACCAACGGTAGCGGCCCCCCGGTCGCCTACGACTACGACCGCCATTACAACCTCACCGGCCTCGGCGACACCGGCGCCGGCCTGCAGCACGACGACGCGGCGCACCCCTACCGCTTGACCGGGGCGACCCCGGCCGGCGGCGTGCGTGCGGACGTCGGCTACGACGCGGCGGGGAACACGACGACCCACGGTGCGCGGCGCTTCGGCTACGACTACAAGCACGCGCTGACCCGCTTCGAGGACGGCCGCGGGCTCGTCGCCGACTATCGCTACGACCCGCGCGGTGTGCGGGTCTCCAAGGTCGTCGACGACGGCCACGGGAGCGTGTCGAGCACGTTCTTCGTCGGCGACGAGGCCGAGGTCCGCAACGGGACGTCGACGCTGTTCGTACATCTCGGCGGCCTTCGCGTGGCAGTGCTGCGCCCGACGAGCACGCGCTTCGTGCACCCGGACCCGCTGGGGACGACCGCGTTCTTCACCGACGAGTCGGGGACGAAGATCGCCGCGATCGCCTACCTCCCGTTCGGCAATGTCGCGGCGAGCATCGGGAACATCGACGAGCGCACGTTCGGCTCGCACCCCTTCGACGCGGAGTCCGGGCTGTTTTACATGCAGCGCCGGCACTACGACCCGGCGACGGCCCGCTTCCTCCAGCCCGACCCGATCGCGGTGCTCAAGCCCGAGCGGTACGTGACCGCACCGCGGGCCTTCCACCCCTACGCCTACGCGGGCAACGACCCGTTGAACAACGCCGACCCCGACGGCATGACGTTCTGGAGCGTGGTCGGCGCGATCGTCGGCCTGGCCGCCGGGATCGCGCTCGTCACCCTGGCGGTGCTCGTCCCGCCCCTCGGGGCCGCGGTGGTGGCGGCGACCGTCGCCCTGATGACGGTCTCCTACATCGCGGCGTCGGCGACGGCGGGAACGGACTTCGGCTCTTTCATGCGCGGCTTCTCGATCGGGCTGAACGCCGGGCTCAACGCAATGCTCGGGAGCATGATCTTCGGTCCGGTCGTCGGGATCGCGCTCGGGGTGATCAACTTCCTCGCGGCGTTCGACGGGATCGCCGGCGACCGCGGCGGCGCCTACCAGGCGGTCCTCGGTTGGTCGAGCTGGCTGATGCCGATGTCGTGGATCGCGACTGGCCTCGGGCTCGGGGCGTTTCTGATCAATCTGGTCGCCGCGGGCGTCACCGGCAACGACCGGGGAACGGCGTCCCGGATTCGCTCGATCACGGTCGACTGGGCCACGGGGACGATCGTGACCCACGGCGGCGTGCTGATGCGCAGCGACACGCTCGGCTACACCCTCGGGAACTTCGTCTACATCAATCGCACCGCCTCTATGCGAGTGGCCGCGGGCACGATCGATCACGAGACGGGCCACGTGCTCCAAGTGGCCGCGTTCGGCTCGATCTGGCACTTCGTGGGTGCGTGGGACGAGAACGTCGGACCGAGCGGGGGCAGAAGGTCGAACGCCTACGCCGAGCAGCTGGCCGAGGGCCACAACCCACCGGGAATCTGGGGCGGGGTCTGGGTTCCGCTGTGGGCGCGGATGTGGCGATGACGTAAGCGTCCAACCCTTGCGAGCAGCGGCGGGTCGTACCCGCTGAGACGACCATCACCGACGAAGGGAACCGTCATGCTCGTAAGCAATGCTGCAGTTGTCGCCGCTCCGCGGATGTCCCCGCTCCGCGAGCGGCGGCGCCACGGACCGCTTGACCCGTCGCCCGCCCGCGTGCAGCTGCTGTCGCGGGCCGGCGTCGTCGTCCTGTTCCTCCTCGCCGTCGCCAACGGCGCGTTCCTCTACCTGCTGCCGGCGCAAGCCGAGGCGCACTACGCGTGGGCGATCGCACCTCCGATCAACGCCGCGTTCATGGGCGCCGGCTACCTGGCCGGCACCGTCGCCACCGCGCTCGTCGTGTTCGCCACGCGTTCGTGGCGCTCGCTGCGGATGCTCCCGCTGCCCCTGATCGTGCTGTCCGTGGGACTGCTCGCGGCGACGCTCGTGCACGCCGATCGCTTCCGCTGGGACTATCCGATGACGTGGCTGTGGACGGGCGTGTACGCCGCCGTGCCGTTCGGGGTCGCCGCCCTGTGGTTCCGCCAGGAGCGCGCGGCGCCCGCGCCGCCGCCCGCCGATCCGTGCCTGCGCGGTGTTCGCCTCGTCTCCGCGGCTCTGGGCGGCCTGGTCGTGGCGGGCTCGGTCGCGCTGTTCGTCGCCCCCGGCGCGCTGGGGGAGCTATGGCCGTGGCCGCTGACCGACTTGCTCGCGCGCACCGTCGCCTCCTGGTACGCGCTGATCGGCACGTCGCTTCTCGTGTGCGGCTGGTCGCTGCGCCGGCCGGTCGAGGCCGTCATCCCGTACGCGACGCTGCTGGCGTGGAGCCTCCTGCTCCTGCTGCTCCCGCTCGTGCACGCCGGCGACGCCGCCGGCGGCACCGTGGAGCTGGGCGTCTGGCTCGCCGCGCAGTGCGCCCTGGCCGCCCTGGCCACGCTCGCGCTCGCCGTGGCGCTGCGCCGAGCCGGCGAGGAGCGGCTCTGATCGACGCGCTGCGCCGGCCCGGCTAGAGTCGCCCCACGAGAGGATTTAGGGCGTAGCGATGGCCGGCGCGGCAGACGATCCCGGGACGGGCGACGCGAGTCGTCTCGTCGGCCGCCGCCGCGAGCTGGCTGCATTGACGACCGCGCTCGCAGGACTCGGCCACCGGGCGACCACCCGGTTCGTCGTGGTGAGCGGCGAGCCGGGGATCGGCAAGACGTGCCTGCTCGACGAGCTGGGACGCCGCGGCGAGCGGGCGGGACACCTCGTGCTGCGCGGACGCGGAACCGAGCTCGAGCGCGACCTGCCGTTCGGGGTCTGGGTCGACTCGCTCGACGATCACGTCGCCTGGCTAGGGCCCGACCGCCTACGGCGCCGGCTGGGCGAGCACTTCGGAGAGCTGTCTCGGGTGCTGCCGTCCGCCGACGGCGACGCGGTCGCGCCGACCGCCGCATCGCCGACCGAGCGCTATCGCGCGCACCGGGCGGTGCGGGCGCTGCTGGAGGCGATCGCCGCTCCGCGGCCGCTGCTCGTCCTGCTCGACGACCTGCACTGGGCCGACGGCGCGTCACTCGAGCTGCTCGGGCATCTCCTGCGCCGTCCACCGCGCGCGTCGCTCCTGCTCGGTCTGGCGTTCCGCCCCGGCCACCTGCAGCAGCCGGTCACGACGGCTCTGGCCGCGGCCGACCGCGACGGGCTGCTCGTCGACCTCAGCTTGGGGACGCTGAGCGAGAGCGAGCTCGAAGGCCTGCTCGGCGAGGCGTTCGAGGTCACGGTGCGCGACGAGCTGTTCCGCGTCAGCGGCGGCAATCCGTTCTACACGCTGCAGCTCGCGCGCTCGGCCGCCCGGTCCGGTGCGGCGGCATCGCACCTCCTTCGAACCGACGCCGGGGACGGGGTGCCGCCCGCCGTCGCCGCAGCGCTCGGGCAGGAGATCGACGCGCTCAGCGAGTCGGCGCGCCTGCTCGCCCAAGGTGCCGCGGTGGCGGGAGAGCCCGTCGAGCTCGGTCTCGCCGCCGCCGCGGCGGGCCTCGACGAGCGCGCGGCGCTCGCGGCGCTCGACGAGCCGGTCGCCGCCGCATTGCTGCAGCCCACCGGCGTCACGCGCCAGTACCGCTTCCGGCACCCGATCGTTCGCCACGCGATCTACGAGTCGGCCGGGGAGGGCTGGCGGCTCGCCGCCCACTGCCGCGCAGCAGCGGCGCTGGAGGAGGCCGGTGCGTCGCCGGCGGCGCGCGTGCACCATGTCGAGCGCTGCGCTTCTCAGGGGGACGAGTCCGCGGTCGCGCTGTTGATCGAGGCCGGCCACCAGGCGGCTGCGCACGCGCCCGCTAGCGCGGTCCGGTGGTACAGCGCCTCGCTGCGGCTCCTGCCGCAGCGTCCCGACCAGGCGCAGCGGCGGCTCGAGCTGCTGATCCCGCTCGCGACCTGCCTGGCCTCGATCGGCAGGCTCGAGCAGGCGCTGCGCGCGCTGCTCGACGCGCAGCCGCTGCTCCCTGCGTCGTCCGTGGAGATCCGGATGCGCCTCGTCGCGGCGTGCGCCACGCTCGAGAACCTGCTCGGCCGCCATCGCGCCGCCCACGCGCGGCTGCTCGCCGCGCTCGACGGCCTGCCGGAGCATCACAGCGCGGCGGGCGGCGTGCTCCAGGTCGAGCTTGCCGCCGACGCGCTGTTCGACACGGACTTCGGGGCGATGGCGAGCTGGGCGGAGGCGGCCCGCGCGACCGCGCGCGGACTGGAGGACCCCGCCATGACCGCGATCGCCGCGGGACTGCTGTGCTTCGCGCGCTACGGACAGGGAGACCTCGACGCCGCTGCGGAGGCGCGCGCCGAGGCCACGGCAGCGGTCGACGGGCTCCCCGACGAGGTCGTGGCGACGAGCCTCGAAGCGCTCCATTACCTCGGCTTCGCCGAGTTCTTCTGCGAGCAGTACGACGAGGCGATCCGGCACCTGCGACGCGGTATCAGCGTCGCCCGCGCGTCCGGGCAGGGACAGCTCCTGGTCCCGATGCTGGTCGGCCTCGCGCACGGGCTCGAGGTCCGAGGGCGACTGCGCGATGCGCTCGACACCGCCGAGGCGGCCGTCGAGGCCGCGCGCCTGGCCGGGAATCGGCAGTTCACCTCCTGGGCGCTCGTGGCCGAGGGCTGGAGCGCCGCCATGACCGGTGACCGCGGACACGCACATGCCGCGGCCGAAGAGGCCGTGGAGCTGCTCGACGGACTCGACGAGAGCGTGCTCACGCTCGCGGCGCACGCGCACACGGCCGCGATCTTCCTGGAGGCCGGAGACGGCCGGCGCTGCATCGAAGAGGCGCGCCGGGCGGGCGCCCCGGACCTCGTCCGCGTCGAGCCCGGGCGCCGCGCGTGGCTGGCCGCCGTGCTGGCACGCGCCGAGCTCGCCCGCGGCAGCGAGGCCGGCGCCGAGATGTGGCTGGCGCGCGCGGAGCGAGCGCTGCACGGGCTGGAGCTGCCGCTCTCCCGGTCATGTGTCCTGCATGCGCAGGCGCTCCTCGCGCTGGAACAGGGTGAAGCACCCGCCGCCGCGCTCCTTGCCGAGCGCGCCGTCCAACAGGCGGAGGCCGTCGGAGCGGATCTCCAGTCCGCCCGGTCGCGCGCGCTCGCCGGACAGGCGCACGCGCGAGCGGGCGACCACGAGGCGGCGGTCGACGCGCTGGCACGGGCCGAGGCCGAGCTCTCCGCCTGCGGCGCCCACCGCTTCCGGGACGAGGCCGCCCGTGAGCTGCGCCGGCTGGGGCGGCGCACGTCCGCCCGCCAGCGCCGCTCCAGCGGCGCCGGTCAGCTCGGCCGGTTGAGCGGTCGCCAGCGCGAGATCGCAGAGCTCGTCGCCCTGGGACGCAGCAACCGCGAGATCGCCGAAGAGCTCTTCCTCGCCGAGAAGACGGTCGAAGGACACCTCAGCAACATCTTCGCCAAGCTGGAGGTCTCCTCGCGAGCCGCGCTCGCGGCCGCCGTCGCGCGCGACCACGCCGACCAGGCGTGACAAACGAAGCCGGCGCGTCTCCGACGACCTTCGGCAGACGCCCGCTCGGGACGAGCTGCGAGCGTCCGCCGGCGCGCGATCGGAGCGCGTCCCGCTCCTGCATCCGTGACAAGGCAGTAGCGACACGCTGACTGCCCCCATCGATGAGGTTTGCGACGTCCGCGGCGGGTGCGTAGCGGCTGAGCCGGAAGTGGCGCGCCGCGGCATCCGGGTCGAGGATGCCGCGGCGGTTGTTGAGGTCCGTCGCCCGCTCAGCGCTACGCCGCGGCCGCTTCGGCCACGAGCGCGGGGGCGGGCTTGATGCGCGGCGCGCCCACGGCGCCGACGAGCAGGTTGAGCACGGCCAGGCCGGCGGCGACGAGCATCCCGCGTTGGAAGCCGGCGGCCAGCGCGTCGGGCTGGGTCATGCCGCTTGCGACCGCGTCGGTCACGCGCGAGGTCGCCGCGGTGGAGACGAGCGCGAGCCCGACCGCCCCGCCGACCTGGAACGCCGTCGTGACGATGCCCGACGCCGCGCCCGCGTCCTCGTGCGGGACCTCGGCGACGGCCGCGATCTGGTTGCTCACGCCCACGAGCGGGAGGCCGAGCCCGAACACGATCAGGCCGGGCAGGATGTCGGTGGCGTAGCCCGCGCCGGCGCCGGCGCGGCTTAGCAGCAGCAGCCCGACGACGCCCACCGCGGAGCCGCCGATGTACGCGGCGCGCGTTCCGGCCCGCGTGACCAGCTGCGCGCCGATGATCGCGGACAGGATCGCCGCGATCCCCATCGGCACGAAGTGCGCTCCCGCGTCGAGCGCGCTGTCGCCGTGCACCTGCTGCAGGTAGAGCGCGGTGATGAAGAACATCCCGAGGAACGTGGCGCCGTTGAGCGCGAGCGCGAGCGCGGAGACGCTCAGCCCGCGCATGCGGAAGAGCCTGAGCGGCACCAGCGGGTCGGCCGAGCGCGCCTCGACGGCCACGAACGCGCCGAGCAGGATGACCGCGGTCCCGAACAGCCCGAGCACCTCGGGCGAGCCCCAGCCGGCCGCGTCGGTGCGGATCACGCCGTAGACGAGCGCCAGCAGCCCGGCGGTGCCGAGCACCGCGCCGGCGAAGTCAAAGCCCTGGCCGGGGGCAACGCCGCGCCGGCTCTCGGGCACGAGCGCGGGCGCGGCGGCGATCGCCAGCGCGGCCACCGGCACGTTGACGAAGAAGATCCACTCCCACCCGAGCGAGTCGACGAGCACGCCGCCGGCGACGACGCCGAGCGTCCCGCCGATGCCGGCGAGCGCACCCCACACGCCGAGCGCGATGTTGCGCTCGCGCCCGGCCGGGAAGGTAACGGTGAGCAGCGCGAGCGCCGCGGGGGAGAGCAGCGCGGCGCCGATGCCCTGGACGGCGCGGACGGCGACGAGCGCGCCGGAGGAGCCGGCGAACCCGCCGGCCAGCGACGCGACGCCGAACAGCGCGAGGCCGGCGAGGAAGACGCGCCGGCGTCCGAGCAGGTCGCTCGCGCGCCCGCCGAGCAGCAGCAGGCCGCCGAAGGTGAGCGTGTAGGCGTTCACGACCCACTGCAGGCCGTCGGCGGAGAACCCGAGATCGGTCTGGATCGCGGGCAGCGCGACGTTCACGATCGTGACGTCGAGGACGACCATGAACTGCGCGACGGCGAGTACCGCCAGGGCGAGCCACTTGCGGTTGGTTCGAGAATCATTCATATTGTGAACGGTCATTGCCGGCACCATACGTCATGATCGTGAATGATTCAAGAGATGAATGATATTTCTTCGCGTCTACCCTCCGAAGCGATGGCCCAAAGCCCCCGCGGCATCACCGAACGCCCAGCTCTGCTGCTGGTCAGGCTCGGCAACGAGATCGCGCAGCAGGCCGAGGACCCGCTCGCGGCCATGGGCCTCAGCGGCCGGCAGTACATGGTCCTCGCCGTGCTGAGCGCGGACACGCCGCCGTCACAGCTGGAGCTGGCGGGCCTCTGCGGCCTGCTGCCGGCACAGGTCGTCCCGGTAATCGACGAGCTTGAGCGGCGGGGCTTCGTGGCGCGGCAGCGCTCACAGACCGACCGGCGGCGATCGGTGGTGACCTTCACCGACGCCGGGCGCGAGATCCTCGAGCGGGCCGACGAGCTCGGCCGCTCGCTCGTCGACGCGGTCGAGCCGGCGGCCCGCGAGGTGCTCATCGAAGCCCTGTCGCGTTCGTCCAATACGGCGCGCTGAAGCCCGCGCGGCTTGGCCGCATGACCGCCAAGTCGATTCCCGAGGGCCACCGCTCCCTCACCCCCAACCTGACCGTCGACAACGGCCTCGAGGCGCTCACCTTCAATGCAAACGCCGAGCCGATCCCTTGGCGCTGTTCTCGACGTCTTAGTGGTGGGTCAGGCCGGGGCGTCGGCGTCCTGCATGGAGGCCGCGAACGCCTCGGGGCCCTGCTCCGCCGCCGCGGGGTCCATCCACATGACCTGCCAGCCGTGGCCGTCGAGATCGAAGAAGCTGCGTGAGTACATGAAGCCGAAGTCCTCGGCGTCATCCGCCTCGGAGCCGCCCGCCGCGAGCGCAGCGGCGCTGACCGTATCGACCTCATCGCGGGATGACACGCTGAAGCAGTACAGCGCCAGCGTGTGCGTGGTGGGATCGGCGATCGGCAGCTTCGCGAACTCCGCGAACTTCTCGCGGCTGAGCAG
>Ga0307278_10000717_pt1 | contig 16247 bp, 17 predicted proteins | sample ER_DNA_117_FD_194482 | JGI IMG/M metagenome (GOLD analysis project Ga0307278, IMG submission 194482) | Bulk soil microbial communities from the East River watershed near Crested Butte, Colorado, United States - ER_DNA_117 | ecosystem: Environmental > Terrestrial > Soil > Floodplain | place... | reverse complement strand
TCAGGACCGCCCGACGTAGCCGGTGGTCATCGAGAAGGCGACGCTCAGAACAGGGTGAGTCGCGGCGCGGCGGGCTCGAGGCAGTCGGGCTCGTCGTGGCGGGCGTCGTTGACCGCATCGCTGACTGCGCGCATGGCGGTCTCGTCGAGGGGCACGCAGAGGTCGAGCAGCTCGGAGGGCGCGGTGTCATGGTCCAGCCACGCGTCCTCGGCGTCCTGCGGGAGCATCACCGGCATGCGGTCGTGCACGTGGGCGAGCTGCTCGGCGGCCGTCGTGGTGACGATCGCCACCGTGCGCAGCGGCTCGACGCCCTCGCCCGGGCGCCAGCTCGACCACAGGCCGGCGAAGGCGAACGGCTCGCCGCCGGGGCGCGTGATCCACCACGGCTGCTTGGGCTCGCCGGGGCGCTTCTCCCACTCGTAGAAGCCGTCGGCGATCACGAGGCAACGGCGGGCGTCGCGAAAGGCGCCGTTGGTGAGCATCGTCTCCGAGCGCGCGTTGATGAGCTTCAGACCCAGGGTCTTGGGGTCCTTGGCCCAGTAGGGGACGAGGCCCCAACGCAGCAGCTCGCCGCGCGGCGCACCCTCGCGGTCGGTCGTGACGGCCAGGACGTCGTCGCCCGGCGCGACGTTGTAGCGCGGGCGGACCGGCACGCTGTCGCCGATCGCGAAGCGCTCGCGCAGCCGCGCCGGATCGGGCGAGGCCAGCGAGTAGCGCCCGCACACGTCAGCCGCCCTGGGCGGCGCGCGCTTTCTCGCGGGCGCTCGCCTGCCGGCGGCGCCCGAAGAGGGCGAGCGCTCCGATGATCAGGGCGATGACGACGAGCCCTAGCACGACGCTCACCAGGGTGCCGGCCCCGCCGAAGGGCAGCGCCACGAGCTTGACGATCCCGAAGCCGAGCGCCAGCAGCACGATCACGAGCAGCAGGATGATCACGAAGCCGCGGGCCTTCAGGTACCAGGGGGCGTTGGCCGGCGGCGCGAGGAAACCCATGAGCCGCAGCAGCAGGAGCTGGCGGTTGGACGGCGGCGCCTGCCCGAGGCGCTCGACGGCCGCCTTGAGGTCGTCGGGGCGGCGCTCGGCGAGCGCCAGCGACGCATCCGCCATGCGCCGCAGCTGCATGCGCTCCTGCGGGCGCGACGCCGCGATGGCGCGGCGGAAGTAGTCACGCGCGGCGTCGGCGTCGTAGCGCTCGGCCGCGCGTGCGCCGAGGATGGCGAGCGCGGCGGCCTTGAACTTCTGCTCGCGCTCGAGCTCCTCGTCGGAGCGGTCCTGCAGCGCCTGCATGGCGGCGAGGGCGCCGCGCTGCTCGATGCGGATCTGACGGGGCTTGGGCGGCATGGTGAAGGCAGAATCTAGCGCCATGGACCCCACCGACCTCATTCGCCTGACCGACCGGGGCATGATCGCCTTCGACCTCGCGCTGGGCACCGGTGCCATCGCCGCCCCGGAGGCGACCCTGCGGCGCATGGGCCACGGCGCGCCGTCGCAGGACGCGCGCCATCTCTTCCGCCGCTGCGGCCCGATCTGGCTGACCTTCGCCGCCGCCCATCTCGTCGCCGCCGTCCGCGACGAGCCCGAGGACTGGTGGGCGCTGGCCTGGCTGCGGGGCACCGAGGTGTTCACCGACGCCCTGTGGTCGGCCTCGCCGGCCCTGAGCCGCCCGGGGGCGAAGGCGGGGCTGCGCCTCGCCGGAGTCTTCAACCTCGGGCTCGCCGCGGGCTGTGCGGCACTGGCCTTGCGGCGGCGATGAAGGCCTTAGACTCGCCGGCCATGCCGGTCCGCCTGAAGCCCCTGCTCGCCCTTGCGGCGCTCGTGCTCGCGCTGGCCCTCGCGGCGCCCGTTGCGGCGCAGCAGACGCCGACCCTCGGCGCCCCCGAGACGCAGACCGACGCGGCGCCGCCGGCGGAGACCACATCGAGTGGCAACGGCGGCCTGAAGACCTGGCAGCAGGTGCTCATCTTCGGGGCGGGCCTGATCCTGCTCGGCGGGATCGGGTTCGCGATCGTGGGCGACGCGCGCGAGCGCGCACGGCGCCTGTCGCGCCACGGGACGACCCCGGAGACCGCCGGCGTGCCGCACAAGCACAGCCAGCAGGCCAAGCAGCGCGCCCGCGCGAAGGCGCGCCAGGCGCGCGCGCAGCGGCGCAAGAACCGCTAGTGCTCGCTAGCCGTCCGCGCCGCCGAGGTACTCATGCACCGGCCGGCGCCAGGCGACCTCGACGCCTGCGCCGTTGCCCCTCAGATAGTCCGCCCGGTAGCGGAAGGTCTCGCCGTCGAACTGCGCCTTCATCGCCTCGACCTGGTCACGGGGGTAAACGTCGCCGACCACCAGGTGTCGCAGGTTGGGGGCACGCAGCAGGACGTCGAGCTGCTTGTCGGCTGGACGTGACTCGTAGAGGCCGAGCTGCTCGAGCGCTTCGCACCGGGCGACGTCCGCGAGCGTCGCCAGGCCCGTCAGGTGTTCCAGCGTCAGGTAGCGCAGCGTTGTGCGCGGGTGCCCGCCGAGCACTCCGAGGCCGGTCACGTTGCGCAGGGCGCCGAGCGACAACGCCTCGAGGGCGTGGCACGCGCCGAGCGCGTCGAGATCGTCGGTGTCGAGCTTGCGGACCTGGTAGAGCTCGACGCCCCGCAGCCGTGGAACGTCGGCGAGGGGGCCGAGATCGCGAATGGCGCCGAAGTGCATCGCGAAGACCTCGATGGCCGGGTGGCCGCGCAGCGCCTCCAGGCTCCTGGCTCGCGACCTGTGCAGATGCAGGCGCCTCAGGCTGGCCACGTCGGCGACGGCGTCGAAGTCCTTGTCGTGAGCCTCGACGGAAAGCACCTCGAGGTGAGCCAGCTCGCGGACGAAGGCGAGCGAGGGCCGCTTGGACGCCGTCTGGCCGAGGCTCAGCGTGCGCAGGTCGACGAACCGTGCCAGGACGTCGAAGCTCGTCGCGTGCCACAGGTCGAGCTGCAGATGCCGGACGCGCTCGAACCCCGAGAGCCATGCCAGGCTCGGGTCGACCGTGCGATCGTAGGCGCGAAGCTCGACGTCGGGGTGGAGGGCCAGGACCCGCGCCGCCTCCGCGAGCACGCCGTCGGGCGGCTGCTCGTGGAACTGCAGGCGCAGCGGGCGCGCGGCTGCGCTCACCGCGGGCTCGATCGATGCTGCTTGCGTGTCGGGGTGAAGCTGGCCGATGCCGCCGTGGACGGTGAGGGCGCGTCCCACGCCGGCAGCCTAAGCCGTGGGCGACCGACGCGGCGGCGGTCAGCGCCCGTGCGCCACCGGCGCCGCGCGCCGCCGCCGCACGATGCGGCGCAGCACCGCTGCGACCGCGGCCACGCCAGCAAGCGCGACGGCCACGGGCGCCCACGGCGGATCGGGTTCCTTGGGCGCGGTGGCGGGGAGGCGCGGTGGCACCGACGCCGGTCGGCGCACCGTGAAGGTTCGCGTGTCGACCAGCGCGATCGCCCCGTTGGGCCCGACGATGCGCAGCGAGTTGCCACCGGGCGCCATCACGAGCCGCACCCCGGACAGGTCGGCGCCGGCGAGGATCGGCAGGTCGATGCAGGCCGCGGTCCGGCGCTGGGTGTCGAGCGCGTGGATGAACGGGACGTCGTCGCCGCGCTGGTAGAGGGTGTAGGCCCAGCGCCCGTCCGCGCTCATGGCGCGGGTGACCGGATCGCCCTGCATCGCCTCGTCGGGCTCGCGGGGATCGATCACCGGCTTGGCCAGCAGGCGGTGGTTGCGCACGTCGTAGGCGCGCACCTCGTAGCTGCTCGTGTTGCGCGCCGACGGATAGTGGATGAGGTACAGCCAGCGCCCCGTCGGCGAGATCGCGTCGACGTTGAACCAGCCGGGCAGCTCGATCCGCGCTCGCGTGCGCAGGTGTAGGGCGTCGAGCACGACCAGATGCGTGCGCAGGACCGGATAGCGCCCGAGGCCGCCGGCGAGCACCAGCGTCCGTCCATCGGCTGACAGGCCCGTCGTGGAGCCGTCATACGCGACGCCGGGGATGCCGAGGCTGCCCGGGAGGCTGGTGAAGCGGTCGACCGCGCCGCCCGCACGGCGCACGCGCTCGATCACCGTCCGGTGGCCGGCGCCGACGGCGATGTAGGCGACGTCGCCGCCGGGCGTGGCGACCCCGGCGCCGCCCTGCTGAGGCGAGACGGGCCCGCCCGCGGCGGCCGCAAGGCCCGGCAGGGCAAGCCCGAGCCCGCAGCACACGATCAGCAGCCGTCGCATGCCTCCTATACGCCGCCACGCGGCCTTGAGGTTCCTAGATTCCGCGGGCAGGGCCGGTCGTGTGCTCGTCCGTTGGGCGTGAGCCGCGATTCGCCGCCAACTGCTCACCGAGGGAAGGGTGTCCCGGCGCCGGTGACGGATCCCCCGGGGCGCCGAGGTTCTGCGCAATTCGCGTGCGTTTCGCCACACCTTCCGGGGCCGGCCTCAGGGGGTGTGCGACTTAAGCGAAGGCATGGTTCGCCAAGACCGCACACCCCCTCGCGGCCCGCTGAGAGGTGTTACGAAACACGCACGAATCGCGTCGGAAGACGCACGCGACCGAGGACGACGGTCCGCGCCCCGACCGCCGCTACCTCTCTCCCTCGATGATGCAGCTTGCGCCGCGAAGCGCCGCAAGACTCGCGCGGACGACACCGCGAGGAATCAACCACCTAGCTGCCCGGGACGTCGACGTAGCCCGTGCCCAACGCGCGGCCCTTGGCCGCCAGGCACGCGCGCTCCAGGCGCACGAAGGCGAGCGCGACGCCGCGCTCGCCCTGGCCGGGCGTGTTGCGACACCACGTGTAGGTGAACTTCTTGAAGTCCAGGGCGGCGACGAAGGGGAAGCCGAGGCGCCCGACGGACTGCCCGGCCTCGCCCGTGACCGAGCGCGTGATGGCGACGCAGTCGTAGCGGCCGATCGCCTTGCTCAGGATGCGGTCGTCGGGGACGGCATCCTTGGCCTTCAGCAGCGGGCCGCACTCGGTCCGCGAGATCGGGCCCTTCAGCTCGCCGGCGCGGTCGCGGGCCTGCGCGTCGCGGGTGATCGAGGCCTCCGCCGCGCGGACGAGGGCCTCGCGCGCATTCAGTCGGTCCAGGTCGGAGGCGCCCGCGGGCGGCGCGAGCTGCGTGGCGGAGCCGCGGTGGGGGGCCTGCAGGCGCTTCAGGCGCACGCGCTCGGCGGCGACGGCCTTCGCCGACGCCTTGCGCTCGCGGTCGTTGCGGTTGGAGACCACGGCGTTGAGGACCAGGGCGATGACCGCGACCGCTATGACCGCGGCCGCCGCGCCGCCCCAGATGACGGCCGTGCGCCGGCGCCCGCGCAGGCGCGGGGCGCGCACGAGGACCGACCGGCCACAGCGCGAACAGCGCTCGCGCTCCGAGCGCTCCTCGAAACCGCAGTGGGGGCACGTGCGCGAGGGCACCTCGGTCATTGTCGCCGGCATTGAGCTAACCAGCGTAGACATCGTGACTGGTTCGTGTCAATCTCCGTCGCCGTGGACCGCTTCGACGCCGGCCAGCAGCCAGCGGGCCGCCCGCCCGCGCCTGGGCGCCTGGCCTACGTGCAGGCCTTCCTCAACACGTTCTGGGACCTCGACCGCGAGGGCGGAGGCGAGCGGTGGTCCTCGCCGGCCGCCTACGGTGCCTGGCTGCGTGCCCGCGGCTTCGCCGGCCCGGCCTCGGTGCGAGACCTCGAGCGCGCGATCGAGCTGCGCGAGGCCTTGCGGGCGTTGTGCCTGGCCAACCACGACGCCTCCGATGCTCCGCTCGCGCTGGCCGTCCTCGATGGCGTCGCGCGGGCGGTCGCCCCGACCGCCGCGCTCGCGCCGAGCCTGCGGACGGGCGCGCTGGAGCCCGAGGGCGACGGCCCCGACGCCGCGTGCGGACTGGCGCTCGCGATCGTGTTCGCCGCGCGCGCCGACGGCTCCTTCGCGCGGCTGAAGGCGTGCCCGCACGCCCATTGCGGCTGGGCCTTCTACGACGGCTCGCGCAACCGCTCGGGACAGTGGTGCTCGATGCGCATCTGCGGCAACCGCACCAAGGGCGAGGCCTTCCGGCGGCGCCACGGCGCCCGGCGGCCCTGATCGAACGGGGGAGCAACCCCTCGGCGTCTGGCCCAAAGGCGAGTAACCGCGGTACGCGTCCGGTTTACCGTCACACCACCTTCACGACCATCTGCCGGACCACCTGCCACCCTGAGCCACGACGCCATGGCCGCTCGCCTTCAGAGCCCGCTCGCCAGCGCCGCCACACGCGCTCTCGGCGTACGCCCGCGCCACCTTCAGCGCCACCGTGTCGTGCTGAACGACGGCGCCACGACGACGCTGCACGTCGCCACGCACGACCTGCGGCGCACGGTCCCGCGCGTCGTGCGCCTGGCGGCGCCGACGCCGCTGGAGCGTTGGTGTCGCGAGCACGCGGTCGCCGAGGCGATCGTCGGCGGCTTCTTCGTGCGCCCCGCCGGCACGCCGCTGGGCGAGCTGCGCACGAGCGGCATCGCGCGGCCGGCGCGCCCCTTCGAGGCGCCGTGGGGCGACGTCCGCGCGTGCCTGCACGTCGTGGGCGGTCACGTGGCCCTCGCCCGCCGCGACGAGCTGCCCGCCGATCCGGCGGGCGACCTCCTGCAGGCCGGCCCGCTGCTCGTGCGCGACGGCGTGTCCTGCGTCGACGGCGACGTCGAGGGCTTCTCGGCCGGCCAGGGCCAGTTCGACTCCGACATCACCGCGGGGCGCTATCCGCGGGCGGCGCTCGGCCTCGCGCCGCGTGGGCGGCTGCTCGCCGTCGCGTGCGACGGCCGCGCCGACGACGAGGCCGGGCTCACGCTGGCCGAGCTCGCCGAGGCGCTGGTAGCTCTCGGCGCGCGCGCGGCGCTCAACCTCGACGGCGGTGGCTCGACCTCGCTGGTGTGCGCCGGGCGGCTGCGCAACGTCCCGCGCGAGGACCACGGCGTCGTGCTCGCCGGCGGGCGCCCGGTGTCGACCGTGATCGCGTTCACGCCCCGGTAACGACTTCGGGTACAAAGACAGGGTGCGTGTGCTCAGCGCCCTGATGTTCTTCCCCCGCGGTGGCTCGGCGCACGTGGCGCGGGCGCTGGCCCGCGAGCTGCCCGCGCACGGCTGCGACGTGACCGTCGTCTCCGGCTCGCTCGCCGGCCGCGGCGACGCCGAGCGCTTCTACGAGGGCTGCGACGTCCACGCGGTGCGCTTCGACCGCGGCGACGCGCCGATGCATCCCTCCTACGAGGACCGCCCCGACGCACCTGACCGCGTCTTCGCCGCCGTCGACGACGACGCCTACGAGGCTCACGTCGACGCCTGGTGCCGCGCTTTGGAGGAGGCGGGCGCCGCCGACGCCGACGTCCTGCACCTGCACCACCTGACCCCGATCCACGAGGCGGCCGCGCGCGTGGCGCCCGACGTCCCCGTCGTCGGCCACCTGCACGGCACCGAGCTGATGATGCTCGAGCGCATCGCCGACGGGCCGCCCGCGGGATGGCGCCACGCCGAGGCGTGGGAGCGCCGGATGCGCCGCTGGGCGCAGCGCTGCGAACGCCTGCTGCTGCTCTCGCGCAGCCAGCTCGAACGCGCCGAGCGCGTGCTCGCCATCGATCCGCGCTGCTGCGTGATCGCTCCCAACGGCTTCGACCCCGAGCGATTCTCGCCGCGCACCGTCGACCGTGCGGAGTTCTGGCGCCAGACGCTGGTCGACGACCCGCAGGGGTGGCGTCCGGGCCACGACGAGGGCTCGGTCGCCTACCGGCCCGAGCAGGCGGCGGCCGTGGCCGGCGGGCCTGTGCTGCTGTCGGTCAGCCGCTTCACCGAGGTCAAGCGCCTCGGCCTGCTCGTCCGCTCCTTCGTCCGCGCTCGCGAGGCGCTGCGCGAAAGCGGGCGGTCCGCCTCCCTGGTCCTCGTCGGCGGCTACCCGGGGGAGTGGGAGGGCGAGCACCCCTACGACGCGATCCGCGCGACCGGTGCCCGCGACGTGTACCTCGCGGGCTGGCACGAGCACGACGCGCTTCCGGGCTTCTTCGCCGCCGCCGACGCCGTCGTGCTCTCCTCCGTGCGCGAGCAGTTCGGCTCGGCCCTCGTGGAGGGCATGGCCTGCGGACTGCCGGCCATCGCCGTCGATCGCTTCGGGCCGGCCGACATCGTGCGTCCGGGCCAGACGGGATGGCTGGTGGCGCCCGACGACGAGGCCGCACTGGCCGGAGCGCTGGCGCAGGCCATCGACCACCCCGAGGAGCGCCGGCGCCGGGGCGCCGCCGCGCGCCGCGACGTCACGGTCCGCTTCGCATGGCCGGCGCTGGCCGACCGCCTGTGCCAGCTCTTCGCCGAGGTGGCCGCGGCCACCGACGACGACGTGGCAGTGGCCGCCGCCAGATAGTTGAAGTAGTCAACTAACCCGGTATCCTCTGCCGGCGTGAGGACCACCGACACCGCTCGCATCGCCCGCCTCTTCAAGCCCTACAGGGCGCGCCTGACGACGGTCCTGGCGCTCATCGGCCTCTCGGCCGGGCTGAGCATGATCTCGCCCTTCCTGCTGCGCGAGGTGCTCGACCGCGCGATCCCCGAGCGCGACACCGGGCTGCTCACCGGCCTGGTGGCGGGCATGGTCGCGATCTCGATCGCCACCGGCGCGCTGGGGGTGGCGCAGACGTGGCTGTCGAACCTGGTCGGCCAGCGCGTGATGCACGACCTGCGCGCCGCCGTCTACCGTCACCTGCAGCGGCTGTCGCTCGCGTTCTTCACGCGCACGCGCACCGGCGAGGTCCAGTCGCGGATCGCCAACGACATCGGCGGCGTGCAGAACGTCGTCACCTCGACGGCGACCTCGATCGTCTCCAGCGTGACCACGGTGCTGGCGACGATCGTGGCGATGTTCCTCCTGGACTGGCGCCTGGCCGCCTTCAGCCTCGCGCTGCTGCCGTTCTTCATCTGGCTCACGCGCCGCGTCGGCCGCGAGCGCAAGCGCATCACGGCCGAGCGCCAGGGGCGCCTGGCCGACATGAGCTCGCTCGTCGAGGAGTCGCTCAGCGTGAGCGGCATCCTGCTGGGCAAGACCATGGGCCGCGCGCCCGAGCTGGCCGAGCGCTTCACGCGCGAGTCCGCCGACCTCGCCGACCTGGAGGTGCGCAGCCGCATGGCGGGCCGCTGGCGGATGGCCAGCGTGCAGATGGCCTTCTCGATCATGCCGGCGCTCGTCTACTGGTTCGCCGGCTACTCGATCGCCCAGGGCGGCGCCGCGATCTCGATCGGCACCGTGGTGGCCTTCACCACGCTGCAGACTCGGCTGTTCTTCCCGCTGCAGTCGCTGCTGTCGGTGGGGATCGACATCCAGACCTCGATGGCGCTGTTCCATCGCATCTTCGAGTACCTGGACCTGCCGGTCGACATCGCCGAGCGCGAGGACGCGCACGCGCTGCGCGACGTGCGCGGCGAGGTGCGCTTCGAGGGCGTCAGCTTCGGCTACGACGCCGACGCGCCCGCGATCCTGCAGGACATCGACATCGCCGTCCCGGCTGGGAGCACGACCGCGATCGTGGGGGAGACCGGGTCGGGCAAGACGACCATGGGCTACCTCGTCGCGCGCCTCTACGACGCCACCGCCGGGCGGATCACCGTCGACGGCGTCGACATCCGCGACCTCTCCTTCGCCTCGCTGGCGGGCACCGTCGGCCTCGTCTCCCAGGAGACCTACCTCTTCCACGCCAGCGTGGCCGAGAACCTGCGCTTCGCCAAGCCCGACGCGACCGACGCCGAGCTCGAGGACGCCGCGCGGGCGGCGCAGATCCACGACCTCATCGCCGGGCTGCCCGACGGCTACGACACCGTCGTCGGCGAGCGCGGCTACCGCTTCTCGGGCGGCGAGAAGCAGCGCATCGCCATCGCCCGCACCGTGCTGCGCAACCCGCCCGTGCTCGTCCTCGACGAGGCCACGAGCGCGCTCGACAACGAGACCGAGCGCGCCGTGCAGGAGGCGCTGGACCGCTTGGCCGAGGGCCGCACGACGCTCGCCATCGCGCACCGCCTGTCGACGATCCGCGACGCCGACGAGATCGTGGTGCTCGACGGCGGGCGGATCGCCGAGCGCGGCACGCACGCCGAGTTGCTCGCGCGCGGAGGCCGCTACGCGACGCTGGCCGCGCGCGATCCGGAGCCCGTCGCGGCCTGAGCGGCCATCTTGTCGAAGACAGTTCAGTAGGCTGCGGCAGTGCGGCGCGCGCTCATCTTCTCGTTCCTGGCGCTCGCCGTCCTCGCCCTGGCACCCGAAGCGCATGCCCGCTCCACCACGGTGCGCACCTCGCAGGGGACGATCACCACCACGCGGCTGGCGAACGGCGTACGCCACATGAAGTTCCGCTGGGGCCCGGTGCGGATCGCGCCCGGCCAGAACACCATCTCCATCGAGAACGACAACCTGCTCCCGCCGGGGCCCGGCTGGATCACCTCCTTCAAGCCCGACCTCACCTACGTCGACGGCAAGGTCCCGCGCGTCGACGTCATCCACCTGCATCACGCGGTCTGGCTCGTGGGCAGCGGCGGCGACATCCGCCCGACGTGGGCGGCCGGCGAGGAGAAGACCATCGTCCGCGAGCCCAAGGGCTTCGGCTGGCGCTACCGCGCGTCGGACCGCTGGCTGCTGAACCACATGATCCACAACCTCACCCCGGTGGCGACCCGGGTCTACATCACCTGGGAGATGGACTTCATCCCGCTCGGCGCGAGGGCGGCGCGCGGGATGCGCGAGGTCAAGACGCAGTGGCTCGACGTGGAGGGTGGCAACGCCTACCCCGTCTTCGACGCCATGCAGGGCACCGGCCACGACGGCCGCGTCACCTTCCCCGACGACGTCCCCAATGCCTATCCCGACGGGTTCGTGCGCAACGCCTGGGTCGTCGACCACGACGCCACGCTGGTGGGCACCGCGGGCCACCTGCATCCCGGTGGCCTGTGGACAGACCTGAAGATCACGCGCGACGGCCGTACCGTGGAGCTGTTCCGCTCGCGGGCGCACTACTACGAGCCCGCCGGCGCGGTGTCGTGGGACGTGTCGATGACCGCGACGCCGCCCAGCTGGCGGGTGGCGGTCAAGAAGGGCGACGTGCTCTCGGTGTCGGGCACCTACGACTCGCGCACGACCTCGTGGTACGAGTCCATGGCGATCATGCCGGTCGCCACCACCGTCGCTCCGGCCGGCGGCGTCGATCCGTTCACCACCAACACCGCGGTCAGGGGCGTGCTCACTCATGGCCACCTGCCCGAGAACGACCACCACGGCGGCTCGCCCACCACGCTTCCCGACGCCACGAGGCTCCCCGACGGTCCGCGCACGCCCACCGTCGACATCGCGGGCTTCGCCTACAAGCAGGGCGACCTGTCCTCGTCCGGCGCGGTCGGGCGCCCGCCGGTGGTCAGCCCCGGCCAGCAGCTGACCTTCGTCAACGAGGACGCGGCCCAGAACGTCTTCCACACGATCACGGCATGCCGCGCGCCGTGCACGGCGACGACCGGGATCGCCTTCCCGCTCGCCAACGGCCCGACGCGGTTCGACTCCGGCGAGCTCGGCTTCGGGCCACCGGGCTTCACACCCGCCGCCCAGCGCAAGCAGTGGCAGACGCCGGCGGATCTGACGGACGGGACGTACACGTTCTTCTGCCGCGTCCACCCGTTCATGCGCGGCGCCTTCCGCGTGAAGGGCTAGTCCCTCGCGACTGCTCGTCGTCCAGCAGCAGCCCGACGCGCCGGTGGGGCTCGTGGGGGACTGGGCCGCGGCCCGCGGCGCGGACGTCGACGTGCTCCACGCGCCCGTGGTCTCCGCGTGGCCCGACCCGCGCGGGGCGAGCGCCGTCGTGGCCCTCGGCTCCGACCGCTCGGTGCACGCGTCGAAGGACCCGTGGATCGCCGCCCAGCTGAGCTTCCTGCGCGAGGCGCACGCGGCCGGCGCGCCGGTCCTCGGGATCTGCTTCGGGGGCCAGGCGCTCGCGGCCGCCCTCGGCGCCACCGTGAGCCGGGCCACCGAGACCGAGATCGGCTGGATCGACGTCGAGGGCGAGGACGGCTACGGCGGGCGCTGGTTCACCTGGCACGAGGACGTCTTCGACCTCCCACCGGGCGCCACAGAGCTGGCGCGCGCCGCCTCGGGCCCGCAGGCGTTCGCCGTCGGAGCCAGCGTGGGGCTGCAGTTCCATCCCGAGGTGACGCCCGCGATCGTCGACGACTGGCTGGCCGGCGCACGCGACGCGGTGCCCGATCCGGAGCCGATCCGCGCCGAGACGGCCAGCACCGTGGCGAAGGCGCGCGAGCGCGCGTTCGCGCTCCTGGACCGCATCGCCGCCCGCTGGCCGCACTGAAACCCCGCCATACGTCCACAAATAACGCCGTTGAGCGGGGCTGGACGACCGCCCGTCCGATGCACGGGGCATGCCCCGCCGCCGACTCGCCGCCGTGGCAGCACTCGCAGCGCTCGCGCTGTGCGCGCCGGCGACCGCGCGCGCCGACGACTGCGCCGGGGCCGACGTCGTGCCGGCGGCCGACAACGTCGCCGTCGTGGGCCAGGCGACCCTGTGCCTGGTCAACCAGCAGCGCGCCGCGAACGGCGTCGGGCCCCTGGTCGAGAATGGCGCGCTCAGCAACGCCTCAGTGGGCTACTCGCAGCGGATGGTCACGCAGGGCTTCTTCGCCCACGAGTCGCCCGACGGCGGCACGCTCGTCGGCCGCCTGACCGGCGCCGGCTACCTCGGCGACGACGACGCGTGGATCGTGGGGGAGAACATCGGCTGGGGCCAGGGCACGCTCGCAACGGCGCGCTCGATGGTCAGCGCGTGGATGGACAGCCCGGGCCACCGGGCCAACATGCTCAGCGGCGACTACACCGAGATCGGCCTCGGGCTGGCGCTCGGCACGCCGGCCGATCGGAGCTGGGGCGCCACCTACACCACGGACTTCGGCGCGGGCGCGAAGGCGCCGGCGCCCGCCCACACGCGTGTCAAGGCCAAGGCGGTGCGCAAGAAGGCGGGCCGCACCGCGACGTGCGCGCGGGCCGCCTCGACGCGCCGCGGCGCGCGCTCCGCGAAGCTACGCCCGTCCACCGCTTGCGCCCGTGCGGCGCGGGTACGACGCCGCTGAGCACCTGGATCGCGCCTTCGGGCGCCTGTCCTATCCTCAGCCGCCATGCCACGTCGACCGCGCATCGCAGCACTCCTCGCCCTCGCCGTGGCGGCGATCGCGCCCGCCGCTGGCGCGGCGAGTATGCCGTCGGCCAACCCGGCCGGCGCCGTCAAGCTCTCCGACGAGCGCCTGACCACCCGCTGGGCGCACACCGCCGATCTGCAGCCCGTCTTCAGCCGCCCTTCGGACCAGGCGCGCCGCGTCGCGCGCCTGCGCCTGCTCACCGAGGACAAGCTGCCCGAGGTCTACCTCGTGCTCGCGCGCTGGAAGAACGACGCCGGCAACACGTGGCTGAAGATCCGCGTGCCGATGCGCCCCAACGGCCGCACGGGATGGGTGCGCGAGAGCGCGCTCGGCGCCCTGCACACCGTCCACACACAGCTCGTCGTCAACCGCCGCACGCTGCGCGTGACGCTCTACGTCCGCGGGCACCGGCGCTTCAGCGCGCGCATCGGCGTCGGGAAGGCCGCCACGCCGACGCCCGCGGGGCACTTCTGGATCCGCGAGAAGTTCCACGTCGCGGGCACGACGATCTACGGCCCGGCCGCGATCGGCACGAGCGCGTACGCGCCGACGCTGTCCGACTGGCCCGGCGGAGGAGTGGTGGGCCTGCACGGGACCAACGAGCCCGGGCTCATCCCGGGCCGCCCATCGCACGGCTGCATCCGCCTGCGCAACCGCGACATCCGCACGCTCTACCGGCTCGCCCCCAGGGGCACCCCGGTGGACATTCGTTGAGGGCGCCAAACCGGTACGGTTCGTCGCGTATGGACGACCGTTTGACCAGTTCTGGGGACCGCTGAACTCTTGCATATGGCCGTCGGACGTTCTACGCTTTGCTCCGCATTCTTGACTGGCCCGGCAGCGGTAGAGCGGGCACTGACGGGGGGATTGGGTGACAGCCGCCGGCCCTTGGGGAGGGGCCGGCGGTTCGATCCCGAGGACTTCGGGGTGGGCAGGATCGCCCATTCCTCCAACTGAGACCCCTGAGGGGGCCTCAGGCGGGTCCGCCGGCACCACCCAGCCGGCGGGCCCGACCTACTACTCTCGCGCCGGTCTGATGGAGAAAGAACGAACCATGCGCCACGCCCGGACCATCATCGCCGTCGCCCTGCTCGCCGTCGCCGTCCCGGCGGCCGCCGCTCGCGCCGCCGGCCCGCCGGCCAATCCTCCGGGCATGAAGCCCCTGAGCGACGAGCGCACGCTCTCGCGCTGGGCCTACCCGAACAACCACGCCCTCGTCCGCTCGCGGCCGACCAAGCACGCGCGCACCGTGGCCCGGCTGCATTGGCTCACCGAGGACAACCTCCCCGAGATCTACCTCGTGCTGGCCTCTTGGCGCGACACCCACTCCAACACCTGGGTCAAGATCCGGGTCCCGAAGCGCCCCAACGGCGTCACGGGCTGGGTGCCACGCCGCGCGCTGCGCCAGTACACCTCGGTTCGCACCTTCCTGGACCTCAACCGCTCGACCCTGCGCCTCACGCTCTATCGCTCGGGCAAGGCCGTGATGTCGGCGCACGTCGGCATCGGCTCCGGCTCGAACCCGACCCCGCGCGGGCGCTTCTACATCCGCGAGAAGTTCCGCGTCGCCGGAGCGCCGGTCTACGGTCCCTTCGCGCTGGGCACCAGCGCCTACGCGCCGCACCTCACCGACTGGCCCGGGGGCGGCGTGGTCGGCCTGCACGGCACCAACCAGCCGGGGCTGATCCCCGGCCGTCCCTCGCACGGTTGCATCCGCCTGCGCAACGAGAAGATCGCGCGCCTCTACCGGCTGACTCCGCGGGGGACGCCGATGCACATCCACGACTGAGGTCGGTCTGCCGTGCCGCGTGTGCGGCGCTCCGCCGCGCAAACTGCATCATCGAGGGAAGGGTCAGCCGCACACGCTTCGGGCGGGCATCACGAGCGGTCGCACGAACTGCGTCGGTTTGGGTGCGGAAACCGGACACAAACCGACGCAGTTCGGGCACCAGCCCGCCGGCGGAGACGCGAGCGCCTCGACCGCCGCTCACTCCCTTCCCTCGATGATGCTGTTTGCGCCGCGCGGTGCAGCCAACGAGAGCGGCAGACGAAGAGCCCTACAGCCCCGCCGGGTGCCGCGCCACGTACCCCGAGCTCGAGCGGTCCACGCGCTGCCAGCGCGAGCCGGTGTCCCAGCGCCCGGTGGTGTCGTAGCGGTGCCCGTTGATGACCATGAAGGTGTGGCCGGCGTTGGCGTAGACGGTGATCCAGCGTCCGCGGCCGGGCTGGCCCCACGACATGAGCTCGCCCGAGTCGCGCGGGCGGCCGAGCAGGCCGGCGCCGTGCAGGACGTAGGAGACGGAGCCCGAGCAGTCGTAGGCTGAGTCGTGGAAGGAGCGATGGCCGCCGCCGTAGCGGTAGGGGAAGCCCGCGATGCGGTTGGCGGCCGAGATGGCGCGCAGCACCGCCCCGGGGATACCCGGGCGCCCCGGGCGCCCGCGCAGGTGGGCGCGCTTGAGCACGGGATGCGAACCGCTGACGCCGAGCGCCGACCAGGTCGCCGGGCCGACGACGCCGTCGGCTGTCAGCCCGTGGGCGCGCTGGAAGCTCCGCACCGCGCGCGAGGTGCCGGGCCCGAAGACCCCGTCGGCGGCCACGCCGAGACGGCTCTGGAGCAGGCGCACGCTGGCGCCGCGCGTGCGCACGCCCGCGCCACCGCCGACCGCCGCGGCGCGGGCGCTCGCGTGGCGGTGCAGGCTGCGGCGGATCATCCGCCACGTGCCCGCGCCGACGACGCCGTCCGCGGTCAGCCCGTGGCGGCGCTGGAAGCGCTTGACCGCGTGCAGGGTGCCGCGCCCGAACACGCCGTCGTCGCCGAGATGCAGGGCACGCTGGAGCTTGCCCACGGACCGGCCGCGATCGCCGTGGTGCAGCGTCGGCAGGGCCTGCGCGTCGGCGACGGGGAGCAGCGCGATGGCCGCGGTGGCGGCCAGGCAGCGGATGTGGGCGGCTAGGTGGGGCATCGGTTGAGCGCCTACGGGGTGAGCTGTCGGGCTCGCGCGATGCGCTACGCCACTGCGATGCGGCGATTCGCCCCCGCGGACGCCTCGGCGCGTCCGCAGCGGGTCC
>Ga0307278_10000716_pt1 | contig 16248 bp, 21 predicted proteins | sample ER_DNA_117_FD_194482 | JGI IMG/M metagenome (GOLD analysis project Ga0307278, IMG submission 194482) | Bulk soil microbial communities from the East River watershed near Crested Butte, Colorado, United States - ER_DNA_117 | ecosystem: Environmental > Terrestrial > Soil > Floodplain | place... | reverse complement strand
CCAGATCGACATCTACGCCGGCAACAGCTCAAACGCAGACATGATGCAGTCGTTCACAGTCCGGGGTTAGCCCGCCACCGGCGCCCCGGCCACCCGGCCGGGGCGCCGGTCCACTGTTCGCAGTCCGGCCCGCCGCGGACGACGAAGCGGTCGCCGCCGGCTGCGATCGCGCCCAGCGACGCGGCCTTGTACTGCTCCTACCGCGCCGGGTCGGTGATGTCGGTCTCGACGATGACGTAGGCCGCCATGCCGGGGAATCTACGCCTGCGAGGTGAGACGACCAGGCTGCCGGCCACCACCTGCCCAGCTACGGCCTCGCCGTATCAAGACACCCGACCCGCTTGGCTGATTGAGCGAGGACCCGGGGCACGACGCCGCAGCTTGCCTTGAACTGCTGACCCTGGGCACGCTGGGTCGCCACCACCAACAGGAGGACGCGGTGATCGTCAGAGCCTTCCATGCCACCGCCACCGCCGAGGGCGCCGACGCTTACCGCGAGCACTTCACCCGCTCGGTCCTACCCGACCTCCAACGCATCGACGGCTACCAGGGCGCCTACCTCCTGCGGCGCGACCACGACCGCCACGTCGAGCTGCAGGTGCTCACCCTGTGGGACTCGCTGGAGGCGATCAGCCGCTTCGCCGGCGCCAACCTGGAGCACGCCGTCGTCGAACCCGCTGCCCAGGCGGCCCTAGCGAGCTACGACCCCACCGTCACCCACCACACCGTCGTGGTCGATACCGTCGGCGCGAACGCCCGCATCCGCCAGTAAGTTCGCCGTAGCGGAGCCGATCCTGCAGACCGGGGCAGAACCAGTTGCGGCGATGGTTGCCGCCTATCCACAGCTCGCCGGGCAGGCCTTGGCGTCCGCTACCAACGGCTCGGATCCTGGGGTGGCGTGCGGCTTGTTCGATGGTCTTGCCCACGAGCCCTGGCGCGTGGCGTGCAGCCGGTGGGTGTCGTGGTCCTGGACGCTCCGGCAGGTCGCCGGCGAAACGCGGGCTGGACCACAGCGTTGGGGTTCTCGTCGCCTCGCGCCGGGCGGAACTGGGCCGCCGCGCACCCGCTACTGGTGGCTCGCACGCCATCTCGGCGACGTTGCGGTCCGGATGCACCGATTCCACAAGGGCCACCCGCTGGACCTCGTGCCGGTCGACGGCGGCGCCGGTGTCCCGGTCAACTTCTTCGCCGGCCTGTTCCTGGGGTTGGGGCCGCCACCCGCCGAGCACCAGCGGCAGGAGTCGGCGATCGACTGGGTGCTCGCCTTCGACCAGGCCGGCAACCGGGTCGCGGAGTGCCGGATGCGGTTCGGGCTCGGCAACACTTGCGAGCCGGTGCCGATCCCGGACCCTCGACGGCCGCACAGCTGCTCGGCGGAGTGGTCCGCGGGCCAGACCACCCCACCTCGCAAACCTGTGCGCAAGGCACGCGCCGCCACCTCCCTGGCCGTCGTCAGGTGCACAACAGCCCGGCAAGCGCCACGGTGTCCGGCTTCCCGAGCAGAGCATGCCAGCACGGCAGTCGGCCACATCCCTGATGGAGGACTCACGGCAGCCTCAGAGTCCCTCCTCTGGGTCCAGGCCGAAGGGTCCTTGCGCACGCGCCCAGTTGACGAACTGTGAGCTGTCGTTGCCGACATGGTCGTTGACGAAGGCGTAGGCCAGTTCGTCGATGCGTTCGTCGCTGAAGCCTTCGGCGCCCAGGATCGGACGTGCGTCCTCGGCGAGTTGGCGGGCGACATCACCTTGGGCGGAGTCTTCCATGAGCACTCCTCTCTGTGCTGTTGGGCTCACATTCTGGCCTGGCCCGGGCGAGCTCCCGGCACCTGGCCCGATCCCCGGCCATCTCACGGCGACCAGCAACGCCTCTAAGACAACAGTTCCTCACAGCGCGTCGGCGTGCCCCGCCGCACCCTGTGTGCTGGTTCGGTTAGGGCCCGGCGCCGTCCTGTAGTCGCACCTCGGTGGCAGGCTAGCCGGTGCGGGTGGGACCTACCTTGTCGATCGAGACACGAACCAGCACCCGGTGCTGGTCCTGCATCGCGCGGCGGTAGTCGTCCCAGTCGGGATGCTCCCCGCTGATGCGGCGGTAGTAGTCGACCAGCCCCTCCATCGCCTCCGGCAGCGAAACGACCTGCGCCGCCCCCTCGATCTGCATCCAACGGCCAAAGAAGCCGTCCGAGAACACGCACAAGACCGTGGTTGGGTCGCGCCGCAGGTTGCGGGTCTTGTAGGCGGCCTCCCTGGTGGAGATGACCAGCTCCCCCTCGCCGTCGACCCCGACGAGGACGGGCGAGGTCTGCAGTCCTCCGCTGGCCCTGCGGGTGATGAGCACCGCCCGGTGGTTGCTTGCGACGAACTCTCGTGCATCGTCAGGGCCCACACGTCCTCCTTGGTCGCGCAACTCAGCCGATCAGGGTGCTTTGGGCATGGTTGCATACGCCGGCTCATCAGCGGCGCTGCGCCAGGTGCCCCACGAGGAGATCAACGACCACCTGCCGCAGATCACCATGCGGTGGGTTGACTGGAAGTGGCCCCCGCCTCAGCCCGTCACCCGCCGACACGGGCGCTATCCACGGCTTGCTGATGCGGCCTTGGCACCGCGGCGACTGGGTTCCATCCTAGGGGTGGCCTGCGGCCTGTTCGATGGTCTTGCCCACGAGCCCTGGCGCCATGGCGTGCAGCCGGTGGGTGTCGCGGTGCCTGCACGCTCCGGCAGGTCGCAGACGATCTCCAGACCAGGGGACGACCTAAGCCTTCAGGAATCGGATCCGGGGGCGGTTCACCACCCGAACTACCTGTCACTAGCGACCTGTCCGGCCGTGTGCTTGCCTGGATGACACGCTGTCCACACTTTCGCGCCAAGGTTCGCAGTATGCTTCCGGCCGCCGAAGCGGCCGCCCGCGCGCCCGCATGGTCGCCGACGGTCCAGACCGGGCCAGCGACGATGGTTTCTGAACGGCTTGACCGTGGCCACAAGCCACCGCAGCATCAGGAGTGCGCCTATGCCGCAGCTCAGCGCCGACGCCCGCGACCTCAACTGGCTCATCAGCAACTTCGCCAAGCGCACCCCTGGCGTCGCTCACGCCGTGGTGGTGTCGGCCGACGGGTTGCCGATCGCGGTGTCCGAGCGGCTGGACCGGCCGATGGCCGACCAGCTCGCCGCGATCGCCTCGGGAGTGGCCAGCCTGAGCCAGGGCGCCGCCCGCTACTTCGATGCCGGGACCGTGAAGCAGACCGTGGTGGAGATGCAGCGCGGCTTCCTGTTCGTGATGGCGATCAGCGACGGCTCCTGCCTGACGGTGCTGGCCGCCACCGCCTGTGATGTGGGCGGGGTCGGCTACGAGATGGCGACCCTGGTCACCCGCGCCGGTGAGGTCCTCACCCCCACCCTGCGGGCCGAGCTGCAGGCCGCCCTCCCGGCATGAGCGCCTAACGGCCCGCCAGGTGAGGTGCCGCCATGACGATCCCCGGCGAGCAGCCGGCGCCTGGCCGGCGGCGGGTCCGCCCGTATGCGATGACCGGCGGGCGGACTGCGGTCCTGCTTGAGCCCGCGCATCGGTCGCAGCCGTGCCTTCAGCCGACCGTGGTCGCACTCGACCCGGTTGTTGCCGTAGCGGTCAGTGCGATGCCATGCCGCTGGCAGCAGCTCCTCCAGTACAACTGGGTAGACCGGCGCCTGATCGATGGTGACCTCGACGGGTGTGATCTTGGTCGCACCGATGGCTTGCTGGAAGAACCGCCGGGCGGCCTCGGCGTCCCGACGCGGAGACGAACACGTCGATGACCTGCCCGAACTGGTCGATGGCGCGGTAGACGGAGCGCCAGTGCCCAGCCACCTTCACATAGGTCTCGTCCACGAACCAACGGTCGCCGACGACGTGCCGGCAGGGTCGGGCGGCCTCAGCCAGCAGCGGTGTGAACCGTAGCACCCACCGGTAGACCGTCACGTGGTCCACCTCGACACCCCGCTCGGTGAGGAGCTCCTCGACGTCGCGAAAGGACAGGCCGAAGCGCAGGTACCAGCGGACCGCCAGCACGATCACATCGGACCGCAGTCTCACCGCCCTGACCGCCTCACAGCGAACGCAACAGAGCCCTCGGCGGTCATCTGCCCAGTGGCCAGACGGTCCGCGTGCTGACGTTGACCGACTCGTGACAGGCGTTGACCAGGGCGGTTTGTCAACGGAGAGCACCAGGCAAGGAGACCAACAGTTCACCGGTATATACTGCTGGTATGGCCAAGCGGACGATGCAGGAGGCGACCTTCCTGATCCTCACGGCGCTGGCTGCGGGCAGCCAGCACGGCTACGGGATCATCTCCGACGTCGCCAAGATCTCGGACGGACGGGTGCGGTTGCGCGCCGGGACCCTGTATTCGGCCTTGGACCGTCTGCGTCTCGACGGGTTGATCACTGTCGACCGGGAGGAGATCGTCGAGAGCCGCCTGCGCCGTTACTACCGGCTCACGCCGGAGGGCAGCAGGCAGTTGGCTGCCGAGGCGGCTCGGTTCCAATCCAATGCGGCGGCCGCGTTCGCGCGGCTCGGTCTGGCGGGGGGGATGGCCAGATGACCGACGCCGCCGACCTGGAGCGAGGTTACCGCCGCTGGCTGAGGTGGTATCCCAGGTCGTTCCGGCGTGAGCACGAGGCGGAGATCCTTGGAGTGCTGATGGCGGGCGCCCGAGAGGGCCAGCGCCAGCCAGAGCCGATCGAGTGTCTGGACTTGCTGCGCAGCGCGTTGTGGATGCGTCTGCGTCCAAGCGTGCCTCGGTCGAACCGATCAGCATTCAATGCGGTCAAACTGATGTACGTCGGCGCCGTGGTTGAGCTTGTTGCTGCGATCGTCATCTTGGCCACCATCGGCGACGTCAGGTCGAACGTCGTCAAGAGGAATCCGGGTCTCACCGAAGCCCAGTGGCACGCAGTTGTAGCCGGCCAACTTGAACCGACGGCGGTGGCGGCCGGTATCGCGGTTGGCTTTTGGCTGTGGATGGCCTGGTCGATTGGCCGTGGACATCGCTGGGCGTGGATCGTGTTTGCGCTCTTCTTCGGCCTGAACACTTATAGCCTGCTCGACGGGCTGGCCGGGGGTTCGGCGGTGTACGCCCGGCCGGACCTGGCCATCGGGAGTGTCCTCTGGCTGGTGGAACTTGCGGCCGTCGCCCTCATCTTCCACGTGAAGATCGCAGGCTCTCGGTCGGGCGCCAGTCGAATCACCCCGGGGGCTGGCGACGTGGGACGGGGGAGGATGTCCGGACCCTGCGAAGCACCCAGCGGCTCGTCATGGCAAGAGACCGGCCCAGAAGCGAAACGCCGACGGCTAACGCAGGCACAGCCACAGTCTGGTGGCGCCGCACAACCCCTGGCATCGTGCGAGTTCTCGTCGTCTGCTGGTGGCAGCGGCGCTCCAGCGCTGTCGGTCGATCATTTGTCGAAGCGGTTCGGCGACCGCATCGCCTTCGACGATGTCTCCTTCGAGGTGGGCCACGGTGAGGTGTTCGGGTTTCTCGGCCCCAACGGCGCCGGCAAGACCACGATGGTGCGGACGCTTGGGACCCTGCTTTCCCCTTCGGCAGGCTCTGCGTTCATCAGTGGGACCCCACTGAGCCCGGAGAATGGTGTCGAGATCCGCCGGCGGATCTCGATCATGCCGGAGTCGCCGGGCCTGTATCTGCGCTTGAGCGTGACCGAGAACCTCGAATGCTTCGCCGACCTCTACGAGGCGCCCGACCCGACCGATCGCATTGGCCGCGCCCTGCGGGCGGTCAACCTGGCCGACCGGGCCCACGATGCCTGCGGCACCCTGTCCAAAGGTCTACGCCAGCGGGTCGCCCTGGCCAGGGCGCTGCTCAGCGACCCGGAGGTGCTGTTCCTCGACGAGCCGACCTCCGGCCTGGATCCAGTCGCCACTCGAGACGTCCATGAGTTGATCGCCGCGCTCGGCCGCAACGGTGTGACGATCTTCCTCACCACCCATCGCCTCGAGGAGGCCGAACGGCTCTGCGACCGCGTCGCCATTCTGAACACGACGTTGCGCACGATCGGCCGACCCGACGAGCTGCGCGAGCGGCTGTTTGCCAAGACACTCACGGTCAGGACCCTCGTCCCGCTCCCCGAGCCGGGCAGCGTCTTTGGCGGCCTCGCGGCCGTCGACGGCTGGCGCCAGGACGGCCCCGTCACCTACGTCCTCGCCGTGTCCGAATCGGCGGTGGCCGCACCAGCCGTCACCCGGGCTCTAGTGGCGGCCGGTGCCGAGGTGCTGTCGATCAGCGAGTCGCACCACTCGCTCGAGGACGTCTACCTGGAACTGATCGACGAGGACAAGGAGGCGGGCCGGAGGTGAGCATGAGCAGGAGGCGTATCCGGGCCATCTTCCGCAAGGAGCTGCGGGAGTACCGGCGCAACGGCAATATCATCGCGGCCATGGTCATCCTCCCGCTGATCTTCCTCATCCAACCGCTGGTTGTCGTCTTCGCCCTGCCCGCATCGACTGCGGCCGGGCTCAGCCACGAGCATCTTCTGCTGTACATGCTGGGCATCCCGGCGCTCGTGCCCGCAACGGTCGCCGCCTACGCCGTGGTCGGCGAGCGCCAGCAGGGCACGCTGGAGCCGGTGCTCACCACGCCGATTCGCCGCGAGGAGTTCCTGCTGGGCAAGGCGCTGGCAGCTCTCGTCCCGTCCCTGGTCATCGCCTATGCCGTCTACGCCTTCTTCCTGGCCTGCGTCGAGTTCTTCGCAGATCCGGCCGTGGCGTCGGCGCTCATCCGAGGTCCGGACCTGCTCGCCCAGGTGCTCTTCACGCCGCTCGTCGCCGCGTGGTCGATCTGGATCGGCATCGCGATCTCCGCCAGAGCGAGCGACGTCCGCGTCGCACAGCAGCTCGGCACGCTCGCGAGTCTCCCGACGGCCCTGGTGGCGGCGCTCATCGCGTTCAACGGGATCCACGCCACGCTCGGCCTTGCCCTCGGCCTCGCGGCGGCGCTGCTGGTCCTCGACGGACTCGGCTGGCGGATCACGTCGGCGACCTTCGACCGCGAACGGCTCATTACCGGGACCAGGTGATGAGGTCGTGGTGGCCCACGGCGCTCGGCGGATCGACCTCACCGAAGTCAGGACGCCGTCGCCATCGGCGTCCTGCTCGACCCTCTGCTGGTGCGCACGATGCTCGTCCCCGCCGCCCTGCTCATTGTCGGAACAGCGCGTCTGGCGGCCCCCGGGGGCGAACCACGCGTGCCCTGCATGCCCACCGGGTTAAATCACACTGAGGCTGTCCTCACAATTGCGTCGAGATCTCACTTCCACGCTTTGGCGGATGTTCGAGGTCCGTCGACATGACGTCGAGCGAGAATCCGGTCGTAAGCCCTCAGCCACCCGGGCACCACCGCACGGACCGTTGTGGTCAATGTAGCATCCAAAGGGATCGACGCGGCCATCGTCCCGCGACTGGTGGGCGACGGGTTGCGCGTGGTGGCCGGGTACGACGTACGGAGGATGCCGCGATGACCGAATATGGATCCGGCCAATTACCGATTGAACGGGTTGATTGCACGAGCGCGGATGATTTTCTTGAGAAGACCTCTCCGTGGGGTCCTTTCTTCCGGCAGGAATCGGTGCAGTACCTTCTCTTGTTGCCATGGGTCTTTCGTGGGCACAGCAATAGCAACTGGTCGCTTGAGCCAAAGGCGTTTCGTCCCGGAACGGAGATGCTGACTGCGGAATTGAGCCGTTGGGAACCGATAAGGGGACGTACACACCAGCCTAGTAATTTCGATCAGGCCTTGGCAGAGATGCACACCCTCCGGGCCTTCTATTTGCTGGCCGATCAAGAAGGATTGTCAATCCCAGAGGATAGCCAGACGCTCCGGGCTCACATGCTCGACCCATGGAACTACTTGATAATGCTGCAAAGAGAGAAGATGGCTTGGCCTCCGGCCGAATTGTTGTCCTTAGCTGGGCTGGCGCAGCATCAGGGGCTACCGACCCGTCTCTTAGATTGGAGCTACAACGTCAGCGTAGCAACGTACTTCGCATGCGTTGACGCGGCGAAGGAGTGGGCTAGGCTAGAGACGAAAAAGGTTGGAAGATTGACGAAACAGCAAAGATTGCGCCGCGATGGCGGACGAATGGAAGTGTGGGCGCTCAACTTGTACATGACAACTCCCCACAAAGGAGTGGAATTAGAGAAGGCACCGTTCGTTAGCTTGACCGCGCCTGGAGCCGGCAATGAAAACCTGCGCGCGCAGCAGGGGCTCTTTACTCTCGATAATCCGACGCACTTCAGGTGGGACTCTGCAGCAGATGTTGAACCCATGGACCAGAAGATCTTGCGGCATGATGGGTTCACACAACCTGTACTGCGGCGATTTCAGCTAGAGATTCGGCACGCTGCCCATCTGCTCACGTTGCTCGCACGCGCGCGGATCACCGGCGCAAAGTTCTTTCCAGGTTATCCTGGAGTCATGAAGGCATTGGAAGAAAGGAAGTGGCGGATACTGGCGGGAAGGGCGTGAGACGAGGATATCGCCGCCCGCGTCTCAGCCAAATCGCCAGGTCCGTAGGCTGGTGGTCATCGTCCACGGCGTGATCCTGCGTGCTGTCTGTGGCGGGAAACAAGGCATGTGGTCGAGCACCAACGAGCTTAACCGCCCCCGCGACTCACCAACGGTGGTAGCCGAGGAGGCCGCGCGGCTAGCCTCACTACTCTTGCGTGTTGTCTCGAGCGACGCTGCCCAATATCGGAGCGCTACCGCATGTCCTACTAACCCAACGTACTGAACCATATCACCCGGAAAGTATGTGGCTAGGCCCAGTAGTCCGTGATAAGAAGTGCCGCCCACATGGCCCAGGAAAGCGTCCAGAGGTAGAAGACGATGCGGACGATTCTGGCCGCAGGCCGGTCGAATCGATAAGCAGCAACGCGCGGCGGAGCGTGACCCGACGCCGCTTCTGACCTTCAGCGCTCGCTTTCTCGACGCGCCGTGCCCAGAAGCGAAGGCCCATCGCGAGCACCACCAAAGCTGAAATTTGCACTAGGTCCCCATGAGGCGCGCAGTGGCGACGCCATGAGGCTCCAGGACGTCATGAATCAACCCGCCCATCAAATCGGCACCAGCCCAGGCAAACCGGTGTCCTGGCAGAACGTGGCCGACCAGACCGGGCTGTCGCGCTCCCGCGCCTACGCGCTGCTGCGGGAGGAACGTGCCCGCCTGGCCGCCGGCAACGGCCACCAGCCCACCCTCGACCTTGTGCGGAAGACGCCGTGACCACGCCCACCTGGAAGGAGCACCAACCATGCGTGTTCGCCTGCGCGTCCTCACCCCCGGCACCCGGGTTCGCCTCCGCCGGCCCGGCCGTGGTGAGCGTGGCCTGTGGGTCGTCGGCAGGGCCCCGGCGTTCTTGCGTAGTGTCCGTTTCATCCGAGGGTGATCCCGAGGGCTCTTCCGGCCGCAGGTCAGGCACGACCTGCTGGCTGGGAGCAGCTGCCAACCCGGCCTTGCCGGCGGCGTGATAGTCGGGGTGTTCACCGGCTGGTTGCGGAGCGACGAACTTGGGCGCCGGGGCCGCCGGTGGAGGATCGGGCTGCGGGCCGCCTGGCCGGGGAGCGCGTGCAGGCGGTCTTCGGCGGCTGTCGGGCCGGTCGTATGGTCGGCGGTAGCCTCGGACAGGTCAGCCGTGGGAGCCTCGTCGGCCGGTATTGGCGCGGGCGGGGGTGGGCGGCGCCGGGCGCAGCCCGTCGGTGGCGGCGCTGGTGGGGGGGCTCATGGTCGGGCCGCAGTAGCGCGGTGCGGCGGCCGCTGGCACCAGGACCTGTTCACGATTCGGCTCGGCTACCGGGCGGCGAGGTAGCGATCCAGGATCGCCTTGACCGCCGGCGAGGACGGCCCGTTGGGCGCGACCTGGTGGCGCTGGAAGCCGAACCGCACGACCCGGCCGTCGCTGCGGCGTATGACGAGGTCGAGCTGACCGAGGGCGGCCATGTCGTGGCCCGGCTTGGAGATGATCGTGCCGCGGATGACCTCCGGCTGGGTCAGGTAGGCGGTCGGCGGGCCGTGGTGGCTGCCGAGGATCGCGTTCACGCCCTGGACCTGCCTGGCGACCTGCTCCATCTGCTCGAAGAACAGGTGCGACAGGACCACCACGACTTGGGCGCCGGCCGCGCGCATCTGCGGCACGACCTCGCGCAGCGCCGTCACCGGGTCGAGCAGGGTCACGGTCGGCGCGAGGCGCGCCGTGTGGGCGCCATCGCCCAGCACGAAGTCCGGCGACACCACCCCGGTGATGCCGACCTGGACGCCGGCGACCTGCTTGAGCACCCACAGCCGAGCGCCCTGCTCGGCGGCCAGCGCCTGGGACGGGTGGCTGCCCTCGCGCACGTTGGCGCTCACCCACACGAACCGCGACCGCGCCACCAGGTCACGGAGGTGGCCGATCCGGTCGGGCAGGTACTGGTCCATGTCGTAGCCGTAGGTGTCGGCGTCCAGCCCGGCGGCCGCGAACGCCTCCAGGACGTGCCGGCTCCCGGTGTGGACGGTGCCGCCGCCGAGGACCGCCGGGAGCTCCAGCTGGTCGCTGAGGTCGTCGCCGTTGCCCACAAACAGGCTCGATTTGGGCGGGAGGCGCCGTCGCTGCTGGTCCATGACCCCGGCGTAGTTGGCGAAGGTCCGCCCGTCGGCGGGGACCGGCCCGGCGGTGCTCTGCTGGTCCTGACCGAGCAGCGCGCCGTGCATATGGGTCTCGTGGAACAGGGTGATGACCACCTCGCCGCGGCCGGCGCGCGCCTGCGGCGCGAGCGCCGGGGCCAGCGGGGTGGCGAGCGGGGTGGCGGCGGTGGTCGTGGGCGCGGCAGCGCCGGTCGGAGGTGGGGGCTGGCTTGGTGGGGACGGCCGCGTACAGGCGGCTAGCACCACGGCCATCCCGATGGTGAGCAGGAGCCGGGCTCCTCGCGTGGTTGGCATCGTGCGCCTCCGAAATCTCGGCCCCGATCTGGTTGCGCGCGCTGCCCCCACTACACCGCCATTGCCCGATTGGTTCCTCAGGTGGAGGCGCAGGCCTCCGGCGTTCTTGGGTGATGTCGGGTGCACCCGAGGGTGATCCCGAGGGTGGCCAGGGGTCGGCGTGGGTCACGGGCGTGGTGGCGCAACGCGGCGGCGAGGTTGACCGGCCCAGCGCGGCACAGCGCGCCGATGGCGAGGTTGCGCAGGCAGGCCATGACCTGCGGGCCGCTGCCGGTGCGCAGCTGGGAGGCGTCCTCGGCGAAGGTCACGTCGCGGACGTAGTGCAGGCCGTTCTCGATCGCCCACTGCCCCCGCAGGAGGTCGGCGAGCCGGGCGGGGCTGGCCTGGGCGAAGGTGAGGCTGGTGATCGCGTACACGACCACGGTCCGCCACCGTCGGGTGCCAAGCTCGCGGGTGGTGCGGGTGACCTGGATGACCTGGGCGGCGTGCGGAACGCCGAAGTGGTTGACGGTGACGGCGTTGAGGATGCGCAGCTCGACCCGGCCGTGGGCGCGGTCGCGGGTACGGTCCAGCACGGGACGTGGTGCCACGCCAGGTGGGCGCAGCGGTCCAGGAGCGTGGGCTGGTTGGCCTTGACGGTGAGCAGGTAGTGGGCCTGCTTGCCAGCGACCAGGAACTCGGCGGCGCCCGGGTGGGTGTGCAGCGCGTCGGTGGTGACCACGGCGCCGGCCAGGTCCAGGTCGGCCAGCAGCGGCTGGAACCCGGGGACCTCACGGGGGGCGCCGTTGACCTGGCGTTGGGCCAGCACGGCACGGGTGGCGTGATCCATCGCGGCCAGCAGGTGGACCTGCCGGCCGTCGCCGCCTTTGGCGCCCCGCAGCGTCTTGCCGTCGACCGCGACCGCCCACCGCCGCTGCTGCTGGCCGGGTCGCCCGGGGCAGTCACGGTCGCCCAGCCACGCGCCCTTCACCGCCGCCAGCGCCGTTTGGGTCCACGCGGGCAAGAGTCCGACGGAGGTGGCTCGGTGGGCACCACCCAGCGGTCGGGGGCGTCACGGCGAGCGCCGAACGCCGCACGCACCGGCTGGGGAGCATCGGCGGCCCACTCGGCGATCGCGGCCATCGACCGGGCACCGGTCAAGACCGCGGCGGCGGCCATGGCCAGGATCGCGACCAAGGGGTGGCGGCGGCCGCAGGCCCGCCTGGGGTCGTGGAGGGTGGCGAGGTAGGCGAGCAGGTGCGGCGGCTCGGCCGGTCGAAGCGGGTCGGCATAGGCGAGCTGGGCCAAGGCAGCGGGGATCGAGGATGATGGGTCGGCAGGCACGGGCTTCCACCGTGGTCATGAGGCTGTGAGAACCCCATGATCCCGGGCGCTCGTGCCTGCTCACGTCATCCCCCAGTACGTCACCAACCAGACACACTCACAGAACGCCGGAGCCCTGGGGTCGTCGGTGACCGGCTGGTTGGCTCTGGCCTGGAGGATCCCGCCTACGAGCTGCGGCAGGAGCGCAGGGCCGGGCGCGGATCCTGCGCCGCTCCCGGCTCCACCTCGCCCGCACCACCAGCAGCAGCAGGAGATGGTGAGCCCGATGCCCGACCCTCACCGGCTCGACGACCAGGAGGCGGCCCAGCGCCGCCGTGTGTGGCTGGACGACCGCCACCGCTGGAACCGCGACCTGGTCGTGCTCCTGCTGCGCCATGCGGCCGAGGCCGACGTCGCCCGCGCCCTGGACCAACTCCCCGCCGCGGAGCTGCAACGGCTGGCCCGCCTGCTCGCCCAGGCCACCGACCTGCACCAGGTCGTCCGCCGCATCGCCGCCGATCTCCAGGAGCGCCTGGACGGCCGCCCGGCCGGGCTGCCACCCGGCCAGCCTGGACCGTCCCCGGCGACGCCGACGCGCCCGTGACCCAAGCGAGCCTGGAGTTGCCCGACCGCCAAGGCCCCTCGACCCCGAGGGGCCTTTTCTTGTGGGCGCTCCGGCGGCCGGCGCTCCCGCCGCACCCGAGGAGGGAGGTGCCGGGGGGAGGTCCCTAATCTGGACTCTACGCACGCCACCGGCGTACCCGCTCGCCCCCCGAAGGGGGAGTGGTGCGGCCGCGCCGGGTGGTGCGCTTCGCGCGATTGATCGATCGGCGCGGCCGCGTTCTTGGCGGACCTATGGTCCGCGCCGCCTGCGGCGGCAGTCTGAGCCTGACGTGGTTGCCACCTAGGGTGGTGCCGCACGAGCACCATCGTGAGGCGTCCGGGTATTGCGGAGCGGCTCGCGGGACCCAGAGTTGTCTGCCACTGGACTTGCAGATGGTCAGCCGGTTCGGCAAGCGGCTGCACGAGCAGGCCGGGTGGCGGACGCTGAACGCTCGGTCGCTGCCCACTGAGGGCGCTGCCGACCTGGACTCCCGTCCTTGTCCTGGCCCAAGGGAGGGACGACAATCGGCCCGCATCAAGCGCAGCAAGCCAAGGAGCTCCTGACCACTCCCACGCTCAGCCTGAGTGCAGTCAGGCAAGGAACCAACCCTTGCTCGCAGAGGGCAGGGAGAAGGAGCGAAGATGCGCAGGCTCCTCCAGGTCAGCATGGTGGCGGCAGTGGCGGCGGCGACGATGGCCGCCCTCCCGGTGGGCGCAACAACCCAAGGCGTGGACGGTCAGGTCGCGTCCGACGGCTTCCAGGCCGCTGACGCTCAGCGTCGGCGTCGCCTGCTGCAGGCGAACCCCACCGGCTCGCTACCACCGGCGCTGCGTTCCTCGGCTGCCAGCACAGGCGCACCCGAGCAGGTCGCAGCCCCCCCGACCTTGCCTTCGACCAGCGTCGCCAACTCCCGGGCCCCGTCGAACTTCGAGCGCTCAGCCTGCCCGATCGAGTTTCCGCCCGAGCTGACCGTGGACTGCGGCGTGCTGACTGCCCCCGAGAACCGACGCAAGGACAACGGACGCACGGTCCGGTTACCGGTCGCGATCATCCGGGCGCCGACCACAACCCCGAAGCCCGACCCGATCGTGTATGTGACCGGTGGGCCGTCCTTCAACGAGATCGACCCCTTCAGCGCAGGGTTCTTCTCCGGGCTGCCGTTCGCCCAGGATCGCGACTTCATCCTCTACAACCAGCGCGGCGTCGGCTACGCCGAGCCGAGGCTCGGCTGCCCCGAGTTCGATGCCCTTCGGGCTGCGACCTTCCCCCAAGGCCCCACCCCGGGGCAGTGGTTGGACGCCGTCGACGCCTGCCACGACCGGCTCATCAGCGAGGGCGTCGACCTGCGTGCCTACAACTCGGCCGAGGACGCAGCAGATCTCAGGGATCTGCGTCGGGCGCTTGGCTACAAGCAGTGGAACCTGTACGTGCTGTCAGCGGGCGGTGTGATCGGGCTGACCGCGATGCGGCTCTACCCACAGGGGATCCGCAGCGTCATCCTGGACTCGGCCCTCGGCAACCGGTTCAAGCTGCGCGGTCCGGACATCTGGGGGGGCCAGAATCGTGCGCTGGAGATGGTCTTCGCTGGCTGCGCCGCCGACACCGCGTGTGAGGCGGCCTACCCGAACCTGCGCGCGCGGTTCTACGAGCGGGTGCACGCGCTGCGCGCCGACCCGGTTGTGGTGGACCTGCCGGTCGAAGGTGGCGGCACCTTCGCGCTCACCGTCGACGGCGACCTTGTGCTCGCCGACGCGTCCAGCTGCGCCAGTGACGGGCCGTTCTGCGCCCCGTCGCTGCCCGGGGCCTTGGACGCAGTCGCCGACGGCGACATCGCCAGCGTCTACGTCGGCGACCCGATCGCACCCGACCCACCGCTCGACCCGTTCCTGGCCGAGGGGAAGTCCGGCGTCGCGCGCTGCCACGACCAGATCGCCTTTGAGCCCGACTCCGAGCTGCGGCGGGCCGCGCGGGAGCTGCCCGAGTTCCGCGCGCACCTGCTCACCCTGCGCTTCATCTACATCCCGACCCTGACCAAGCAGGCCTGCAAGCTCTGGCGCGCTGGCCGCGCCGAGCCGGCCCAAAACCGGCCGGTGGTGAGTGCCATTCCGACCCTTGTGCTGACCGCCAGGTGGGACGGCATCGTCTGGCCCCCGGAAGGACAAGAGATCGCCAGCCACCTCCGCAACTCGTTCTACTTCGAGTTCCCCGGGATCGCCCACGGCACCCTGTTCGCCTCCCTCGACGGCATCGACTGTCCGGCAACGATCGCCGCTGCGTTCGTCGACGTCCCAAGGACCAGCCCCGACGCGGGCTGCATCGCGACGATGCCGGACCTCAGCTTCACACCTCCCTGACATCAGCCACCGGGACCGGCTCCGCGTAACCACAAACGTTCAACACCGAACGGCGGCAGGCATGGCCCCCCTTTGGGGAGTGGTGCGGCCGCGCCGGGTGGTGCGCTTCGCGCGATTGATCCATCGGCGCGTCCGCGCCTTTCGCGGACCGAAGGTCCGCGCCGCCTTCGGCGGCAATCTGAGCTTGACCTGGTTGCTACGCAAGGTGGTGCGTCGGGTTGAGCTTGCGCCCTTGACCAGCGGCAGTCGTGGACGGTGCTGGGCGCCGACCCGCCTTACCGGGTCGAGGCCCGGGGTTCGAAGCGGCCGCGCCCACCCGCCATCACGGCTTCCTGGCCACCACCAGCAGGTACTCGACGTCGATGGCCACGGTCCCGTCGGTGGCCTGGTTGAACTGGTCGACCAGCTCGTCGAGTTGGGTCATCAGCGCGCTGTAGCGCTCCGGCGGCAGGGTGTGCCGCAGGGCGATGAGCGGGCCGTTGTAGCGCTCCTGGAACTCCCTGGCGGCCTGCTTGGAGTCGAACCGTGTCGGCGCCATCTGTGGCTGGAGCTCGACCGACACCGCCAGCTCCCCCAGGCGCTCTCGCACGACCTCGGGCTCACCCCACAGCAGCGGCGAGGGGATCTCCCCAGGTGGCGCCGGCGCGTAGCCGGAGGCGATGTCGATCTGGCGTCCGAGATAGCCCTGGGGGGTCCAGTTGGCCAGGCCTACCGTGCCGCCGGAGCTGACCACCCGGAACAGCTCCGCGGCCGCGACCTGCGGTCGGGGGGCGAACTGGGCCCCGAAGGTCGAGGCCGCAACCTGGAACCGACTCCATTGACAAGCCATTGACAACGGGACGCATCGTCCCATCGACCATCGACCCGGCGAAAGGAGGTGAAGCGCGAAGCGCCAGGTCAGAACGTCAGCGGAGGCGGACGGGAATCGAACCCGCCTGAGCAGGGCCACTGCTCACACCGGTTTTGAAGATTTGAATTTCTGCGCGAATGTTGGCAGTAGCAGCAAAGCCACAGGTCAGGGAATGACTCTAT